>WNFC01010322.1_pt1 | contig 17034 bp, 19 predicted proteins | sample 5400541 | NCBI WGS metagenome assembly WNFC01 (sample SAMN13153342, study PRJNA577476) | soil metagenome | isolation source: 120 cm saprolite under Douglas fir tree site 2 hole 2 replicate 1 | place: USA:California | collected 2015-04-18
TCGACTTCGGCACCGAGTCGCTGCGCGCGGTGCTGGTCGATGTCGAGCGCGGCCGCGAGCTCGGCAGCTTCGCTGCCGCCTACCGGCGCGGTGTGCTGACGACCGCGTTGCCGAACGGGCGTGCGCTCCCCGCCGACTGGGCGCTCCAGGATCCGGACGACTGGCTGGCAGCGGTTGAGGAGGCGGTGCGCGGGGTCGTCGCCAGCACCGGCGCAGATCCGCGCAGTATCGCCGGGATCGGCGTTGACTTCACCTCCTGCACGATCCTGCCGACGACGAGTGAAGGGACGCCGCTCTGCCGACTCGAGCATTGGGCGAATGAGCCGCATGCGTGGCCGATGCTCTGGAAACATCACGCGGCCCAGCCGCAAGCGGACGAGGTGACGGAGCTTGCGGCGGCGCGCAGCGAGGGCTGGCTCGCACGCTACGGCGGCCGCGTCTCGTCCGAGTGGTTGCTACCGAAGGCCATGCAAACCCTCGACGAGGCGCCGGCGGTGTTAGCGGCCGCCGATCGAGTCGTCGAGGGCGGCGACTGGGTGGTCTGGCAGTTGACCGGCCGTCTCCTCAGAAATGCCTGCGCAGCCGGATTCAAAGCACTGTGGCACAAGCGGGAGGGCTATCCCTCGCCAAGCTTCCTCGAGGCGCTTCGGCCCGGGCTCGGCGCCTTCTTCGCCGGGCCGGGCGCGGGAGACGTCGAACCGCCCGGCACCGAGGCGGGAAACCTCTGCGAGGAGTGGGGACACCGGCTCGGGCTCGCGCCAGATGTCCGAGTCGCGGTCGCGATCGTCGACGCGCACGCAGGGCTGCTCGGCGGCGGCGTCACCGGCCCCGGGCCGCTCTACCTCGCGACCGGCACTTCGACCTGTCACGTGCTGCTTGCGCCCGACGAGCACGACGTCCTCGGCATCTCGGGCGTCGTCGAGGACGGCATCGTCGCCGGCCTCTTCGCGTACGAGGCCGGACAAGCCTCGGTCGGCGACACCTTCGACTGGTACGCACGCCTCGTCGGCCGATCCAATCGTGAGCTGACGGGCGCGGCGGCCCGGCTGCGGCCGGGCGAGAGCGGGCTGCTCGCCCTCGACTGGTGGAACGGCTGTCGCACACCGCTCGTCGACGCGGACTTGAGCGGCGTCGTCCTCGGCGTCACGCTCGCGACGCCGCCCGAGGCGCTCTACCGCGCTCTGCTGGAGGCGACGGCGTATGGGACGCGGCTTGTGGTCGACACGTTCGCGGCCAGCGGGCTCGCGCCCGACAGCCTGATCGTGGGCGGCGGACTGAGCCGGAACGACCTCCTCCTCCAGATCTACGCCAACGTCACCGGGCTGCCGGTCGAGGTCGCGGCGAGTGCGCAGCCCAGTGCCCGCGGGGCCGCGGTTCTCGGCGCGGCTGCGGCCGGCCTTTTCCCATCCGTCGCGGCAGCCGCCGCCGCGACCGCCGAGCCGCCGGCGCGCGTCCTGGAGCCACGCCGTGAGGCCGCAGCTGTCTACGACGAGCTCTACGCGCTCTACCGCGAGCTCGTGGTTGCCAACGGCGCCTTCAACTCGCCGCTCAAGCGCCTCTCCGCGCTGCGGCGCGCAGCCTCCGATCCGGCCGACCGACAAGTCGCCGTCCACGCCTAACCCGCCAGCCAAGGACTCCGCCCACCATGACCGTACCCGCCACCGAAACTCTTCCCAGGATCAGCGATGCCGAGTTCGCCGAACGCGGCGAGCGGCTGCAGGCACTCGTCGCCGAGGAGGGTCTCGATGTTCTGCTCGTCAACTCGAGCGAGTCCGACTTCGCGAACGTCCGGTACCTCTCGGACTACTGGCCTGTCTTCGAGTTCGCCGGCGTCGTCGTGCCGCCGGAGGGGCCCCTGGCGCTGCTGATCGGTCCGGAGAGCGAGACGTTCGCCGTCGACCGCAGCCGGATCTCCCGGATCCGGAAGCTGATGGAGTATCGCGAGTCGGCGGACCCGGAGTATCCGGACATCGCGGTCGACACGTACGCCTCGGTCTTCGAGGAGGCGGGCGCACCGTCGCCCAGGCAGATCGGTATCGCCGGGTCGTTCTCGACGAACTGGCTGATGCTCGAGTCGCTGCGCGAGGCGTTCCCGCAGGCCGAGCTCGTCCGGGCAGATCGACTGCTGACGCGCCTGCGCAGTATCAAGTCCGAGGCCGAGCTCGACTGCCTCCGCGCCGCCTTTCGCATCTCCGAACAGGCGATCGGCCAGATCCTCGGGTCGCTTCGTCCGGGGATGACCGAGTTGCAGGCTGTGGGCATCGCACAGGAGGCGATTTACGAGCGCGGGGCCGAGTACGAGGGCATGGTGCAGTACGTCCTCTCGGGGCCGAACTCGCGGCACGCGATCTCGCGCGCCACCGACCGGGTGCTGCGCGCCGGCGAGGTGGTCCAGCTGAACATCTCGGCCCGTGTCGCCGGCTACTCCTCTGGGGTGGGCCGGCCGGTCGTGCTCGGAAAGCTACGACCCGACCAGCGCGAGATCCTCGAATTCGGCCTCGACGCGCACCATGCGACGGCATCGTGGCTGCGTGCCGGCGTCACGGCGAGCGCCGTCGCCAAGCGCTACCGCGCCTTCTTCAGCGAGCACGGCCGCGAAGAGCTCTACCTGTACGGCCCCTGCCACGGCCTCGGGCTGATCGAGGTCGAGCCGCCCTGGATGGAAGAGACCTCGGACTATCCGCTCGCCGAGAACATGACGTTCCAGATCGACACGTTCGTCGTTGGGCCGGAGTTCGGCGGCCGGTGGGAGAACGGCGCACGCATCCTCGCCGACGGCCTCGAGCTCTTCTCCGACATGCGAATGGAAGTGGTCGAGGTTGGCTAGCCTCGCACCGACGAGCACGCACAAGGTGGGCACCGTCGCGATCGAGTGCCACGCGATCGTCAAGCGCTTCGGTCATCTGGAAGCGCTCCGCGGCGCCGATCTCACGGTTCGCTTCGGTGAGATCCTCGCGCTCCTCGGCGACAACGGCGCCGGCAAGTCGACACTCGTCAAGTGCATCTCCGGCGCCTACCGTCCCGAACCAGGATCTCGCGCTTGCTCCGGATCTATCCGTGCCCGACAACGTCTTCCTCGGGCGGGAAATCGTCTTGCCCGGCTGGCGGGGCAAGCTAGGGATCCTCGCGCGCGCCGCGATGCAGACGCAGACGGAGGAAGCGGTCCGGCGAGTCGGCGTGCGCATCGCCACCGTCCGCGCGCCTGTCCGCGACCTGTCCGGCGGGCAGCGACAGGCCGTCGCCGTCACGAAAGCGGTCCCCTGGGCGACGACCGCGATCCTGATGGACGAACCGACGGCGGCACTCGGTGCGCGGCAGCGGCAGATCGTCTACGAGGCCGCGCGAGCGGCCGCCGGCAACGGGCTGGCCGTGCTGATGATCTCGCACGACATCCCGCAGATGGTCGAAATCGCCGATCGGATCGCGGTGATGCGACACGGGGTGGTCATCGCCCAACGGCCCGCTTCGGAGCTCGGGGTCGAAGACGTGATGGCGCTCATGCTCGGAGGCGTGAGTGCCTAGCCCGGTGACACCCTCGACGGTCACGCCGGAGCTGGAGCCTGGGATCACCGACGAGCCACGAGGCCGCTTTGCGTTCCTCGCAACGAGTTCGGCCTTCTGGGTGGCCGTCGTCCTTGCCGGCCTCGTCGCGTTCTTCGGCATCGCGACGCCGGGCCACGCGTTCCTCCACCTCGACAACCTGCTGAACGTGATGCTCGACGCGTCCGAGCTCCTGCTGCTCGCCGTCGGCATGACATACATGCTCGGCGCGGGTCAGCTCGACCTCTCCATCGGTTCCAACCTTCTGCTCTCGTCGGTCGTCGCGGCCAAGGTCTTCACGGCACTCGGCGGGACGACGAACCAAATCGCCGCCGGGAACTACCCGCACCTCGGGCTGGCCCTGGCGCTCGGCGTGCCGGCGACGCTCGCTACCGGCATGGCGTTCGGGCTCGCGAACGGACTGCTCGTCACGAGGCTGCGCATCAGCTCGTTCATCGTCACGCTCGCGACGCTGGGGATCGGGCTCGGGACGACCTACGTCGTCACGCACGGCACCGACGTGCCGTACCTGCCCCTGCAGCTCCAATCGGGGTTCGGCATCAGGAAGCTCGGTGGCGTCGTGCCACTCCCGGTCATCGTAACGCTCGTGCTCGTTGCGATCGGCTGGTTCATCCTCGCGCGGACACGGTTCGGGCTGCGCACGCTCGCGATCGGCTCGTCGCGCGAAGCCGCCGAGCGCGCAGGCATTCCTGTGGAGCGGCACATCGTCCTCCTGTTCGTGCAGATCGGCTTCCTCGCCGCAGTCGCCGCGATCATCGACATCTCGCGCTTCGGCACAACCAACGTCGCCGGCCACCAAACCGACAACCTGCAGGCGATCGCCGCCGCCGTCATCGGCGGCACGAGCCTCTTCGGCGGAGTCGCCTCCGTCGGCGGGGCGATCATCGGGACACTGATTCCGGCCACGCTCACCACGGGGCTGATCCTGATGACGATCGACCCCTTCTACCAGTTGATCGCAATCGGCTCGATCCTGCTCGGCGCCGTCTACTTCCAGGAACGTCGTCGCAGGAGGTACGTATAGAGAAGACGCTTTGCTGTCCCGCTCGGCAATGTCAACCCCAGATAAGAAGGAGCCACGGCATGAGATTGCGAACAAAGCTTGGCCTCCTAGGCGTCGTCACCGTCGCGGTTGCGACCGCCGCCTTTTCGGCGAGCGCCGCCGGCGGCAAGCCGAAGGTGATCTTCGTCGCCGGCCAGGTCGGGATCCCGTTCTACACGTCAGTGCAGTGCGGAGCGCAGGACGCGGCGAAGAAGTACGGCATCGCCCTCAAGTGGACCGGCTCGACCGACTGGGATATCTCGAAGGAGATGCCATTCATCAACGGCGCGATCCAGCTTCACCCCAAGGCGATCATCTTTTCGCCGACGGATTCGACCGCACTCGTCCCCATCGCCCAGCAGATGAAGAAGAAGGGCATCTTCCCGATCACCGTCGATGCCCCCCTCGCGAAGCCCGTGGACATCGCCAACTTCCAGTCGAACCACTTCGCCGGCGGCGTCGCCGCGGCGAAGGCAATGATCAAGCTCACCGGCGGCAAGGGGACGTACCTCGACGTCGACCTCAAGCCCGGACTACCGGACATCGGTGCGCGCACGCGCGGCTTCGTCAACACTATGAAGGCCCGCGGCGCGAAGGTGCTCCCGATCGCCTATCCGGGCACCGACTCCTCGAAGGCCGCGCAGATGGTCTCGGCCAGCATCCGAGCGCATCCCGATCTGACGGGCGTCTACGTGACCCACTCGGCGGCGGCACAGGGCGCCTCCGCGGCGATCAAGCAGGCCGGCAAGCAGGGCAAGATCAAGCTGATCGCCTTCGACGGCGACCCGCAGCAGATCGTCGACCTCAAGCGGGGTGTCTACGCCGCCCTCGTCGTCCAGGAGCCCTACCAGATGGGCTGGCTGTCGGTGAAGCTTGCCGGCCAGCTCGCACGCGGCGAGGTCAAGCCGAGCCAGGTCAAGGAGGAGCACCTGCTCCCGTTCTTCGTCGTGACCCGCGCGAACGTCAACGACCAGGCCGTCAAGAAATACTTCTACAAGGCCAGCTGCGGCTAGCCGTGACCCTTGGGGCCGCGCGGAATCTCCGTGCGGCCCCAACTGCAACATGAGACGACTCGACGGAAAGACTGCCCTCATCACCGGCGGTGCGTCCGGAATCGGGCTGGCAACCGCCCGCCTTTTTCTCGAGGAGGGCGCGGCCCTGACTATCGCCGACATCGACGCAGACGCACTCAAACGGGCAGCAACCGAACTCGAACCTCTCGGGTCCGTCCACACGGTACGAGGCGACGTCGCCTCAATGGCCGACGGGGCCCGCATGGTCGAGGAGGCGATTCGTGTCCACGCAAAGCTCGACATCCTCTTCTGCAACGCGGGCGTCCCTTGTCGCGTCCCGCTCGACCAGCTGAGCGAGGAGCAGTGGGATCGTGTACTCGATGTGAACGTAAAAGGAATGTTCAGCGTCATCAAGGCTGCAGTTCCGCACATGAAGGACCAGCGATCCGGCGTCATCGTTCTCACGGGCTCCGAGCTGAGCTTCGTCGGCGACCCCGAGGCGCCCGCCTACAGCGCAAGCAAAGGCGCCGTTCTCACGCTCACCCGTTCGCTTGCCCTCGATCTTGCACGCTTCGGAATCCGCGTCAATGCAATCTGCCCCGGCACGACGATGACGCCCCTGATCGAGAAGGAGCTCGAGACGGCCACCGATCCAGAAGCGATGCGCCGAGAACTTCAAACGTGGGGCCCGCTGGGCCGACCCGCCGATCCACGCGAGCAGGCTCAGGGCGTACTCTTCCTCGCAAGCGACGACGCTTCGTACGCCGTGGGTGCGGCACTGCTCCTCGACGGCGGATACACAGCTGGCTAGACCGGAAGCGTGGGCCCCGCGGTGCCTCTGCTGAGAAGGTTCAGGCGAAGTCGTCCAAGCCTTCCAGCAAGCGATCGATATCTTCGTCGACGCAGAACGCGTGCGGGTCGATGCGAAGAAGCCCCCACGGGTACCCGCCGACGTCTACTGCTCGCCTCCGCAGAGACGTAGCTACGTCTTCGGCACGGGGATGCTCCGCTGCGATGACACCAGCGCGTGCCGTTGCCAGCTTGGGTGTGCGCACTCGGATGCCCCTCTCGTGCAGGCCCGCCAGGCATCTTGATACCAACGCTTCAACTTGGCGCCCGACGTTTTCGACGCCGACCTCTGCGAGAAGTCGGAGCGCTGCCGTGGCGGCACACAGACCAGGGAGCGAGGGGAGACCAGGCTCGAACCGCCGTGCTCCCTCTGCCAACGGCGGTAGTTCGCTGCGCGGCCAGGCTTCACCCTCTACGCGGGCGCCGAGATAGCCAAACTCGACAAGCCGTGCGCCTTCAAGCAGGTCGCGGCTGATGTAGAGGAAAGCTACGCCGGGAGGGCCAAGGAGCCACTTCATCGCCGTCGTGACGAGAACATCGATGCCGTCACGTTTCACATCGATCGGAAGCACGCCCGTCGATTGCGCGGCATCGACGAACAGCAATCCCTCTTGGGCACGCACGCTCGCTGCGAGACGCGCGATGTCGTGTCGGTACCCGGTCAGGGGAGCAACATGAGAGATGACGACCACGGCCGGCGGCATCTGCTCGAGCTGGCGCGACAGTTCGGCGGTCGGATCCTCGGCCTGGTAGGTCGGGATGTATATCGGTTGCCGGCCCATGACAAGCCAGGGATAGATGCTGCTTGGATAGGTCGTGTCGTCCACGACGATCTCGCGGGCTTGCGTAGAGAGCAGGCGTGCCGCGAGACCTGCCGCGCGTGAGGTGTTGTCGGCAATCACTATCTGATCCGGCTCAGCGCGGATGAATTTCGCGAATTCGCTCCGGAGCTCCTCGAGCTCGGCTTCGAATGCCCAAAACTCCAGCAGCGGGTCGTAGGTCCAACGCTCAGACCATCGATCGGCCGCTGCTCGAACGTCGCGGGCCGCGGGCGAGATCGCGCCGGCAAAAAGGTAGGCCCGCGTCTCGGTGATCGGGAACTGCCTGCGAAAGTGGTCGAGGTCCATCAGCGCGGCGCGTCGATTCACGAGCAAGCGCTTCGCAATCGACAGAGCGATACTCGCAGACGGCGCCGGCTGAAGCTGCCGGCGTGAATCCAGAGGCGAGCGTCGACCACGCGGAGCTCGCGGGGCACACGTGCGTCGAGGCCGTTTAGCGCGACGGCTCCGTTTGTTGCGGGATCATTGCTGGATGATCGATACTCTGGTCGGCCGGTCGATCTGGGACGAAGACGTTCCGACTCCGCTCGTCTACGTCGACCGCCGGGCACTTGAGCGGAACATTCAGCGCATGGCCGAGGCCGCCCGTCAAAGCGGCGTCGCGCTGCGGCCGCATGCAAAGACCCACAAGATCGCTGAGGTTGCGAAGCTACAGCTCGACGCCGGAGCGGTCGGGCTGACCGTGGCCAAGCTCGGCGAGGCACTAGCGCTCGCCGAGGCGGGAGTCGAGACGAGCTTCATGGTGGCTCAGCCCTACGTCGGCCCGAAGAAGGTCCGACGGCAGCTCGAGCTGTCGGAGACTTGCGAGGTCATTGCCTGCGTTGACAGCGTCGACCTTGCCGGGGCGATGATCGGACTCGATCTCGTGCTGATCGTCGACACCGGCTACGGAAGGCTCGGTGTCGCTGCCGGAGAGGCGGCAGATCGTGCCGAGGAGATCGCAGCGCTTCCCGGAGTGCGCTTCCGCGGCATCCGCTCTCACACCGGTCACGCGTACGGAGTGATCAGCGAGGACGCCCGCCGGAAGATCGCATTCGAAGACGCGCGGGTATTGAGCGAGCTCGCCACCTCGATCCGATCCCGGGGACTTACCTGCGAGATCGTCAGTGTGGGCAGCACGCCCGGAACGACGGGGCTCGCGAGCGCGACCGCTTTCCAGGGCGTGACTGAGTGGCGGCCGGGCAACTACGCCTTCTTCGACCGGATGCAGCTGTCGATTGGAACTGCCACGATCGAGGATTGCGTGCTTCGCGTCGTCTGCTCCGTCGTGTCTGCCGCGCAGCCGGGCCACGCGGTCATCGACGCCGGCAAGAAGACCCTCACGGCGACACTGGATCCCCACAGCTCCGGCCATGGCCTCGCCGTTGGCCGGCCCAACCTAGAGATTCACACCCTTTCGGAGGAGTGCGGCTGGGTCCGACATGACGGAGACCTGCAGGTCGGCGACCGCCTGCAGGTGATTCCGAACCACGCCTGCGAGCTGACCAATCTCGTCGACGTCGTCGCCTATGGCGTCGACGACACGATTCAAGGCCTATGGCGGCCCGTCGCGCGCGGCAAGGTCTGGTAGCTCTGAGATGAAGCGCTAGGTGCGGCAGATTTCGCCTGCTCTTGCGGCTGCTGCTCCTCCTTCACTTCTTTCCGGGCACGAGTCGGCGGCAGCGTCGTCCAGTCGTCTGTCTGATGAAGCTCTGAGATCTGCCGGCCAATCGTTCCGAGGATCCCGGCCAGCGCTAACCCCATCAGGAGCGACAATCCGAGGAACGAGCCCACCCCGATTGCGATCCAAACCCACATCGGCATCTCCATTTCCGATGCCGCAGGCTGCTGTCCTTCTTTCGTTTCCCCGTGCCGTTTAGCTTAGCGAGACGAGCTTCATGGGACCTCAGCGAGGTTCGACGTCGCCGAGACCCGGCGCGTGAGGACTCGTCCCTTAAATTTTAGCCGATGGTGAGTGGATTCCAGGTGCGGCTTATCGATACAGCCGGCTCAGTGATCGGAATTGTGGGTTGGTCGTCTGAGACGATCAGCGAGGGCGAGATGGTCCGGTTGCCCGACGGCCGCGCGGTCGAGGTTCTCGAGGTGTATGACGATGAGTTCGGCCGAGAGGGAGGAGTTCAGGCCACGGTCGTCGTGGATGACGAGTAGAGCCCGCCGAGGACGATCTCGTCATTGTCGAACGTCGTCAGCACAAGGACACGTGCTGAAGAACGTACATCTGGCGCTCCGAGCGGGCGAGCGTCGCGCGTTCGTCCCCTGATCGAGCGGGCTGCATCCAAAGCCGCTTGCCGGGCCTGTATCTGGTAGGCGAGGCGTTCGGTTGAGATCGCCGACGCCTAACAGGACAATGGAGCGAAGGGAGGACGCTGGTGAGCAATCGTGTCCGGTTTGTCGGGCTCGCGGTGCTGGTGATGGCGTTGGTGCTGGCCGGGCTGGCCGCGGCCGCGGGATCGTCGCGGGCCGCTGCCGAGTCGGGGGCGCGGCTGACAGTGCGCTCGACGGAGTTCGGCAAGGCGCTCTTTGGCCCGAGCGGCAAGGTGCTGTACGTCTTCGGCGCCGACCGCAGGTCGAAGAGCAACTGTTACGGCGTCTGCGCAGCTGCCTGGCCGCCGCTTTTCACGTCGGCGGCACCGGTGGCTGCGGTGGGCGTCGAGGCGAAGCTGCTCGGGATGACGAAGCGTAGGGATGGGCGGTTGCAGGTGACCTACAACGGTCATCCGCTCTACTACTACTCGGCGGACAAGGTCGGGAAGGTGATGTGTCAGCACGCGACCATGCACGGCGGCCTCTGGCTGATCATCAAGCCGAACGGGCAGCCGAACATGGCCAAGGGCAAGATGCACATGTAGCAGGGTGGCGCTTTCGCGAACGATGGCCAGACAGCCGGAGAGAACGTCGTCGATGCGATCGGCCCCGCCGCCGGGCGCGAGCGATGTCGAGCTGTTGCGGGCGGTCGCGGCGGGGAGCGAAGCGGCGTTCGCGGAGTTGCGTGATCGCTATGGCCGGGCGGTTCAGCGGGTTGCCGATCGGTGGCGGACGCGGAGCGGGAGGATTGCGAGCTGTTCGACCCGGCTCGCGGCAGCGCTCCGGCTTGGCTCCTGACGGTGGCGCGGCGGACGGCGCTGAATCTGCGCGCCGCCCGCCGGCCGCCGCTCCCGATCGAAGACCTTGGCGCCGCCGGCGAGCGGCCGGCCGGCGTCGATGCGTTCTGGCTTCAGGCGGGGCTGGCGCGGCTTCCGGAGCGGGAGCGGATCGTGATCGAGCTCGCCTACTACGACGACCCTGCTCGGCGAGGAGTCGCCGTGAGACACGAGGAAGCCTGGACGCGGCTGCCTGACCTGCTCGACGATCGCGATGGCGCCAGCCCTCGCACACGTGCGCATGTGCGCCGATTGCCAGCGGCAGCTGTTCTTGCTCGGACGCCTCGACCGCCTCTTGCGCGACGACGCCGCCGCGACCAGAGCCTCGCACAAACGGCGGCCGCGGCTCGGCCGCCTGCTCACGGCCGCCGCGGCCCTTGCTGTAGCGGCCGCCACCCTGCTCGTGCTCTTGTTGCCCCAGCACGGGCGCAACGCGCGGTACGTGTTGCGCACGGCGTCGGGGCGGTCGGTCGCGCAGGGGGTGATGGGTCACGCCGACGCCCGCAACGCCTCACTGGCCCTGATGGCGCGCGGCCTGCCGATCGATCACGGGCACATGTTCGTGCTCTGGGCGAGCGACGATAGCTCCTCGATGCAGGTCGGCCGCTTCATGGTCGACCAAACCGGCGGCTGCCGCGTCCGGTTCAATCTGCCCGCCGACCACCCCTGGAACCACTTCTGGGTCACGCGTCCCGGGAACGCGGCAGCCGTCGCTGCAAGCACGTGAACATCGTGTTCGACGTGGTCGCCGCCCTATCTTGGGCGAACACCGCGGGCGCTCGCCGACACGTTCGGCGGCGAGCAGGACCGGGCCCCTTACCGCGCCTACGCGGCAGTCGACGGTGCGCAAACCGTTCTGGGCGAAATCGCCTAGAATCAGCAGATTCGAATATGAAGGAGGTCGAGTGAGTACGCTGGAGGCACCGTTTCGCCTGCCGGAGGCGCCCGTGGAGACCGATCTGGTGGCGAAGTACTTCCGCGGGTTGGGTGATGCGACCCGGTTGCGGATCCTCGAGTTTCTGCGCGACGAGGGTGAGCTCTCGGTCGGGGATTTGGTCGAGCGCTTGGACGAGCCGCAGCCGAAGGTCTCGAACCATCTCGCCTGCTTGCGCTGGTGCGGCTTCATCGAAACGCGGCGCGAGCACCGCACGGTCTTCAACCGGATCGCCGACAAGCGCGTGATCAAGCTGCTCGACCTCGGGCATGCGCTGCTGGCCGACAACGCCGAGCATGTCGCCGCCTGTTGCCTGATCGAGGAGAAGTGACGGAGCGCAAGCGGACCCGGTTCGATCCGGTGGTGCTGGTGCCGCTCTTGCCGGTCGTCTGTTGCGGGCTGCCGTTGCTCGTCGCAGCGGGGATCGGGGCGGCAGCGCTCATCTGGGGCGGAGCCGTAGTCGGTGGGCTCCTCCTTGTCGCTGTCGTGGCGGCTCTCGTTCTGCGCAGACGCGCGCGAGCGCAGGCCTGTAGCACGCGGCCAGCTCAACGAATGGAACAGGGGCATGAACGACTCTCGGATGTTCGAGTGAAGGAGGTTGTGCACCGATGAGCGGCAAGCGCAGTCGTCGCGAACGACAGACCCAGCAGAACGAAGCTCGAGTGTCGGGGAGCCAGCGCGGCAACGACCGTCGCCGCCTGGCTGCGCTCGCGATCGTGGTGGCGGCGCTCGGCGCGGCGGCCGTGATCGCGGTGGTCGCCTTCGGCGGTCGCGGCAAGGTCGAAGCGTCGTCCGCGCCAGCGGCGGCGAAGGCCACGGCTGGGGCGGGCCGCTTTCAGACGGTGCTCGCGAGCGGCGCGGCTCTTACCAGCCGTGACCTCCAGGGCCGGCCGACCGTTGCCGCGTTCGTGATCGAGGACTGCACCAGCTGCGTCCACACGCTGCAGACGCTGTCTGCGCTGAGTAAGGACGGTGTGCGCACGATCGCGGTCAACGTCAACGTCTCGCCGGGATCGAATCCGGTCTCGGCGGCGCAACGGCTCGCCTCGTTCGGCGGTGCCGTGAACGCGGGCGGTCAGATCCTCTATGCCGCCGATCCCGGCCAGCGCACGGCGACCGCCTTCGGGGTGCGCCAGATCGAGAGCTACCTGCTCTTCGACAAGAACGGGCGCGAGGTCGGCCACGGCGTCGCGCTGAGCCCGAAGCAGATCCGCCGCGCGCTCAAGCTGGCGTGAGCAGCGCACTCACCCTCGCCTACTCCGCCGGGGCGCTGGCGGCGTTCAACCCGTGCGGCTTCGCGCTGCTGCCGGGCTGGGCGGCGGTGCTGGTGAGCGGCGAGGGCCGAGGCGACGACCTGCTCGCGCGGCTCGTCCGCGCTCTGCGCGCGGGCGCCGTTGCCACGGCTGCCTTCCTGGTCGTGTTCGGCGCCGCCGGCATCCTTTTCAGTCTCGGTTTCGCCGCGCTCGGCCGCTATCTCGCCTTCGCCGGGCTCGCGATCGGGCTGGTGCTCGCCGCGCTCGGCACGCTCCTGCTGGTCGACGGGCACGCGCCGGGGCTGAACGTTGCCCGCCGCGCCGGGGGCGGCACCGGCGTCCGCGCTGTCTTCGGCTTCGGGATCGCCTACGCGCTCGGCTCGCTCTCCTGCGTCCTGCCGGTGTTCGTGCTGACCCTGGGGATCGCCGCCGGCGAGCCATTCTGGACGCGTGTCGGCGGCTTTGTCGGCTTCGCGCTCGGGATGGGAACCGTATTGGCGCTGATCGCGGTCGCCGCCGCCCTCACCGGCGAGGGTGCGCAGAAGCTGCGAGCCGCCGTGCGGATCGTTCCCCGGCTCGCGGGTGCGGTCGTGGTCGGTGCGGCGGGGGTCGTGCTCGCGCGCGAGCTCGCGCTCGCCGCGCTCAGCCTCGGCCACCACGAGCCGACGCTGATCGTTCGCTCCGCCCTTGGCCACCACGAGCCGACGCTGATCGTTCGCTCCGCCGTCGCCGCCGCGGCGACCGTTCTGGCCGCGACGCTGGCGCTGCTCGCGACGGATGCGCGCGGCCGCGAGCTCCTCCAGACACTGCGGCGGCGACCGAGCGCCCCACCCGTTCCGCACCCGAGGAGGTCGCCGTGACCGACGACTGCTGCGCAACGACGCAATCGACGACCCTCGCGACGATCGCAACGCACGATCGCGTTCAGTCGGGCCCGCTGGTCGAGGTCCTCTACTTCGACGGTTGCCCCAACCACGAGCCGGCGCTCGCGCTCGTCGAACGCGTCGCTGCAGAACTCGACCTTCACCCTGAGATCCGGCTCGTCAACGTCCCCGGCCCAGACGCGGCCGCGCGTCTACGCTTCCTCGGCTCGCCAACCGTGCGGATCGGCGGCCGCGACATCGAGCCGGGCGCGGAGCAACGCACCGACTTCGTCCTCTCCTGCCGCGTCTTTCGCACCGAGCGCGGCTTCAGCGGCGAACCCGACGAACAGTGGATCAGAGACGCGCTCCTAGGCGAGCGAGCGGGGTCGTCCGAGATCAGCGGTCGGGCCCCGCTCGCGGCACGGCGATCGCATGCCGAGGCGCTCGCGGCCACCGGTATCCCACCGGCGCGACTCGGCAAAAGTCGCAGCGCGCGACTGAGCCCGGCCGAGCGTGCCTTCTACCTCTGGATCCTCGAGCACTTCGCCACCGAGGGCCCGCCGGCGGCCGAGGCGATCCGCACGAAGACGATCGCGCTCGGGCTCGACCTCGTGCAGGCGCGCGAGAAGCTCGTTGGCGAGGATCTCGTCCACTTCGACGGCAGCGGCGAGGTGATGGTCGCCTACCCGTTCTCCGGCCGGTCGCGCGGTCACCGGGTTCTGATTGACGGCCGGCGCCGGGTGGAGGCGATGTGCGCGATCGACGCGCTCGGAATCGCGCCGATGCTCGGCCTGCCGGTCGAGATCAGCTCCCGCGACCCGGTCAGCGACGGCGAGGTCTGGGTGCGGCTCGATCCGGGCGAGGACGCTTGGTGGGAACCCGAGCAGGCGGTCGTGCTCGCTGGAAGCGCCCGCTGTGACGGGCCGAGCTTCGGCGGCTGCTGCAACGTGCTCAACTTCTTCGAGTCGAAACAGAACGCCGAGCAATACCTGCGCGAACACGAGCAGATCGGCGGCTTGCCGGTCTCGATCCCGGAGGCGAGCGAGCTCGGCCGCAAGGTCTTCGGCGACGTCTTCAAGGAGGCCTGATGCCCACACCGATCGATCGCGAGGAGGTGCAGCGCCTGCTCGCAGACGAGAACGGCCAGCTCGTCGAAGTCCTGCCGCCCGACGAGTACGAGGACGAGCACCTGCCGGGCGCGATCAACATCCCCCTCAAGACGCTCTACCCCGAGACGACACGTCGGCTCGTGCGCGAACGGCCGGTGATCGTCTACTGCCACGACTACCAGTGAGACATGAGCCCACGAGCCGCGGCGCGGCTCGCGAGCATCGGCTTCCCCCGCGTCTACGACTACGTCGCCGGCAAGGCCGACTGGGGCTCAGCCGGTCTCCCGCTCGAGGGCAGCTCGGGCAGCGAGACGCGCGCCGGCGCGCACGCGCGGCGCGACGTCCCCACTTGCCGGCTCGACGAACCGCTTGCCCAGATTCGTGAGCGGGTGCGGCAAGGGGACTGGGACACCTGCTTCGTCGTCGACCAGGAGGGAGTCGTCCTTGGCCGGATCGGCAGAAGCGCGCTCCAACGCGACGACGAGCTCTCGGTCGAACAGGCGATGACGCCGGGGCCGAGCACGATCAGACCGAGCGCCCGGCTCAACGAGGTCGTCGCGCGGATGCGCACGCAGAACCTCAGCAACCTGCCGGTAACGACGTCCGACGGTCAGCTCGTCGGCCTGCTCGCACGCGAGGATGCCGAGCGCGCAATCGCCTGATACCGGTCGCCTTGCGGCCTCGTGCTAGAGCGGCGCGCGCTTCGCTCGTTGTGCCTTAACCCGGACTGAGGAAGTCGCGTACCACAGAGCACCGGTGCCCGCAACGATCGGGTCTGAGTACGGCTGACAATGGGCTAGAACACGGATGCTTCTGACGTCCGGCCGCTTTCGGGTTCGCAAGGCGACGCGGGCATTGCTTGGGCAAGTGTTCGGGAACCTCCCTCGGTGGTACGGTCGCCGCGAACGATGGACAGCGAGACCGGCATCACGGGCGTGAGCGAACTCGTCCTGGAGGTTCTCGACCTGAATCGGGCGGAACGCTTTTACTAGAGGCTCTTGGTCTGCCCGTCGTCGCTCGCGGCGAAGAGAACGGCCGTGTCTGGCTCATGGCAGGAGCCCAGACTCGCATTGGTCTCTGGCGTCCACAAGTCGGTCTTGAGAATGGCCGCGGCGGGGCTCACGTGCATTTCGCGCTGCACATCGACGGGTTCGCCTTCGACGGGGCAGTCCACCGCCTCCGCGACGCTGGTTGCAAGCCGGCCGTCTACTCGTTAGAGGACGAAGGTTACGGCCGCGCCGCGTACACGCCTGATCCTGATGGCAACATCGTTGAGCTCTGGACGTGGAACGTCCGTCAGCATCTGCGGCAGAAATGACTACGCGCTTACGCAGTCGCCTGGGCCAGCGTTTCTAAATGTCCCTTGAGGGACGACAGCCCCACCGGCCACTACGCCTGGTTGGCCCCAACTTCCGCGAGCAACGTCTCGACGAAGGTGCTGTCGCCGCGAGCTACGGCTCTGAATAACAGCCGGAGTTGATCGCGAGTTATGCCGCTCACTCTTCGCTCATCGGTTCCGAGTTCGACGTTCTCCCAAACAACCGTCCCTCACGGCAACGCGCTCAGCGACCACCCGCTTTCGTGGGCCACTGCTACATCGGGGTGCTCGTCGTCCTCGATCTCGTCCAGGTCGCGTACGAGAGCGTCGAGGCGCTCCGGCGTCGGGTCGATCTCCATTGCGCCTTTGCGATCTGTCGTCGAGAAGTTCACGTCCCACCACACTCTGCACCATTCGGCGATGAGTCGGGTGGGATCGGCCTCGGCTGAGCGAGTGTGCGGGAATGTCCCCTGAGGGGTCTAGGAGGAGGACAACGCGCGCTCGAGGGCGGCCCGGTCGGTCGGCCCGCCATGCGTCGCGAGCACGTGCTCGACCGGGAACTCGAGCAGCGGCCGCAGGCCCTCGACGACCTGCTCCCGCGTCACGCCTTCGCGTAGCCACACCGCCGGGATCTCGAGGCCCTCGCCGAAGTCGACGAGCGTGTCGCCGGCAATGACCGCTCGATAGTTCTCGACCCAGAGCACGACCTCGTTCGTCTCCCTGCTGGGGAACGCCTGGATTCCGGCCAGCGGTCGATCGCCGGCCGAGTACCAGCGCGCCTCGCCCACGTCTCCTGCGCGCAGCCACGCCAAGTCCGGGCTGCCGTCGCCAGCCTGCTCGCGTGTGATTCCGTACTTCTGCATGAGGTCCGCCGCACTCTCGGGCAGAGGTGCGAACACGGGGACGCCGAGCCGCTCCACAAGGGCCCGCGCATCGCGTTCGTGCCAGGGCGCCGTAAGCACGACGGCCGTCTCGCGGCTGGCCGCGAGCTCCTCCATCTGCTCTGGCACGGCGATCGGATCGAAGAGCAGCAGACGCTCACCGTCGTCGATCGCGTAGGACGAGACCTCTTGGTGCCAGGGCTCGCTCGGCTGCCAGTCCGGGTGCGGTGCC
>WNFC01009808.1_pt1 | contig 17033 bp, 14 predicted proteins | sample 5400541 | NCBI WGS metagenome assembly WNFC01 (sample SAMN13153342, study PRJNA577476) | soil metagenome | isolation source: 120 cm saprolite under Douglas fir tree site 2 hole 2 replicate 1 | place: USA:California | collected 2015-04-18
CCCAACTCCTGGGATCGAACTTCTCGGCCTGGAATTGAGGAATGAAGTCGTCGTACGCAAAACTCTCGCCGAACATCTCGGCGTGGTAGCGATCGACCGGATTGCTCGGGCTCTGCATGTGATTCCAGTACCACTCGGCGTACTGCGTGGCAGGCGGCGACCAGGCGGGAACCGAGTACACGCCCCAGTGGATAAAGATGCCGAACTTCGCGTCGTCGAACCAGTACGGAGACTCGTGGGTGCCGAGCGATGCGTCGCTCGGGCGATAGTCCGGGACGCCGAGGGTCAAACTGGTCTCTTGCCGGGCCGTTAGATCCCCCGCGCCAACGGCGATGACCTCGCCGGTCTCCACGGTGCCGTCGGGGACGTCGGGATGCTTGCGAATGCCGATGCGTACGCGGATCTCCTCGCCTGGAGCGAGCCGCGAGATATTGGCCGGCGCCACCGTATCGGCGCCGCTCGTATTGACCCAGACCGTCACGCCATCCTCGGGGGTGATCCAGGCGTCGCCGAGGTTGGTGATCGTCGCTTCGACGGCCTGCACACCGTCCGCATCGGGAAACAGCTTCGACGTCGACCTGGCAGCGCGCAGCACGAGGACCTTACCGCTGGCGATCGGCTGCATCGAGAGAGCGAACATGTGCAGGCTCGATCTGTTCGGCAGCGGAGGATTGGTGATCGGCAAAGTCAAGCTGACCGGCTCTTTCGTCGGATCGAACCAAATCTGCCCGAGCCAGATCGAGACTGGATGCGGGTCCGTGCCCCCGGGCCCATACCGGTACGGCGCATGGACTGCCCCGCCTCCGCCGTACCAGTCGGCTGCCGAGAACGGCGCCTGGACTGCGCTGCCATCGGAATAATGCACCGTGGCAATGCCGGAATTCGCGCCATAGCTTGCCGCCAGCAGCACGTAGGCGCCGTGATAGTGGCCCTTGGGCAACTCGATGTCCTGGCCCAGCGCGACGACGTTGTTCCTGACGCCGGGTGCGGACGATGGGAACTCGAACAAAATGCCATCCACGGCGATCGGACCGGCGGCCGGGAGCTCTTCCGCCGGGTACACATAGCCCGAACCATCGAAGTTGCCGTCCCTGATGTCGACCGAATCGATGCCGTCGTTGTCGAAATAGCTCTCGAGGGAGACCGGAATCGGATCGAGGCTGTTGTTGGTCAACGGTGCTGGCGAGATCGATCCGGTGGTGCCGGGTGCGCCAATCAGGACGATGGTCAAGCCAATTAGACTCCCAAGATTTCGCTTCTTTCGGAAAGTATGCGGCATCAGCAGTCCCCCTCGATTTCTCAGTATCCGGTTCCGGGTGCGACTTCAAGGCAGCGCCGATCAGGCCCGCCGCGGCTCGCATTACGATTGGACGAGGTCGTTGCCTGACGATCGGGCTTTGGCTAGGGTGCGCGAAGTCGGCGACGGAAACCGTCCCTCAGGAGGGAAACCATGAGAGCAAGCAGCGGCGTCTGGTTGAATCTGTGTCTTATCCTCGTCTCGGTCTCGCGGCTCGCCTTCGGGCAACCGTCTGGTGGGGCAGCACAGGCACCAGCCGCAACTGACTCCGCCCCAACGACCGGAGTTCGCGCGGAAGCCACGCGCCTGATGGAGGACGCGGAAATGAAGCTCACCAAACTCGCCGAAGCCATTCCGGCCGAAAAGTACAAATGGAGCCCAAACAAGGATACGCGCTCGGTGAGCGAGGTGTTCCTCCACGTTGCCGGTGGGAATTTCGCCATTCCGCGCCGCCTGGGCACCGAACCGCCGGCCGATTTCGCCCAGCAGGGATTTGACAAATCGACCACTGACAAAACCAAGGTGATCGACATGCTGAAGCGATCCTTTGTGCACGCCAAGCAGGCAGTGGCGAAGCTCACCGATGCGGATTTGGAGAAGACGGCGGACTGGATAGGCGGCCGGAAGGCCACCTATCGCGAAATAATCCTCGTCTTGGCTGCCCACCAGCACGAGCACCTGGGGCAGTCAATCGCCTACGCCCGCATGAACGGGATTACTCCCCCCTGGACCGAAGAGCGACAGCACAAAGCGGAACCCAAGCCGAAGACCGAAAAGCAGCAACCTAAGTCGAAGACCTAACCCCGACTGGAGCTCGACTCCTCGAGGGCGAACGCGTTCGGAGTACCGTGCACCAGCAGGGTAGCAATGGTGAGCGCTGCTCGAATACCCTGCCGCCACCGCCAACCGCTCAGATGTCACGCGGGCCCCGCCGCGCCCGGTTGAGGGTGCCGACGGCCTCTATCGCCGACCGGCATTGCTGAGCTCCTCGCCGCGCTCGCACGCGGTGTTGGAGCCCATCTGGCAAACTCGGTCATACAGCTGGCGGGCACGTTGGACGTTCTTTGATACCCCGCGGCCCGATTCGAGCAGCACAGCGGCGTTGTAGCATCCGCCGGGATGGCCCAGCGCACAAGACAGATCGTAAAGACGGTACGCGCGGGATGGATCAGCGGGGACGCCGCGGCCGTACTCGTAGAGCCGTCCCGCTGGCCGCCGACCTGATCGATGCCGAAGTGCGCCTGGATCTAACCAAGGACAAGGTCGCCTGTGCTCCGGGTGTCCTGGCCCAGATCCTACGGAACGTGGTCTCGAACTCGATAAAATTCCGGTCGCACGAACGAAAAACGCCCCAGACGATTGAGCTCGCCATTGAAGACAATGGTGTTGGAGTTGATGAAGAAGGCGTCAATCATGCCTTCGAGCCTTATTACCGCGGTAGCACCGCCCGGGAAGTGCCCGGCCATGGTCTCGGCCTGGCGATCGTCGAGCGCGCCACCACGATGTTGGGCGGTAGGTGCGACATCTCTCCGGTAACGCCCCAGGGCACGCGGATCACCATCTGTCTGCCGCGGGCGCCCTAGCAGGTACAGCCCGTTGCCCCAAGCATCGCAAATCTGATGAGCGGTTTTCAGCTCTTTTTGCGCGTCTGAGCATGAAGCACGAAGGACTTGGGCGCAGCGCGCAAGCTCGATGTCGGGTTTTTGCCGTCGTTCTCGATCTCAATATTGCAGGAGAACGGACAATCCAAAAAAAGGAGCAATACCATGAGGAAGCATAGCTTGCTGTCGAGGATGTGTTTTGCGGTACCAGCCAGCCTGCTGTTGAGCAGCCTGGCCTTCGCACAGACGGTGATCACCGTCACCGAACAAACGCAGGCGGCGATCCAGACCGCGCTCAACCGGTTGGGCGGTCCGGGCACGGTGATCCTGCCGTCCGGGCGGTACCAGATCGATGGAACGCTGAGGATCCGCAACGACGGGGTGACGCTGCAAGGGGCGGGTGGGGATCAGACGGTCCTCTATCGGCTCCTCGACGGCACGAATACCGCAATGGTTCAGTCGACCGGGAACGCGAACGTCCGGGTCACCGGTATCCGTTTCGAGGGAGTTTCCAATGTCGACCCTGATCTGGGCGAGCTTTCCACCGGCAGGGAGGTGGGCGTGTTCATCGACAATGGCGCGGACTTCCGGGTCGACAATTGCTCGTTCACCCACACCGGATTTGCCGGGGTCCGGACCAATGGCGCCAGCCAGGGAGTGGTGGACCACTGCACGTTCGCTGACCAGTACAAGCCGCAGGTGGGTACGGACGGGTACGGAGTGGTTGTCTACGGGATCGATGCGATTGAAGGCGAACCGTTTGGCTCGGGCCGCGCGACGTTCGTCGAGGACTCATCGTTTAGCCTGTGCCGCCACGCGGTGGCTTCCAACAAGGGTGCGCGCTATGTGTTTCGATACAACTACGTCGCGCAGAACGAGATCGCTCACGCGGTGGACGCGCACGGGCACGAGTATGGGTCGACCGTTGGCACGGAATGGATCGACGCGAACAACAACCTGATCGAGAATCCTATCTACCGAGGATACGCAGTGCGGATCCGCGGCGGCATGGGACTGGTCTGGAGCAACGCGTTCATCGGTTACAACCAGGGGATCGAGCTGACCCAGGACACCGACCAGACAACCGGCCCGGTCTACATCTGGGACAACACCCTCTCCCCCGACACCAGCCCGATGGTCAGGGCTCGGGGAACGATGGGAACGCCGACCTGGGTCCCCTTTCCACCGCCGGACTACGTGCCCTATCCTTATCCGCACCCGCTCGTCACTGGCGCACGACGCTGACCGCAGACTTGGGCGGTCTGTCCCCGGTTTGGTGAGTACTCCCAAACCGGGGATTACGTTTTCACCAACTCCACGCGCCGGTTCTGCGTACGGCCGGTCTCGGTGCGGTTGTCGCCGACGGGCTTGGCGTCTCCCCAACCTTTGGAGGAGAGCCGCTTCGCATCGACGCCCTTGCCGGTCAGGTACTTCTTGACGCTCTCGGCGCGCTTCTGGGACAGCGCCAAGTTCGACTTCGGGTTGCCCTGGTTGTCGGTGTGGCCCTCGACGGAAAGCTTGAGGTCCGGGTTGTCGCTGAGCAGCTTGATCACTTCGGCAAGCAGGGGCTCCGACTCGGGCTTGAGGGTGTCCTTGCCGGTATCGAAGAGGATCCCATGCAAGGCCACAAAGCCGTTCTTGTTCAGCGCCTCCAGCATCTCCGCGGCGCTCACCTCGACCTTCTGCTCCATCGAAGCAACCTCGATGATCTCGAGGTAGAGCGACCCGTTCCCGGCCACATTGTTCTCGATCTTCATCCACCGCTCGGACTTTCCGAGCGGCATCGAGACCGTCGCCGTGCACCCGTCAGGCGTCCTCCAGACAAGCTTGCCCCCGCCCTTCTTGAAGGCGTTCTCGTAGTTGCGCGCGGTCTCCACGCAGCTCGGAGCTTTGGCGCCTTCTCGCAGGCCATACCAGAGCTTCCAGTACTTGCCTTCTTTCTCGACGTCTTTACCCTCGGCGACGGTGAATGAAATGGCGTTGAAGTCATTCACCATCGCTTGAGCCAGATAGAAACCCGGGAAGCGCTGGACTTGCGGATGATCCTTGCAGTCTTCGCAGTCATTCTGACCGAGCGCCGCGGCCGGGAACAGAGACAGTATCGCTGCGGATAGCAAGATGGTGCGCATGGTTCCTCCCCGAACAAATCGCCGTCGTTGTAGCGAACCCGCTTCACACTCCAAGTGCGATGTGTCCTGGCATGCTTTCCATGCTTGAATCAAGACAGACGGAAGCGCCCTGCTCTAGTCTGTCCAATACTGTTCCTCCTCGGATACAACACCCTCTCCCCCGACACCAGCCCGATGGTCAGGGCTCGGGGAACGATGGGAACTCCGACCTACGTTCTTTCGCCACCGCCGGACTACGTGCCCTATCCTTATCCGCATCCGCTCGCCGCATCCGCTCGCCGCTGGCGCTCGACGCTGACCCGACGGCTCGGGCGGGAGCTCAATCGCATTTCGAATCAGCGGCAGTTGAACGAGCTGGGCAAGGAGGAACCAGCGCAATAGGGCGCATCAAATTCGCCCGTGATTCGATCCCCCGACCGCATGGTGATGTCGAAGCTCCCCCTGACGCTCCCCCCGGGCTCTGCGCGAATCGACTCCACGACGACAGAACCGTCGGTTGATGAAACTGGATTCGTCCCCGGAGCAAACTGGCAACGGTCATCCCGCTTCGAGAACTGAGCGCTTCCCGTGATTGAGTCTTCGGTGTTGAGGTTATGTGTGCCCTGGGGGACGGGCGCAGCGACCCAGCCTCTCGTAAAGAGATCGACGTGCAGGTAGGTGAGATTCATCCCAAAGTGCTCGGTCTGCGATCCATTGCAGAGGCCACGGCGATCCGAAAACATGATCACGGTATAAGCGGGATGCTCGAGGCTTTGACCCGTCGTCGTGAACGCTGACTCCACGACGTAGAGTGGGTAGCCCGCCACGCTCCCGGTGAACGATCCTTCTCTGACAGAACTGCCTGGAGGGGAGCCGCACGCTGATAGCGCGAGAGCACTCAGGCTGAAGGCTGCAAACTGCTTCATCAACCTTCAAACATGAGATCGGACGTAATACCCAATCAAGCCGCTCAATTGTCTACATTTCCGCAGGGCCGCAGCCCCGCGAAACTCGGGCGGTCTGGCCCCCTCCCGGAGCCGCCATCGCGGGAGTATGGAGTGAAATGCAAGAGGCTGAACGCCAACGCGTTCGCCTACAAACGACGGTTCACTAAGCAAGGAAGCGAAAGAAGGCCCTTTGGCTTCAAGGGCGGCTGACCATTCGGCCGCCCCGGACCCATTCTTCGCCGCCCGCGCTGACGGTTGCATCGACGAAGAAGTTCCAACGCACGCGACCGCCCACCAGCTTCCCGCCCAGCTCGGTGTTGTCCCCGAGCGAGAGCCGAACGACTCCAGCACCGTAGCCGTAGTACGCAACGAACTGGCCGCGTTCGGGCACCGCCAGCTCCGGGTTGAAGCCAAGGGCGAACTCGCGAAAGGCGTCGCTTCCCGGCCCGCCCTGCTTGAGCTCGGCGAGGACGGATTCCTTCCCGGACTCGGCCTCCACCTTCGAGACGCGGCCGTGGGTGAAATGCAGCTTGAGGCCGGTGACTGGGCGCCCGTCCCATTGCGACGGTGGAAAGGCGATCACGCCTTCGACCGATTCCTCGAGCGGGGCGACGCGCAGCCCGCCGCAGGGCAGCTCCACTTCGCGATCGATCAGCGTTACCGCGGTGCGCGCGCGGGCGGCGGAGGCATCGCCATCTTGGAGGTTCACGGGCCGATCCCCAACCTTGAAGCGCAGGTCGGTTCCGATCGGGGTGGTGACGCGCACCTCGCCCCTGCGAAGCGCGGCGACAAACCGGCGCTGCGCCGCGGCGATCGCGCCGTAGTTCGAGTGGAGCAGGGCGTGCTGGTAGAGCGCGTCGATCGCGTACGCAGGGGGAAGCGGCTGACCAGGCAGCGCGGTGGCGCTCGGTGTGGTGCCTTCCCAGTGGAAGTGGACCGTGCGCCTCGGACCTCCCTCTTCGCGCAGGAGGTCCTGAAGAGCGGCGTAGGGCGGATGGCGCGGCGCGGCGCCGGGCATCATCACCGCCGCGTCGACATCATGGAGCATTCGGCGAAACGCGTCCTTTGCCGGCCGAAGCCCGGCGCCGAGCACCTTGGCGTCCCAGGCGGAAGGGACGGGCTCGGCGAGGACATCGAGGCAGCCCAAGTCAACCGCCCCCGACTTCTGGACCGCGTAACGCAGATGCGGGACCAGCTCCTCGAATTTTCCGGGATGGCACAGGAGCAAGACTTTTTCGCCCGGTGCCGGCGCGATTCGCTCGACAAGCTTCGCGGCGATCGCGGGCCAATCGAGCGTGAGCTGCGGGGGCACCGACTGAGCCAGCACATCGGTGGCCGGAAGGAGGGCGGATAGCAACACGAGCGCCGAGCGTATGCGCTGGGTCGCGTGCCGTAAAGGCGTCTGAGGCGATGCCGGGTTCTTCATCATTTCCCCTCCTCGCGGTGCCAAGGTCAATCAAGGTGGAAAGCCAATCCTGCGCACGAGGGCGGCGAACCTTGGATCCGAGCTAAGAGGATCGAGTCCACGAAAGGTTTTGAGTGCCACCAGCGCCGGTGAGTGCCGTTGATAGGCTTTTTCCAACCACTCGAATGCCCGATCCTTGTCATCGAGCCCGACATACCCATAGGCAATGGCCATCGCAACGTCCACTCTCTTGTCTCGCTCTTCGAGCTCACGCAATATGATCAAGGTGCCATCTCGGTTGCCGGCTCGAGCATATGTATATGCCAACGCACCTGAGAATCTTGAATCGGCCGGGTTCTTCTCGAGCCCTTGTTTGAGCTCACCGATTGCTTCCTGGAACATGTGCCTTGGCAGATAACAACTCACCGCGAGCGGCAGATGGGAGAAAGCGTAGTTCGGCGCCAATCGGAGAGATTCTTTGAGGTAAGCAGTGCCGCGGTCGTACTGTTTCAGGTTGCAAAATATCACTCCTAGATTTGCGTGATAGGCAGCAGAGGCCGGATCGAGCTGCTGGGCTCGCTCAAACTCTTCCGCCGCCTTGTCGCTATGCGCCCCGAACAACCAATAGAGACCATACCAATTGTGCGCCTCTGCGTAGCTCGGGTTCAAGGCAATCGCACGCCTGAATTCTCTCTCTGCGGTCACCCAATCCCATTGCATCACTCTCATAAGTCCCAGCGTCGCATGGGCTTCTCCCAGCTGATCATCGAGTGCCAATGCCTTCAATATTGCCGCTTCCGACTTGCTGCCGCTCTCTTTCGTAGGCACAAACTCATAGTAGGCGAGTGAGCTGTGCGAGTCCGCCAAGCCCACGTAGGCGAGCGCGTATTTTGGGTCCGCGTCAATTGCTTTCTGGAAGTACTCGATGCTCGTATCGAGCGCCTGTTTTGTTCTCATGTTCCAAAAATAGCGGCCGCGTAAATACAGCTGATACGCTTCCGGGCTCTCGGTAGGGCGTCTGGTGACGCGCTGCTGGACCTCCACAGCAAGTCGCGGCCGAAGCTTGTCCGAGATCGCCTTGGCGATTTCCGCCTCTACAGCCAGAAGGTCGGTGAGCTTCCGGTTGTACTTTTCTCCCCAGAGCTGCAAACCGGTCTCCAAATGGACGAGATCCGCATGAACGAGCAAGGTATCGCCGCGTTGTTGAATGCGCCCGCTCAGCACCGCGCCCACCGACAGCTCGCGCCTGAGCTTTTGTAAGTCGACGTCTTTTCCCTTGTAGCGAAACGCGGTGTTGCGCGCGATGACCTGAAGCTCCGGAATTTGAGAGAGATTATCGATCAGGGTCTCGGCAATACCGTCTGAGAGATATTCCATGTCTGCATTGCCGCTGGCGTTGACAAACGGCAACACGACGAGGGACTTGACCGCTCTTCCCTGGTTTCGCATTTCACGACGCTGAACGTACAGGTACAGCCCAGCGGCGGCGATGGCGAGCGCGGCGATGCCGTAGGCGAGCGCCAAGCGAGGTATCCGCCGGTGTTTAACTCCCCCACGCCGAGACGGGTGCGCTGCTTGGCTCGGCAAATTCGCAGACTCCAACCGGCGGAGAACGTCGCTCGCGCTCTGGGGTCGACGGTCGGGATCTTTCTCAAGCAGCTGTGAAACAAGCTGACTCAGCCAATCTGGAACGCCGGGGACCGCAGCCAAGGAGGCTGGCTCATCGTTGAGAATGCGCGCCGCCGTTGCGGTTCCGGATTCCGCTCGAAACGGAGAGGCGCCGGCCACCATTTCGTGCGCAAGCACTCCCAGAGACCACAGGTCGCTTCGCGCATCGGCAGGCTCTCCTCCCAGTTGCTCGGGCGACATGTACAGCATCGTCCCGATTTGCTGACCGGCCTGCGTCAGCTGCGCCTGCGACTGGCCCATGAGTTTTGCCACGCCGAAGTCGAGGATTTTGACCGTTCCAGCGCCGGTGATCAGGATGTTCGCGGGCTTGATGTCCCGATGAACGATTCCAGCGCGGTGCGCAACTTCCAGCCCGAGCGCGACCTGCCGCAGAATTCCGACCGCTTCATCAATCGGGAGGCGTCCTTTTTCCAGGCGCTGCTGGAGCGTCTCGCCCTCGTACAGGGCCATCACGATGAACAGCTCGCCGTCCGCCTCGCCGATGTCGTAGACAGTGGCGATGTTGGAGTGGTCGAGCGCGCTCGCGGCGCGGGCCTCTTGAACAAAGCGCGTCTTCGCAGCCTGGTCGCTGACCAGATGCCGAGCGAGCAGCTTGACCGCCACCGCGCGGCCGAGGGTCAGGTCGGTCGCCCGATAGAGCAGCCCCATCCCGCCGGCGCCCAGTCGCTGCTCCAGCCGATAATGCGAGAGCACCCGGCCGATAAACGCATCGGGCGCGCTTGCTGCCGGCAGGGGTTCGCCTCGGGGGGCGCTGGACACATCCAGCGCCGTGCCCGTCGCCGGACCGCTGGCCGCGCTGGTGCCGTTCTGAGTATCAGGTCGCGACGCCATGAGCTCCCGAACCGCGTTCTACTCCGGGGCGACCGGTCAAATGAAGGGTTGCCCAGCGATTGCAGTTTTGCCGCTTCTGGTACAGTGATGATCAGCCAGGGCTTTGAAGGGAGCGCGGATGAAAAGCACGACGCCGAAGACGGCCAACCTGATCGACGATCACCCGGAAGCGCAGTCCTGCGAGACGCAGTTTCGCTGCCTCGGCCGGCGGCGAGCTTTTCAAGGACGCATCCGGACGGTCCGGTGCCTCGAGGACAATGCCCTGGTGAAGCGAATGCTGTCAGAGCCTGGCCAGGGTGAAGTGCTGGTGGTCGACGGCGGGGGATCGCTTCGCAGCGCGCTCCTTGGAGATCTCATGGCGGGCCTTGCTTCGAAGAACGGTTGGGCGGGTGTGGTGATCCACGGGGCGGTTCGCGACCTGGGCGCAATCGAGGAGGTCGACATCGGCGTGAAGGCCCTCGGCTCCAACCCGAGGAGGAGCGGCAAGACCGGCAGCGGGGAGATCGACGGGCCGGTGAGCTTCGGCACCGTCAAATTCGTACCCGGTCACTGGCTGTACAGCGATGAGGACGGCATTCTCGTTTCCGAGAAGCCGCTCACGAGCGAACTGTGACCGCTGTCACAGCGCCACACGGAGGCTGGTGCCGCGAATTTCATACAGAAATTCGCCTCTAGCGGTAGCATTTCGCCCTCCAATGTAAGGGCTTGCTGCGGTAGGACTCTTAAAAACTCCCCTTTACTCGTGATAAATGCCAGACGAAGGCGGAAGCACGATGGTTTGTTCCGAACACACAGATGAATGCCACGCAGGTCGCGACCAGGCTTCGCTCCCTGCGTGATCGCGTAGATGAAGCGCTGAAGGACCCACGACCGCGGTGGTTCGACTACGGCATGTTCGCCGAGTTCTTTGAGCGATATGCGCGCATGCGCAACCAGTTGCGCGTTCAGTTCGCGCCAGTTTTCGTCGACATTCCAGTACGCCAAACACCGAAATCGAGTGGCACCCAGGATTTTGAAGGACGGGGGTATATCGAACGACGGCATCTCGAATTGCTCAGGAGGGACCTCGACGACTGTCTGGATCTCGTTCCGCTCCTCCGATCACCACCCGAGCGCGAGGCCGAGCCTGGGATCGATCCAGACTCTGTTTTTGTCGTTCACGGGCATGATGAGGCGAGGGAGCGAGTCGCCCGTTTGCTGGAGCGGTTGGGCCTGAAGCCGATCATCCTTCATGAGCAGCCCGACCAGGGTCGTACGATTATCGAGAAGTTTGAGTCGCATGCGGCAGTTGGGTTTGCCGTCGTTTTGCTCACGCCCGACGATGTCGGTAGCGCGGCATTTGAGCCGGAAGCGCTCAAGCCCAGGGCGAGGCAGAATGTCATCTTCGAGTTGGGTTTCTTCGTCGCGGCCCTGGGCCGACGCAGAGTCTGTGCCTTGTACAAAGGGGACGTCGAGTTACCCACTGACTACACGGGCGTTGTTTACACGCCGATGGACCCTGCCGACGGGTGGCAACTCAAGCTCGCACGGGAACTGAAACATGCGGGGCTCGACGTGGACCTCAACAGGGTGGTCTGATGCGTGGGATTTAGTGACGTTCGCGATAGCACTGCTGACAGCTCACCGGCGCTGAGGGATAGAAACCTTCATCGCTGATTCGATATCAATGCTGGCTCGGCATGTCGGCTCAGTGACCGCTCGGCGGCGTTCTTTAGCTCGACCAAAAATACAGAGCGGCCTGCCTCCACAGCAAGAACATCGAGGTTTCGCAACGGTTAACCAAGGGAGACATCAAACGTGAATAAAGGGATATTGGCTGCAATGGTGACGATTACACTCGTGGCCTGCGGCGGCGGCAAACGGCCAACGGTTGCAGCGACTGCATCAGCCATCATGGGGCCATCGACAGCTCCTCCGGGGTCGGCTCTTTCGAGCGACGTCCAGGTCGCTGCCGCGGCCCTGACCGAGGGTACCTTTTGGAAACTATCACCGGACAAGGCGAAGGTGACATTCACCGGCATCGACTTCACCGTCGACGGGATCGGGACGACCGGGGACCTGTCCGGATGCACTGGGCTGTATGACCGCACCCGGAGCTCTGGAGCGCAATTGTTTCAATGTCCGATCCAGGTTCCCATCGGCAAAATCACCGCTCTCACCGTCAGATACAGTGCGAGTATCGACGTGTTGATCAATGACACGAACAATGGGATCTACACGGACCCTTCCAAGCCCACCGGATTTGCGACGACGCCGCCCACCGGGGGTCCCCAGTTCGCAACGCTGACTCTGCCGAATCCGGGGAATGGCAACCCAAACGAGTACCCGGTCCAGATCTTCCTCACCACACCGATAACGGTGGATGCGAACTCGACGCCGAATCTCTACATCGTGGTCGACATGGTCCACTCCTTCTGGGCCAAAGTGACCAACGGAGCGCTGGCGATCACCAGCCAGGCCGGCATCTTCCCGCCCGCGCAGGTGTATGCGTCTTTCTCGAGATCAGCGCGCTCCGAGTTTTACACGACGGCCAACACCGCCGAGAACGTATCGATGGGAAATTCGACCAGCGAGACATACGTGAGACTGAATTACCTTTCCGCCACCGAGGCTGGCCACGTCTGGACGGGGTATGTGCAGGACTGCATGTTCGGGAACTTCCCGAGCGAGGCCTGGAACATCTCCCCCGCGGTGGCCCCGGACGGCGGCGGCGGGATGAAGGCTGGAGGTTATCTCGGTCTCGACGCCTCCAATAAGCTGGCCTGGGCGCTCCCGGTTGACTTCACCTGGACCGGGTATCGCGCGCTGTTTGTGATGCCGCGAGCCGCGACCGCCGGAAGCTCGGTCAATCTTGGGTGCAAATTTCAGAGCACGGTGCCAGCTCCGACGGATGGTAATACTTATGCCTCGGGAGCACCTTCCATCTCAAACCCGACCACGAACGTGAGCCTCAAGCTGGTTGCGAACTGATTGTTGCGCGACAGGGGGCGCGACGCTCAGAGCGATTGTGGTACGGATCGCTTGTGGGTCGCGCGGCCTCCAATGTTGACCGATACTGGGAGCAATACCTGGACTCGTTGCCAACGGAAGCCAAACGTCCGTCCGTTCATCCCGAAACGGTCGCGTTCGGTTTCACGTGGGAACATGCCCGCGAGATCGCTGCCCTGGTGCGGAGCGGAACAAAGACCGCCACCGGGGACCTGGTCTGGTCGTCGGACGAGGCTGATCGAAAGCCTGGACCACGCCCGGGAGATTTCTGGGTGGTCGTCGCCGGGCCGGACGAGCCGGTCTGCATCATCGAAGTCACCGAGGTGCGTGTCTTCCCGTACGACGAAGTCCCCGACCAGTACGCCTGGGAAGGAGGCGAAGGCGATCGAACGGTTCAGTATTGGCGCCGGATCTACTGGAAGCTCATCGTGTCCAAGTGCAAGCGGATCGGCCGGGAACCAGACGTCAAGGCCCCGCTGTCGATGCAGCGCTTTCGCCTCGTCTACTCCGAGCCGCTGCGCGCCATTTAGGGGTCGCTGGGGATGAGCTACGACTACCTCCTGCTACGGGTGCGAGAGCCCGCGCGTTGCCTGATCGACCTCACCCAGGAGATGGTCAGCGCGACGGACTGGTACGACGAGGGCCGCGAGATCCTCCGCAGTACCTTCAGCGAGTTCCGCTGGAGTGAGGATGCGATGCGAACTGGCGGTGACGGCGGGCATCTCGGCACCGGCGACTCGAGATCGCCCTGGTTCGCGGCGAGAGGTTCAATCGCGGACGGGGAGCACCGCAGGTTCGTCACCCTCGAGCTCCACAGCCAACAAGCTCCACGCGAAAGGCAAAGGATTGCTGAATAATTGCGCGCAGTGACGCTCGCTCTAAGCTGCACGAATGGCGAAGGTCACCTCATTGTTGCATTCGTTCGGACTCGTTGTTTCTGTCGTCACTGGGCTTGCGTTTGGCCCAGGTCAACAGGTCTCTGCCGGGGAATCCGCGCAAGAATCCGTTCCAAGCTGCGGTTCCTCTCTTGATGTTTGTTCAGCTCCTCCACGTGCGAAAGCGCGCTGCGACGAGGGTCGCTGCGTTTTTACCTGCGACGACGGCTTCTACCTTTGCTCGGGGGAGTGTGTCCGTCACGCCTGCGGTTTCCAGCCCATTTGCCGCGAGGGATGGTGTTGGGAAAATCCGCTGCCGCAGGGCAATGCTCTTTACGCGCTTTGGGGCTCGTCCGCCGATAACGTGTGGGCAGTCGGCTTGGCGGGGACGATTCTACATTGGAATGGCAATCACTGGACCGACAGCCCAAGCGGCACCGGAGACGATCTGCTGAGCATCTGGGGGAATAGTCCAAGCGACGTCTGGGTCGGAAGCGGAACGGGCTTGCTCCACTGGGACGGAGTCTCCTGGTTGAGATGGCCGACCGCACCGCAGGAGGGCACCCGCGCCATCTGGGCAGCCAATGCCGATCATGTGTGGATAACGACGAGGGTGGCCACTGGGTCGAAGCTCTATCTCTGGAACGGCACGACCTGGGTCTTTTTTGAGCTTCCCATATGGACCTATATCAACGGACTATGGGGCTCGAGGCCGAGCGACGTTTGGGCAGTGGGCAGCAGCAATGGACCGCACGGCTTGGCCTTGCACTGGGACGGACACACTTGGACCCGTTTCGAGCTGCCCCCTTCGATCGATTCTTTGAGTCACATCGCGGGAAGCAGCGGCGGCGACGTTTGGGCCATTGGAGGGCAAGCTGTGGTCCATTGGGACGGGACGCGCTGGAGCATCGTCGACACTCCTGCCACTTCTTCTCTTGAGTCTCTTTGGGTAGCTGCCGCTGACGACGCGTGGATCGTGTCGACAGCGTACAGCTCGGCGTTCACCCTCCATTGGGACGGCACGCGTTGGAGCCGATTTGGAACAGGCTCGCGGCACACGTTGTGGGCTGTGCAGGGCGATGCCGGCAACGCTTGGACGGTTGGTTATCTGGGAGAGATGTTGCAATGGAACGGAGCCGCGTGGTCCCGATACACAACCGGCGATACATTTGATTTGAATGCCATCTGGGTCAAGGAGGGGGATACGCTTGCCGCCGGAAATAATGGAACGGTCCTTCACTGGACCGGGGAAGCATGGAGCCCGGTGGAGCATTCGCCGTATCAGAACTTTCACAGTTTGTGGGGAAATCACTTTGACGATCTATGGGCCGCCGGCAGTCGCATCATGCACTGGGACGGCAGCGAATGGAGCAAGCTCGCCTCGCGGAACTACCTTTTCCTCGGCATCTGGGGCAGCGCGGACAATGACGTCTGGGCGGTGGGAACCTCGGGCATCGTGCACTGGGACGGCGCTCGCTGGACCGATTCGACCCATCCTCCTGATTGGCTTCGCGCGGTGACCGGAACTGCGGCCAATGACGTATGGGCGGTTGGCCACTCCGGAACAATCATGCGCTGGGACGGCGCAACCTGGCGGTTCGTGCCACAATCGCGGATTGGCGAGTACCACGGAATTTGGGTTGGTGGTCCCGACGACGCGTGGATCGTCGGGCAACACGACGTCCTCGGAAGTGCGCTGGTGCACTGGGACGGAACAAGACTGAAGTTCGACTACACCACGCTGACCCGAAGCCTTGAGGCTGTTTGGGGAAATGCAAGCGACGATGTCTGGGTTGTCGGCGCCAATGGAGTGATGCTGCATTGGGACGGCCACGGATGGACACGAAAGCAGATAACAACGAATTGGCTTAAGGCAATCACCGGCGACGGCTCTGGCGACATGTGGATTGTGGGGGAGGCCGGGACCGTACTTCACTACCATTGAGCAGCTGCGCGTCGGCACACCACCGCGGTTTGGTTCCGGTGCGGTCAAGTGCTAACCAGCAATGCCCGGGGCGGAATCAAACCACCGACACGAGGATCTTCAGACCTGAGGCCCGTGTGGCCATCGCCGCGTATTTTATACAGAAAGTCGGTCTCTGGAAGGGGGACTGTAGCACAGTTGTCACACAAAACACCTTCTGATTCTCCAATGTTTATTCCGTCGTCATCGCCACGGACGACGCCGAGGACTTGATGTGTTCCCCCGTGTTCCGGGCGTCGTGCTTCGATCTTTCCGAAAACCTATGGTTATCCCGCCTTGTCGGGTGTGGCGAGGCGCTCAAGGTCCGCAGCCAACAAGCTTGCGCGATTGGATATCGTTCGTGGGAGCGCCGGAAGGTTGTTCAAGTGAAGCGCGAGGCGCCGCGCTTTGTCGGCAAATTCCTGCAAGGCGTGACGGCGTCCTTTCTCCTCGCCGTTCTCCTCGGCAATGATGTCCTGACACAGATCGATGCACTCGTCGCAAATGTATACGGTAGGACCACCAACTAGCTTCAGGACGTCATCCCGCGTCTCTCCGCAAAAGGAGCAGCAGAGATCGCGCTGGTGCCTTTTCGTCGTCGGCGACGATTCTTGGTCATTCTCCGGAAACCGCTTGAGCTCACGAGCCAGCAAGATGGCACGACGACATATGTTGCGTGGGACGATTAAGGAAGTCGACGGCCTGCGCGAGCCACGGCCGCGCAGCGAGCAGCCAAGGTTAGTGAGGGTGGTCAGGAAGCGGGTAATCAGCGCCCACCGGCGTGCGCTTTTCAACCCCAGTCCCAGTTTGACCGCCGTCTTGGCAAGCATCGGTGTTGTTGGGAAGTCGCCGGTCTCTTTAGAAATGAGGTTCTGATACATTCTTATGCACTCGTTGCAAATGTACACAGTGGGGCCGGCAATCAGATTCCGGATGTCACCTTGGGACTTGCCGCAAAACGTGCAGACGAGATTGACGTGATGCTCCTTCACGGGATTTGCCCTTGCCGGCGGTCGGCGAGACTCTGTGCACCTTGCAAGGGGGTCGATCCGTCACCGTAAACGGCACCTCCGGACACTTCGGGAAGTTGTTCTGAGCACAGAGGCAAGAAGAGCTGGCGATCATGGGGCGGCCGATCCTTGTGCCGCTTCCGATGATCAGCTGGGACGTCGAAGTTCCGAATTAGAAGTTCGTCCCAGCCGGCACGACCAGCCGCGTTTGCGTTTACGGTTCGGCGTAACTGAATGACATCAATTCGATAACCGAGGTACAGCTTGCGAACCAAGGGCTGATTCGAATTGCTCACCATGACCAGGCATCCGCGGCGAT
>WNFC01016153.1_pt1 | contig 17032 bp, 12 predicted proteins | sample 5400541 | NCBI WGS metagenome assembly WNFC01 (sample SAMN13153342, study PRJNA577476) | soil metagenome | isolation source: 120 cm saprolite under Douglas fir tree site 2 hole 2 replicate 1 | place: USA:California | collected 2015-04-18
GCGATGGCCGAAGCCGAAGTCGGCGACGACGTTTACGGCGAAGATCCTACGGTCAATCATCTGCAGGAACGCGCGGCGGAAATCTTTGAGAAGGAAGCGGCGATCTTTGTGCCCACCGGCTCGATGGGTAATCAGACCGCAGTCAAGCTGCACACGCGGCCGGGGGCAGAAGTCGTCATCGAAGAACGCGGCCACATCTTCAATTTCGAGATGGCGACCATGTCGGCGTTCTCAGGCGCGCTCGCCCGGCCGGTTCGCAGCCGTGACGGCAGCGGCATTCTGACCTGGGACGAAATTGCCGGGGCGATTCATAAGAACAACGCTTATTATGTCGCGCCGACTGGTTTGATTGCCCTCGAGAATTCTCACAATCTCGCGGGCGGCTCGGTTTTGACGCGCGAACGCACGGAAGATATTTGCGCGCGGGCCCATGAAATGAATTTGCCGGTGCATCTGGACGGCGCGCGCATCTTCAACGCCGCAGTCGCGCTCGGCGAAACGGTCGCCGCGCTCGCGCGTCCCGCGGACTCAGTAATGTTTTGCCTGTCGAAGGGCCTGGGCGCGCCGGTGGGATCGATGCTGCTCGGCACGCGCGTCTTCATCGACGAGGCGCGCGTCGTCCGCAAGATGCTCGGCGGCGGCATGCGCCAGGCCGGCGTGCTCGCGGCGGCCGGTTTGATTGCGCTGGAAGAATCGCCAAAGCGCTTGCACGAAGATCATGCCAACGCGCGACTGCTGGCTGAAGGTTTGGCCGCGCTGCCGGGCGTGAAGATCGATCCGGAGAAAGTCGTCACCAACATCGTGATCTTCGACGTCGCTGAAACCGGCATGGCGGCCGACGCGATCTGCGCGCAACTGCGTGAACGCGGCGTCCTCGGGTCGGGTTTCGGCTCGGCCATACGCATGGTCACGCACTACGACGTTTCACGTGCTGATATTGAAACAGCCTTGCTGGAATTGAGCGCGATTTTAAAGTGAGACTCTGTGATTGCTTCAACGCGCGTAACGAGGTCAGTACCATCTGCGTTAGCAGGTGGATCCAAAATGCAACACGGTATTGAGTGTTTGACCCACCCGCTGACGCGGGTGGTACTGACCTCATGATCACACCGCGACATGGACTCGTCAGCCACCCAGGAGCATAACCTCAAAACCGAAGCCATCGCCGGCATCACGACTTTTTTCACGATGGCTTACATCGTCGTCGTCAATCCACAAATTCTTTCGGCCGGCGGCAAAACCGGAATGGCGTTTGGCGGTGTGCTGACGGCGACGGTCCTGGTTTGCTTCACGATGACGCTGTTGATGGGTCTCTACGCAAAGCTGCCGTTCGCTGTCGCGCCCGGCATGGGCATCAACGCGTTCTTCACCTTCACGATAATCTTAGGCAAAGGCGTGCCGTGGCCGACGGCGCTGGGAATCATTTTTTGGGCGGGAGCTATCTTCCTGCTGATCTCAGTCACTCCTATTCGCGAATCGATCGCCAAAGCGATTCCCACTGAAATCAGAATTGCCGCCGCCGCGGGCATCGGCATCTTTCTGACCTTCATCGGTCTGAAGAACGCCGGGTTCATCGTTGCGGATCCGGTTACGTTCGTAAAACTTGGACACTTAGGCAAGCCTGCACTGCTGACGATTCTCGGAGTCGCGATTTCAGCTTTCCTGATGGCGCGAAAGAACCCGTTTGCGTTTCTCGCCGCCATCGTTATCGTAACGATTATTGCGTGGGCGCTCGGACTGGTAAGCGCGCCTTCGCAAGCTTTCAGTCTGCCGGATTTCAAGAGTGTCTTTTTCAAGCTCGACATCTTCGGCGCTTTGAAGCTCAGTCTGCTGCCGTCGATCATCTCGATTCTTTTCACAGACCTTTTCGATTCCATCTCGACATTCATCGGCGTCGCGCACGCCGGCGGCCTGCTGGATGAGCACGGTCATCCGCGAAATTTGCGACAGGGGTTGATCGTGGATTCGCTGGCGACGATGGGCGCGGGCCTGGCGGGATCGTCTTCGGGCACCGCGTACATCGAAAGCGTCGCGGGCATCCAGATGGGCGGACGGACCGGATTGACTTCGGTGTTCACCGCGCTTTGTTTCCTGCCGTGCTTTTTCATCGCGCCGCTGGCGGGCATGGTGCCGCCCTTTGCCACCGCCGCGGTTTTGATTCTGGTCGGCGCGGCCATGTTCACGAGCATCGGCCAAGTCAAATTTTCAAAACTCGAAGAAGGCGTGCCCGCCTTTCTAACTTTGATTCTGATTCCGCTAACCTTCTCGATCACGCAGGGAATTCTGTGGGGATTCATCTCGCACGTGGGGCTGTATCTGATCGCCAACCGCCGCCGTGAGATTCATCCCGTGATGTACGCCCTCGCGCTGGTGTCGATCGGATTGCTGGTGCTCGAACGCGTGAAGTTCTCATAGCTCTGGCGTGCGTAGTAAAGTAAGGATCGAAAGTTTTCCGAAACGGAGTTCCACTTTAGGTGAAGCGAAGTACACGCGGATGCGGATGTGCGATTGCGGTGCTGGTGCTGCTGCTCGGCGCCGGCGCGATTGGGTTCTGGAAGATTGGATTGCCGTGGTGGCGTGCGCGCGCGCCAAAGCCTACCGGAGAGTTGCAGATCCACGTGCTCGACGTCGGACCAGTCGAAGGTGATTCGATTCTGATCATCGCGCCGGGCGGCAAGTCCGTTCTGATCGACGCGGGCGACGCGGGCAAAGGCAAAGTTGTGCTCGATGCATTGAAGCGTTACAAAGTCGAGCGCCTGGACTATTTCATCGCCACGCACCCACATCCCGATCACATCGGCGGAGCGGATGAAGTGCTGAGCGCTATCAAAGTCGGAACCGTAATCGACAATGGCGTCGATCTCTCCACGCCCTTGCCGGAAGCGAAACCGGGCGGCAAAGGGTCAAAGGCGAAGGCCGCTCCGCCGCCGCCGCCACCCAAAAAGAGCAAAGTCAAAACGGTTAACGGCTTCTTCGATGAATACGCGGCCGCGCTGAAACAAAACGGCGCGCAGCACGAAAAAGCGCAACCGGGGAAGAAATACGATCTCGGCGGCGGCGCGATTCTGACTGTGCTCGGGCCCACCGAGCCCTTCTTCACGAAAGATCAAATGAAAGCCGGTGGCAACGAAACGAATGCCAACTCGATCGTGCTGCGACTGGATTACGGCGAGTTTTCGATGCTGTTCATGGGTGACGCCGAGGCGCAAACCGAAGAGCGGATGCTCGGTAAAGACTTGAATCTGAAGGCAAACGTGATCAAGGTCGCGCACCACGGATCGAAGTATGCGACTACGGACAACTTCATTAAGCGCGCCCAGCCCGAAGCCGCGATCATTTCTGACGGCGCGTGGAATCGCTACGGACATCCGGCGCAGGTCGTGCTGGATCGCTTGAAAGCAGCGAACGCGAAACTCTATCGCACGGATTTGCAGGGCGAGGTCACGATCACGTCGAAGGGCAAACTGGATTCGGGAAAGCTGTACGACATCAAGACTGCCAGGGAAGCAAAGGAAGACCTTTGGGCCGGCCGCGAAGCGCAGAAAGATGATTCGTCGCGATCGGGTTTTATCGCGTACGGTGATTTCGGGCCGCCGCCGAAGGCGAAAGCGAAGAAGTAAGTGAAGTTCAGAGTTCATCTAGCTTTAGCTTGCCTGGAGCAAAAGGAGCAACCTGAAGGTTGAACTCTGAACTATGACCAAACCAACCACCTACGCGTCGGCCGGCGTGGACATTGATGCCGCCAACCGCGCGACCGAAAGAATCAAAGAACTAGCGCGAACGACGTTCAACACGCGCACGTTATCTGAGATTGGCAGCTTTGGCGGCATGTTCGACGGCGCGTTTCCGCAGATGCGCGCGCCTGTGCTGGTCGCGTCCGCTGATGGCGTCGGCACGAAACTGAAAATCGCGTTTGCGACGAGCACGCACCATACCGTCGGGCGCGATCTGGTCAACCACTGCACGAACGATATTCTGGTGCAGGGCGCCCGCCCGCTTTTCTTTCTCGACTACATCGCGACGGGAAAGCTTGCGCCGGAAACTGTCGCCGCCATTGTCGAAGGGGTCGCGAACGGTTGTCTTGAAAATGGTTGCGTGTTGCTCGGCGGCGAGACGGCCGAGATGCCCGGCTTTTACGCCGACGGGGAATACGACATCGCGGGATTCATCGTCGGCGTTGTCGATCGCGAAAAGATTATCGATGGCCGCGCGATTGCGCCAGGCGACGTCGTGCTCGGTTTGCCTTCGGTTGGTCTACACACAAACGGATACTCGCTGGCCCGCAAACTCTTTTTTGAAATCGCCAAATGCGCGCCGGATCTTTATCTGAAAGCGCTCAACGCCACGGTCGGCGAAGCGCTGCTGCGCCCGCACGTGAGTTATCTGCGTGTGCTCGAAGACCTGCTTGATGGCGGACTAATTAAAGGACTGGCGCATATCACCGGCGGCGGCCTGACGGAAAACATTCCGCGGATTCTGCCGGAAGGAGCGGGTGTTGAGATCCAGCTCGGCTCGTGGCCGGTTCTGCCGGTCTTCAAAGTCATGCAAGAGATTGGCAATGTCGCCGAAGCGGAGATGTTCCGCGCCTTTAACATGGGCGTGGGGATGGTGATCATCGGGGCGGAGCCGGATGCCGCGAAGATCAAAGCTCAGGTTGAGTCATCGGGCGAGGCCTGTTATCAAATCGGGCAGGTTACGAAAGGCGACCAGAAAGTTAGCTACGCTCGTTAGCTGAAGGAAGAATGGAAATGGATCAATGGCTCGAAGATTTCAGGCAAACGATTGAGGCGGCGGCGCCGCGCCTGCTCCAGCTCAGCGAAAGCCAGAGTGAAGCAGCACTCTCTCCGGAAGGGTGGTCATCAAAGCAGACTATCGGTCATCTGATAGACTCGGCGACCAACAATCATGCGCGGTTTGTGCTGGCGCAACTAAAAGATGATCTGTTGTTTCCTGGTTACGAACAGGACGGCTGGGTGCGGGTGCAGCAATATCAGAAGGCTTCGTGGCCACAACTCGTCGAGTTGTGGCGAGCGTACAACCTTCACCTGCTGCATGTGATGTCATGCGCGCCGCCAGAGAAGCTGGCGCACCGCTGCACGCAACACAGCCTGCAAGCAATTGCCTTTGAAACTGTCAGCAAGAGCGAACCGGTCACACTTGAATATCTGATGAAGGATTACGTCGTGCACCTGAAGCACCATCTCAGTCAGATTTTCGGCGAGGCGGGTAAGTGAATGTCCTCGGATTTAGTAGCTGTGCCGCGCGCGCGGATCGGAATCTTGATTTCCGGCCGGGGCTCAAACATGGTCGCGCTGGCCGATGCGGTGCGTGAGGAGCGAATTCCGAACGCTGAGATCGCGATTGTGATTAGCGACAGGACGAACGCCGCCGGCCTGGCCAAAGCGAAGGAACGCGGAATCGAAACGCTCGTCATCGAGCGGCGCGGGCGCAAGCGCTCGGAACACGATCGTGAAATCGTGGCCGCCTTAAGAGCGAAGAACGTCGATCTCGTTTGTCTGGCGGGTTACATGCGGATGCTTTCGCCCGAGTTCATCGCCGCGTATCGCGGTCGCATTTTGAATATTCATCCGAGCCTCCTGCCGGCTTTTCCCGGTCTCGAGGCGCAGCGACAAGCGCTTGAGCATGGCGTTAAAACGTCCGGATGCACGGTGCATTTTGTTGATGAAACACTTGATGGCGGGCCAATAATTGAGCAGCGTGCCGTGCCCGTTTGCGACACGGACACAGTTGAGAGTTTATCAGCGCGGATCCTGATCGAAGAGCACAAACTTTATCCCGAAGCAGTGTCGGCAGTGCTAAGACAAGTAGCAATCAAAGCGTGATGTCTGCAGCTATTGAAACCGATGAAACCCTGGTAATCGAAACGCCTGAGCGTGTCCCGCTCCATTTTGCGCTGGCGTCGATTGGCAATCGCTTCATCGCCTGTGCGATCGATCACACGATTCAGATCGTCGCGCTGATCGTGCTCGTCATTGTTTTCGCGATCATTTCGGATGTTTCTGATTTCGGAAACCAGTTTTCGAGTATGCCAAAGTGGGTCAGGGCGCTGCTCGTCGTCATCGCTTTCGTCGTTTGGGACGGCTACTTCGTCTTGTTTGAGTGGTTGTGGCGCGGCCAAACCCCGGGTAAGCGTTGGCTGAAGCTGCGCGTGATTCGCGAAGACGGCCGTCCGATTAGTTTCTTTGAAGCCATGGTGCGAAATCTCGTGCGGTTGGCCGATATCATTGTTCCGCCCTTTTACTCGATTGGCCTAATCTCCGTTTTTGCCACCGACCGCGACCAGCGAATCGGCGATCTCGTGGCCGGCACAGTCGTCGTCCGCGAGCGCCAGGCGGAAGCTCCGGCCTTCACCGAAGTTTTTGCATCGCCGATTTCCGATCCTGCCCTGCGACGCTCGTTCAAACCCGTGCCGTTCACCGCCGATGTTAATAATCTGACGGAGCAGGAAATCTCAGTCGTGGAAAGTTTTCTGCGGCGGCGCTGGGATTTGAAAGATTACCCGCGCCAATGGATGGCCTGGCGCGTCGCGATGCCGATTCTTTTCAAGTTGCGCCCGCAATACGATCTGGCTGAGTTTACCTACGAAGGTTTTCTCGAAGAGCTGCTGCACCGGTATCGGGAGCGCCACCGGTTCATCGATTGAGACGCTTTAGTGCTTAGCCTTCGAGTCCTTCGGAGCAAAGAGTGAGCCTGCTTTCTCCGGATCGAGCGCGACGCCCGCAAGGGAGGCTGCGTAAGCAAGGGCTGGGTCCCGGCGGTTGCGTATGTCATCAGCCGTCGGCAACACTATCTTGTCAGGCGCGACACCGACCCACTCCAAACTCTTCCCGTCGGTCATAACGAGGTCGGCATTCGTGATCGACAGTCCATACAAAATAGGATCGCCCGAGGTGTCGAGCTGCAAGTTATATTGAATGCTCTGCATGACCATACCGGCGCTGTGATCCCCGACGACGGAGCCACGTTTCTCTAATTGTACGAGCCGCGCAAAAACCTCCGCTGCCGAACTGGACTGGCTGTCGACGAGCACGATCATGTTACCAGCGAAAGTGTGCGATTTGCGCGGCTTGATCCGGATTTCCTTTGTTTCCTTGCGCAGGTTGAAGTCTGCAACTTTTACCTCGTGGTCGAAGAAATAGCCAACGAAGCGTTCGAGCGTGGCAGTTTGACCACCGGGGTTGCCGCGCAGATCGAGGACGAGTGCTTTGTGGCCGCTGATCCGCTTCATCATCTTGTCAACTTCATCACTGTCCACGTCGAACGAAGGGAGGCGATAGACGATCAAGTCCGCGCCGAACTCTTCGTAGAGGGAAACGCGCCCCTTTCCTGACCCCAGCTCCGGGCTAACCGGGTCAGTGTCGATGATCCAACCAGAGTCCACTTCCAACCGGCGCTTCACGAGTTTGGTCAGGACTTCTACCTCGCGCGTCTGCCCTTCTGGAGTCTGAACGGCTATCTGAACGCGCGCCTTCGGGCGCAGCCCATAGTAGTAGTACTTCATCTTCCACATGGTGTCGCGCGTTGGCTCGTTCGCGTCCAGCGAGATCACGCGGTCACCCGGTTTGAGTCCCTTCGCTTCGGCATCGCTGCCGGCCGTGACGGCGGTGATGTAGCAGGCGTCACCGATCATCTGCATGCGCCACCCATAGACCGCCACCGCTTCGCGCAACGGTGGGATAAGCGTTGTGTGCGAGTCGTTAAGATCGAGAACTGCCTGCGCGATGACGCCGATGACCTGACCTCCGGTGGTGGCCTGCTTGATCTTCTCCTCAGCGAGGCGGAACCGTGCGTCGAGGTCGACGCCGTGAAAGTTCGGATCGTAGTAGTTCTTCTTGATCTGGTCCTTCACGACCTTGAGCATCTTGAGGCCGTTATCGCGGCTCTTGCCAATGTTCTTCTCAGTCGTCGGCTGCGACATTGAGATTGGAACGCAGAGCAATAGCAACGTGATCAGAGCCAGGGATCGAGATCTCCCTTCCATTTCGTCTTCCTCCCGAGTCTTCGATGTTATGGGACGATCACCTTGCGGTACGAATGTGACGAGCAACTCGCGATGAGTTCAGTAGTCAGATTCGTCGGAGGTGGTAAATAACTTGCCGTGGCGGATCATACTGCGACGCGGCGACGGACACAAACATTCGACGGCCCCGAGCAGCGTTAGAAATCGTTCCATTTACTCACGAGTTAGTACCTGCATCGGCGGCGGACAAGGCATCGCGATTATTTGTGAGCGAGATTAACAGCAGTGATAGGTGGCGGGGGTCAGACTAGAGCCGATGTTCGCTTCTGGGGAACCACGCGGTGGCGTCGTGGTCCACGATCGGATGGCCGTCGTCACCAGCCACCTGTGACTTATCACGCCTTTAGATTTTCATAGAAAATCCAAATTCCTGTGCAATCGGATCGCGGTGTGTGGGCCGTGTCGGCAACTAACTTGTGGCAAACACACTTTTTATGTAACTGCCCGACCATTATTGACGTCAGGCACAATACTTGCGAAAAAGCAGTGCCCGCTGAAATTTGAATTTCCATCTCGTGAGTTGGTTAGCGTAAGTTGTCACAAAGATTTAGCATGATTCCTGAGTGTTCTCCTTGCGCTTTCGACGCCCGTCATGATAGAAACCGCCTTCTGCACATGTTCGCTGTTATTCCTTCGGAACAAGCAGTTCATAACGTTCTCGGAAGTCTCAGTTGGCTCTGCGCACGATGGCTCGCGCGTAAAATGGTCTAAACGATTCTGATTTTCTTAAGGAGTTCTCCTGATATGTGTAAATATCTGCGCTTCTGTTTTGCCTCTCTTTTAGTGCTCGCGGTCTGTGCGCTGAGCGCGATGGCCCAGTCAAATACGACGGGCGCGATAAACGGCTCCGTCACGAACCCGAACAAAGAGGTCGTGACGGGCGCCACCGTCACTGCCAAGAATAACGGAACGAATAAAGAAGCCACCGCGACAAGCGACGATAACGGCGGCTTTAAGATTACGAACCTGGATCCCGGCACCTACACCGTGACGGTTAATGCGTCCGGGTTTGCGCCCTTCACGAATGCAGGCATCGTCGTCGAGGTTGGGCGTTCTACCCCGATTGAAGTTGGACTGTCTCTTCAGGGTGTTACGGGAACGGTTCAGGTAACGGCTGAGGCCCCGGTCATTAATAATTCGTCCCAGGATTTTACCAGCAACGTTAATCAGACCACCATCAACGAATCACCGATCAATGGTCGCCGCTGGTCGAACTTCGCGATTCTTACTCCGGGCGCGGTTCCCGATGGCACGTTTGGACTGATCAGTTTCCGCGGCATCTCGGGCTTGCTGAACAACAATACTGTTGACGGCGGTGACAACAACCAGGCGTTCTTCGCTGAAGAGCGCGGCCGCACCCGCATTCCTTACGTAATCAGCCAGGCGTCGATTCGCGAGTTTCAGGTCAATACTTCCAGTTACTCAGCTGAGTACGGCCGTTCGGCCGGCGGCGTGACCAACGCCGTTACTAAGTCGGGTACAAACGAGTGGCACGGCGGCGCTTTCTTGTACGACCGCAATAATAAGTGGGGTGCGCGAAATCCGCTCGCAACCAATTCGGTACTGGTGAACGGCGTATTCACGCCGGTCGGCATCAAGCCGGTGGACGTTCGCTATCAGTTTGGTGGCACCGTCGGCGGCCCGATCGTTAAAGACAAAGCGTTTTTCTTCTTCAGCTACGATCAGCAGCGCCGGAATTTCCCGGGTTTGGCCAGGTTCACCGACGCCAACTTTCTGAACACCGCGGATCGATGTTTGCTGACCACGCCATTAGGCACGCAAACCTCCACCGCGTTGTGTCCCGGGCTCACATCCGGCAGCAGAGGCACCGCCAGCGCCACTAATGCTCTGACGACCGGCAAAGGACTGACCGCCGCACAGGTGGACACCGCGCTTAGTTTCCTGAACAGCCTTTCCGGCACCCTGCCACGCCGCGGCGACAATCTTATCTTTTTGCCAAAGGTCGATTGGCACATCAATTCGAATCATGTGTTCACGGCAACCTACAATTGGCTGAAATGGGATTCACCCGCGGGCATCCAGACCCAGGCAACGAACACGCTCGCCAGGGATAATTTTGGTGATGACTTTGTGCGCGCCAGGTTCCTGAATCTGCGGCTCGCTTCCACTCTTTCAAGCAAACTCGTCAATGAGTTCCGCTTCCAGTACGGGCAGGACTTCGAATACGAGTTTAGTCAGCCGCCGCTGGCGGGCGAACCGACCAACTCAGTTGGCGGAAGATCACCGAACACATTTATCACCAACGGCTTCTCGTTCGGCATGCCGACTTTTCTCGAACGGGTCGCGTTTCCTGACGAGAGGCGGACTCAATTTGCCGATACCATGACTTACAGCATGGGCAATCACACGGTGAAATTCGGTGGCGACTTCAATCACGCCAAAGACATCATCAACAACCTGCGCTTTAGTGGCGGCGAGTTCAATTACAATGGTGGCGTGAATGCGCTGGGGTTCACCGGCTCGTTGAATGATTTCATCCTTGACTACACCAACTTCAGGGGTGCGCTGCCGGGAACTACGACGTGCTACAGCAGCACCAGCAGGTTTAGCGGCAAGTGTTACTCCGGTAATTTCAATCAGGGACTGGGCGTACTCGGATTGACCCTGGCCACCAATGATTACAACTTCTTTGTTCAGGACGACTGGCGCGCATCATCAAAGCTGACCGTGAACCTCGGTTTGCGCTACGAGTATCAGCAAAATCCGACTAATGTCGCTGCGCGCATCAACCCGGCGATTCCGGGTACGGCGAACAGGGTTAGCGACAAGAATAACTGGGGTCCGCGCTTTGGCTTCGCTTACGACGTAAACGGCGACGGCAAGACTGTCGTCCGTGGCGGCTATGGCATCTATTTCGGACGCGTAATCAACTCTACTGTCTATAACGCACTCATCAATACTGGCGTCGGTATTGATGTCGCTCAGCGGCAGGTAACGCTCCAGGCAGCCAGCGCAGGTTCACCGATCTATCCGAACCTCCTGCCTGCGGGTGGGGCTTTAGTACCAAGCGCGGTGCAGTATTTTGCCACGGGCTTCCAACTGCCGCGAGTCCATCAACTGGATGCGATCTTCGAGCGGCAGATTGCCCGCAACACCGTGGTCTCTGCTTCGTACCTGTTCAGCTACGGACAGTATCTTCCGAACTTCGTCGACACTAATTTGCCGACTCCCGGAAGCCCGAATTTTCAGTTTGTGAACGTGACGGCGGTGGGTGGACCCGCGGATGGACAAGTTGTCCGCATGCCGATTTTCCTCGGCGCCAATCAGCGAACCGCTTTTACGACCGCCCGCCCGAACTTTAACTACGCTCAAATCACTGAGATTCGCAGCGACGTCTTCTCGAAGTACAACGCGCTGGTTCTGGGGTTCAATCGCCGCCTGACGAACGGACTCCAAATCGCGAGCAACTACACGCTGTCCAGGGCTTTTGACAATGGACAGACTTCCGCCACGTTTACGAACAACAATAATCCATTCAATGCCTTCGATCAGGCTGGCGAGAATGCTCTGTCGGCCTTTGACCGCCGGCATAAGTTCGTGTTCAGCCTGGTTTACAACACCCATTACAAGAACAAGGACAACAAGGCCGCGCATGCTTTGCTCAACGGCTGGACGATTGCGCCGATTTACAATGCGTTCTCAGGACAGCGCTACACTGGCAATGTGTCTGGTTCGATCAGCGCAGCCGCTGTGGGATTCACGCCCAACGCCGTCACGGGCGTTTGCATCGGACCCGTCGGCAGCGACCCGGCCACAACTCCCTCCTGCTTTACGCCGGGTGGTGGTATTAATGGTTCGGGCGGAGCCACCCGGTATCCGGGGCTGGCCCGCAACTTCTTCAAGCAACCGCCGATCAAGTACCTGGATCTACGGCTCTCGCGTCGCTTCAGCCTTGGTGAGAAAGCGAAAATCGAAGTGCTGGGCGAGGCTTTCAACTTTTTCAACAGAACGCAGGTCACCAGCGTGAACACGACTCTCTATAATCTGTCCGGCTCAACTCTGACCTTTAACCCGACCTTCGGAACCACGACCGGCGCTGACAGCACGCTCTTCCGCGAGCGGCAGGTTCAGTTGGCCGTGCGATTCGAGTTCTAACCAACTTCAAACTTCAAACTTAAACCACCTACCGGGCGCGTCTTTCATGGCGCGCCCGATTTTTTGTCCGCGATCGGCCAAGCATCAATCGATGTTTAGAAGGCACACTCGTGCGCACCCCCATGTTTGCGGGACAGATCCCGCTTCAAACGAATGCCAGGCTTAAGGTCATACTGCTGCCTCTGATTCTGCGCACGAATTCTCCCTTAAAGAAGCTCGGTGCCCGCAATTCCGAAACACATTAAGTCGGATTCAAAATCCACGGCTCGCGCTGAAATGTCCACGCGGATCAAAGCCCGCGCGCGGCAACTTGGTTTTCAGAAGGTTGGAATCGTGGGCGCCGAGTCTTTGTCGCCGGAAGGCGCGCACTTGAAAGAATGGCTCAGGCGTCGTTACCAGGGCGAGATGGGCTGGATGGCGCGCGACCCGGAACAGCGCGCCGATCCGCGAAAGTTTTTTCCCGGCACGCGATCCGTCATCGTGGTGGCCGCGAATTACTACACGCCATCTGAGCACTCGGATCACCCGGACACCGGAAAGGTTTCGCGCTACGCCTGGGGTGATGACTACCACGAAATCGTCGGGGACAAGTTGCGCGCCCTTCTGAAGTGGATCACAACACAATGGCCGGAAGCTGAAGGCAAAGTCTGCGTGGACATTCAACCGATGATGGATAAGGCGTGGGCGCAACGCGCCGGGCTCGGTTGGATTGGCAAGCACACGAACCTGATCACAGAGGAGTATGGTTCGTGGGTTTTCATCGGCGAGTTGTTGCTGAATATTGAACTCGAATACGACCGCGATCAGGTCGCGGATCAGTGCGGTTCATGCACGCTCTGCATCGATGCCTGTCCCACCAATGCGATCGTCGAACCTTACGTGCTTGATTCAAACCTGTGCATCTCGCACGCTACGATCGAATCGCGCGCACCCGAAATGCGCGCAGACGTAGCCCCGCATCTCGAGGGTTGGCTGTACGGTTGTGACATCTGTCAGGACGTCTGTCCGTGGAACCAAATGACGCCGGCCACGGCGGAACCGCTTTTCGAGCCGCGCGCGGGAAACATCAACGCAAATCTTTCCGACGTGCTGGAATTGAACTCCGACACTTATGCCGCGCGTTTTCGTCACAGCGCCATAAAGCGCGCCAAGCTTTCCGGATTACAACGCAACGCACAGGCGCTGCAGAACCACTCGCGGCAGCGACGGTGATTTATCCACCGGCTGCTTCAGTGGCAACGCCCCAGAGTTGCTGCAACTGCTCGATAGTTCCATTGAACTGATCGCGATCGCAATTGCCGATGCCGTCCACGGTATGCGGCTGCGGACCAACATTGCCGTCGGTGTATTGCCATATGGTCCAGGTCGGCCAGGTCGCCGGGATGTGGGTCGGCGCCGGGCCGTATTGCGCGAGCCAAAGAAAACACTGCGAGAGCACGGGGTCCGCGGGCTGGCCGCCGAGTTCTTGTTTGATGAGGGAACCCGAATAGAAACCGGGAAACCTGCCGGTGACGTCTTTGATGCGCGACACAAAATCCCGCGCCTGATCAAGTGTCATCGTTGAATTTCCATTCGGTTCGTAATCCAGCACGAGTAGGGTCTGATCGCCGGCGTTGGCTTTGCTCAGAAAAAAATCTGCCTGCGCTGCGCCGTCAGCTTTCGTGCCAAAGTGATAAGCGCCCCAAAGCAGTCCGGCTGCCTCAGCTTTCTGCCGGTTCGGGTCATACATATTGTCGGTCATCGACGTGCCCTGCGTCGCCTTATGTATGACGCCGACGATGCCGGCTGCCTGCGCCTTCCCCAGATCGATGTTGCCGTTGTGGTGCGAGATGTCTGCTACGACATTGATTGACATGGTTCTTCTCCTTTTTTGGATTGCTCCTGGGAGCAAGTGTTTTTGAGAGTCAACACCCGTGATCGATGGGCCTGCCAAAGTTCAAAGAGTGTGGGCGGCCGTTAGCTTAATCCGAATCTCCTGGCAGCGCAAACTTTTTGCTTGTGGTCCGCGTATCTTGCGCGTGCTTCACGGGCGGGACGCCCGTGCCACTCTTCCAAACTGTTCCACTGCCCCTGTGCATTAGAGCCTTGTTATCGACCCAAACCTGATCTATCGTCATGCGCGAACCCGGTCTTCATCGAGGCAAATCGACATGAAACTTCTGATAATCTTTATGACTGCCTGCACAGTCCTGATCGTTTCCCCAAACATGGCCGGCGCGCAAACATCACCCGCCATGCTTCGTCGCATCGCAATCGATTATTACGACTGGCGCAACCGAAACTATCCCGTTGCTTCGAGCGACGCCGGACTGCACACGTGGGACAGCAAGCTGACGGATTATTCGCCCGCGGCGATCGAAGCGCGCCGGCAGCACGTGCGCAGTTTGCTGGCGCAGGTCAATGCGATGCGCACAGAGAATTGGAAGAAGGACGATCGCATTGACTGGCTGCTGTTTCGCGCTCAACTGGAGGGCATCGCCTTTTTCGATCGGGCAATGGACTTCGAACACGCTGACCCACAGACCTACGTCAATGAATGCTCGAACAGCATTTTTTCACTGCTGAAAAAGGAATACGACACGCCGCGCAATCGTGCGATCTCGGCCACCGCCAGGTTGATAGCGATGCCGGCGATGATCGAGCAGGGCAAGCGAAACCTGACGAAGCCGGTGAGGCTTTACGCGCAACTCGCCATCGACTCCGCCCGTTCGATCGACAGCCTGTTCAAAGACAGCATGATGACGGCGCTGGCAAAGGACCCATTGCCGGCGGAAATAAACGACCTCGTAGCTGCCAGCAACGTAGCCATCAAATCGATCCACGCTTACGCTGACTGGCTGGAGAAACGCCTCGGCACGATGCCGTCGTTCGCGCCGATGGGCGAGGTGAACTACAACTATCTGCTCAAGCACGTTTATCTTTTACCGCTCGATGCGAAACAGGTCGAGATGCTCGGCCAGGCGGAACTCGCCCGTTATCGCGGTCTCGAATCGATGCTGCCCGATCCTTCGCTCGCGAATCCCGATCCATCCCGCGCCAAGGTCATTCCGAAAGATCAGGACGACTTTCTGAAAGCATACGAAAGTCGCGAAGCTGAAATGATCGGCTTCCTGAAAGAGAACAAGCTCGTCACGCTACCTTCATATCTCGGCCGCTTTGAAATTCGCCAACTGCCTGATGCGTTCAAGCCCACCAGTCCCGGCGGTTTCATGAACGCGCCCGGCGTTTACGACAAAGACGATACGGGCTTCTATTTCATTCCCACCTACAATCCCAGGAGCAGTAACTTTTATATTCGCGCGGCCATCGAAGACCCGCGCCCGATTCTCGGCCACGAAGGAATTCCCGGCCACTTTCTGCAACTCTCGATCGCGAATCACCTGAAGGACGAAATTCGCCGGCAGCATTCCGACGGCATCTTCGTCGAAGGCTGGGCGCTGTACGGCGAAGAGATGCTGATGCGCACCGGACTGTATCCGTTGAACTCAGCGTCGCAGGGACAGGTGTTGCGGCTGGCGCGTTATCGCGCCGCGCGCATCGGCGTGGACGTGAATCTGCACACCGGCCGGTGGACGTTCGAGCAGGCCGTGAAATATTTCATGGAAGCGGGCGGGCTGGATCGCGAAGCCGCGGAAGGTGAAGCGGCCGGCGCGGCCGCCAGTCCGACGCAGAAGATTTACTACATGACGGGCAAGTGGCAAATCATGCGCCTGCTCGGCAAGTACCGCGACCAGAAAGGCAAGAACTTTCGCCTCGGCCAATTTCACGACGACTTGATCAAGAATGGCAGCTTGCCGCTGTCGATTGTCGAGTGGATTCTGCTGGATGATCGTTCGTCGCTGGACCAGGCGCTGGAGTGATGGCCGACTTTTATGGAGGCGCTGAAGTGAAGGCCGACTTTTATGGAGTGCGCTGACTTGTCAGCGCTTTAGTCATCGGCGTTCGTGCCGTTAGGCACGAAATGTTTATAGCTTGGGCGCCCTTTTTGAATCCAAGCTCCGAAGGAGCGAAATGTTATGTCGCTCCCACGGAGCTTTGGATTTTAGGGGCCGTGCGGGCTATAAACATCGCGCTCCTAACGGAGCTTCACTAATGGGCGCTACCAAAATCAAAAAACCGCGGGCTGGCCGAAATAAGGCATCGAACACGCCAGTGACCTTCGACACCGTGCGGCAGATCGCCCAAACTCTGCCCGGCGCGGAAGAATCAACCTCGTACGGCACTCCGGCCTTCAAGGTCAGAGGAAAACTTTTCGCGCGGCTGCATCAGGACGGCGAGTCGCTCGTTGTCGGCGTCAATTTCGAAGAGCGCGAAGAAATGATGAGTGCTGATCCGGACAAGTTTTACATCACCGATCACTACCTGAATTATCCGTGGATGCTGGTGAGAATGTCGAAAGTCAGGCCGGATCAGCTTCGCGATCTTCTGATCCGATCGTGGCGGCGAGCCGCACCAAAACAATTGGTAGCCACGTTTCACAAATTCGGAGCATCGTGACGCAAACTTCGTCGTGCCGTTACACGAAATGCTTATAGCTCACGTTACCGTTTTGAATCAAAGCTCTGAAGGAGCGCTCCTGACGGAGCTGGAGACCGTCAGTAATGACAATCCAACCAAGCTGATGTATAAGGGCAAGACGGAGCAGATCTTTGCTAGCTCAACGACTCAAACGTGTCGGAGAAATCCAAGCCGATTTGAATCAGAGAATGCAAAAAGTCATCTACTACTTAAATAATCCTGAGCAAATGCCGCTGAGACTGCAACCAACTGACGAGGCTGCGTTGCCAAAGGAGTCAAAATGAAGGCCCTGCTCGTTGTTATTCTGTTGCTTGCCATCACCGCCAATGCTCAACAGCCTTCCGCTTACCAACTCAA
>WNFC01003480.1_pt1 | contig 17030 bp, 15 predicted proteins | sample 5400541 | NCBI WGS metagenome assembly WNFC01 (sample SAMN13153342, study PRJNA577476) | soil metagenome | isolation source: 120 cm saprolite under Douglas fir tree site 2 hole 2 replicate 1 | place: USA:California | collected 2015-04-18
TAAAAGTGCTGCACCTCGTTGCCCATAACTTCCGCTGTAGCCACAGCTTCTTCGGCCACGGGGATATCACTGGTTCCCGCCGAGACGACGGCGATCCTACCCTTGCCATATTTCTTCGGGTCGCGCTGCAATGTGATTGCCCGTGCCAATTTGCGGTATTGCGCCGGGCGGACTCTTTTCTTCACTGCCGCAAACTGTTTTTCATTGACACGCGTTGCTAAGACATTGCCGCCATGCTGAGACAAACGAAAAAATATGTCCGCCACTTGTTTTGGCGTTTTATTCTCCCCGAAGATTACTTCCGGCATACCCGCGCGCAGAGCGCGATGGTGATCCACCTTGGCAAAGCCGAGATCTTCAAACGGCAGATGACGGAGGCGCTCCACGGCCTCATCAGGCGAGAGTCCGCCCTGGCGCACTTGCGCGAACAATTTGCGGATGGATTCGGCGTTCAAAGCGGCACTCAGCACTCAGCATAAATCAGGTTAGCATTTGAGCGACTCAGGTGTATCGCGGATGCTAACGCGCGATATCGATAAGACGTGATGAAGGAAAAAGATAGACGTCACTTTGTCAGAACCGCCGATACCGGCTGACAACCACCAGGGGGAATGCTGAGTTCTGACTTCTTCATCAAACCCGAACGCTGCGGCAACTCCGGCGAGTCTTTGAGATTATCGTCGCGCAGACGTTCCTGGCCACTTCCAGTTCATCCAGGTGGGCGAGGAAGAGTTTCCGTAGTGAGTTCTTCGACCATCTTCCCGCCAGGTAAGCATCGTAAAGCAGGCTCCCCAAGCGTTGACCCCATTCCCGGGCGGTCTCTCTCACCTTGCCATTCTCGGAGCGCGCTGCGGCCTGCGCAGCTCTGTCATACATGGCGAAAGACGAGGTTTCTCGTTCATCCCGAAGCGCTGGCGTCGAGGGATGCAGCACCTTGGATCCGAAGTACGCGAGCGCATTCTCGACCACAAGGGCATGGAAGGCGGCACCCGTGGGCGGTGCAGCTCCTGACTTTTCGCTCAGGCCATTGGCATGGTGAGTATTGTCGTTGGTTTCATTCCTGTTCACATTCCGCGGTAGACCCCGGCACGCCTGGTGGAGAAAGCGGGCGACATCCTCGGCCGCGTTGACCATTTGAAGTTCGCACATGTAGAACGCGTTGACCTCTGGCAAATAAGCGCCACCGCGTTCTTCCACGCGCAGCAGCATCGCCTCGAACTCGTGCTCGCTTACGCCATTGCGGGACAACAACCGGCGCAACATCCCGTCCGAGGACCGGCCATACACCTCAGGCAGCATGTCCACGAGGAATTTCGGCTGCGTGCCATTGTGCGGGGAATAACGGTTGATCTCAAGGAAACTGGCAAGGCTCCCGATTAAGTTGTAGATCGTGGGAGCGAAGTCGGGCTCGTTTTCTGCGCGGCTCCATTGGTCGAGACATAGCCGATAGCTCTCATATTTTTCCAGCGGAGTAGCGTTGAACACGCAGACAACATCGTCGTTCACACGAACGGCTTCCACCTTGTTCGCCCGCTCGCCCGCGGCTCGCCAGTAGAGCGCATCCACATTCTGTAAAACCGTGACAATTTTCGCCTCGGGCATTTCGTCACGCAGTAATTGAGGCAAATGACCCGGAGCCAGATGCGACTCCCCGAACAACACAAAGATCACCGCATTCGGATGGCATCTCCGCATCTCCACTATTTTTGCGCTGGCGTGGCAATCTCGCAGTCCAATTCTTCGCAGGTCGTCTCGCGGCATGCAATCGAGACCGTAGAGTGCCTCGGCGTGGTCCCGGGCGGTCGCCAGGACTTCACGGAAGGGAGCCCAATCGTAGCCCCAGTCAATGTCGAAGCGAATCCGCTGGCGCAATTCGTTCTCGTCAATCTCGCGCCGCCACCACTCGTCCAGAATGTGTTGGTCGCGCGCGAAGATGGTCTCGACCCCAAGTACGACGGGCCGGTCGCCCGCGAGCGCACGCTGTTCTACAGCAGCGGCGGCGTAGCGCTGTGCCGCCGGAAGAGCGTGATAGTCGCCGATTAGAACGATGTCGGCTCTTTGTATCGCCTGATCGAGTCCCTGTGGATCGAGAACGCAATCGTACTCCCGAAAGGATTGGCTGAATTCCCGAAGATATTTGCGTCGGTTATGCGAGTCCTGCGCGCGAATCTCGCGCTCCACCCCCACCAGCGCATGCAACTGCGCCGCACTCCGCCGGAATCGTAGGTTGGCCGTGCTTGCCATAAGACCAGCTTCTAGCTCTTAGCTTTTCGCTCCTAGCTCAACCAGCTGCGCTTCGCGCTACGGTTCTGTCTCGCCTTGACTTCCGCGCCGCAGCGTACCTATGCTCCAAACTTCGGGGCGAGAACCCATTACCGTTTTGCCGGAGCACGCTTTGCCCAATCAGCCGCCACAAATCCTCACCGTTGCAACGACCGGCGCCAGTGGCTCCATCTTTCTCCGCCAACTTCTGCTCGCGGTCGAGCGCGATAAGCGCATCCAGACCGTGAACTTCATCGCCTCCGACAGCGGCCTACGCGTACTCGCCGAGGAACTCATCATCAAAGGCCGCTCCAATGTCATCGGCCAGATCCTCGGCGGGTCGAACCTGGCGAAGAGCTCAGCTGCAACTCGAGGCAGCCCTTGGCGCTCGGCCCGAGCGTCACCTAAAATTCACCAACAATCCAACGCCGACATCGGCGCGAACGTGGCCAGCGGTTCGTATCCTGCTGACGCCATGATCGTGCTCCCATGCAGCGTGGGCACTCTGGCGCGCATCGCTCACGGCGATGCCTCGCACCTCATCGAGCGTGCCGCCGATGTTTGCCTCAAAGAGAAGCGTCCGCTGGTCCTGTGCGTACGCGAGACGCCTCTCAACAAAATCCACATCCGGAACATGTACCGGGCCGCCGATGCGGGCGCGACCATCTTTCCGCTCATTCCAGCCTTCTATTACCGGCCCGCAACTTTGGATGCCCTGGCCCGCGAGTTTGCCTATCGCGTGCTCTCCCATGTGGGCCTGCCACAGCCTGCTGCCTTCCGCTGGAAGGGATGATTTATCAGCAACTTAGCGGGCTACATGTACAAAGTCCTCGCCCTAGGGGAAGATCGACCGACTCCCGGGGAGACCTTAAGTGTAGAGAGCCAGAAGTGCAGCTCACAGATACCCGCTGGACATGTACGGGCGGGGCTGTCGCCCGCTCGCAGCTGCGAAGGGGCTGGGTCAAGCCGAGGATCGAGGAGGCGATGGACCGCAAACCGCAAGACCGAAACCGGAAACCATGAACCCGACGATCCAAACTGGGGTGCTGCGTCGGCGGCGTGATTGGAGTCGGCTTTGGCCGCGAGGTGCGAAGGCCACGACTCGGCTGGGTGTCTATGCTGGAAAACGCAGGACGTTAGCGGTCGTTGCCGCAAAGACTTCCACAGTCCGAAAGCGGCGCCAGCAGTGATACCATCCCATATTATTTTGTCGGAGACTACTCCGTGAAAAATGTCGGAGGCGGTAAAGCTTCACCGGTCTTGGGTTTGGCAAATTGGCTGCCAGCCAAGCGAGCGCTGATCCCAACTCGACGTTGGTTTTCACCCACGCTGCTGGCGATAGTGGTCGCAACCACGGTCGCTCTCGCCGCTGACGATCACAACCCCCGGGCGGGTGACCCCAAGGCGGCGAAGGCCGGAGAATACGAGTTCCGCATCAACTGCGCTCTCTGCCATGGCCTCGGTGCGCGCGGCGGAGGACGCGGTCCCGACCTGACGCGGGCGCAGAAGAAGCATGCAACGTCGGATGCAGTGATGTTTCAAATTATCAATAACGGAATTCCTGGTACGGCCATGCCGGCTAACGGAACCAACGCCCAGGGTGTCGGGATGACCGACGAAGAAATCTGGGAACTCATAACCTACATCCGCAGCGTAGAGGTGAAGGCTCCCACCAAACCGATCGGCGATGCCACACACGGGAAAGAACTTTTTTATGGCGATGCCAACTGTTCGCTTTGCCACATGATCAAGGGCAAAGGCGGGCGATTGGGGCCGGAACTCACTTCTGTCGGTGGAACCCGGACGGTGGAAGCGATCATCGATTCGGTTCGCAATCCCAGCCGGCGGCTGGCCTGGGGATTGACCGAGCCCACCAAAGAGTTCGCGCAGGAATACGAAACGGTCACGGTCGTGACGGTCAACGGAAAAGAAATCAAGGGCGTGGCCTTGAACGAAGATCATTTCAGCGTGCAGATGATGGACACGAACGAGCAGATTTACCTGCTGGAAAAAGACAAGCTGCGTTCATTCCAGAAGAGTCGCGAGTCCATGATGCCCAAATACGACGCCGCGGTGTTGAATGACAAAGATCTCGGTGACATTGTGGCGTACTTGATCAACCTAGGTGCGAAATGAGCGGGACGACCCATTGCGTAGCACGGCTCTGCGGATGTTCTCCGCGCCCTCTGCGCTTCGCTTTCTTCAGTGCCGAAACCCGACAAATTCTGAATCGCGGAGATCGCCGAGAAGTGCCGCAGAGAGCGCTGAGGCGAGCTTTTGGGCCCACGCTTTTTGCGGCGCTGATGAGTTTCCTGGTGACCTGCACACTGGTCGGCGCTTTTGCCTGCCAGGCTGGGGCGCAGGTCACCTTCGAACGGCTGCTCAACTCCGCGAAGGAGCCGCAGAACTGGCTGACCTACTCCGGAGACTACGCCGGACGCCGCTTCAGCCCGCTCGATCAAATCAATCCAGGCAACGCGCGCACCCTGGTTGCGAAGTGGGTATACCAGACTGCGGGAACGGGTAAGTTTGAAACCACTCCGCTTGTGGTCGATGGCATCCTTTACGCCACTGGGCAGGACGACCGCGCCTTCGCCCTCGACGGCCGCACCGGGCGGCCCATCTGGCTCTACCAGCGCCAGTTGCCTTCGGACATTCGTCCGTGCTGCGGGCGCGTCAATCGTGGGCTTGCGATTCTCGGCGACAAGGTTGTCTTCGGCACGCTTGATGCGCACCTGATTGCGCTCGATGCGAAAACCGGTAGCGTCATCTGGGACGTAGCCGCCGTCGACTACAAGCTGGGCTACAGCTTCACCGCGGCGCCGCTGGCGGTGAAGAATCTGATCGTACTTGGCGTTTCGGGAGGGGAATACGGTGTTCGCGGCTTCATCGACGCCTACGACGCGACAACCGGCGAGCGCAAGTGGCGCTTCTACACTGTGCCGGGGCCGGGAGAGCCAGGTCATGACACGTGGGAGGGCAACTCGTGGAAAGTTGGCGGTGCGCCGGCGTGGAACACGGGAACTTATGATCCGTCAACCAATCAGCTCTTCTGGCCGACCGGAAATCCTGCGCCTTCGAATCGTGGAGAGGGACGCGCCGGCGACAATCTCTACAGCAACTCGCTGCTCGCGCTCAACGCCGATACCGGCAAGCTGAACTGGTATTTTCAGTACACCAAACACGACGAACACGATTGGGACGCTACGCAAGTGCCCGTCATGATCGACACCGGCAGCAAGCATCTCATCGCGCAGGCCAATCGCAACGGCTTCTTTTACGTCATCGATCGCGCCAACGGCAAACTGCTCTCGGCGAATGCGTACGGCAAGATCACCTGGAGCGACAGCAAGGACGCGGAGGGGCGCCCAGTCGCGAATGAGGGAGCCAAACCCACGCTCGAAGGCCACACCGTGTGTCCCGGAGCCATCGGCACCACCAACTGGATGGCGCCTTCGTACGATCCACAAACTGGATTGTTCTACGTGACCGCGCGTGAGCAGTGCGACATCTTCAGCACCGCCCCTCAACCTTACGAAGCGGGGCACGCTTACTACGGCAGCGCATATTTCCCCTCGGAGGAAGCCGAACCGTATTGGGGTGCCCTGCGCGCGATCGATCCGGCGACCGGACAGATGAAGTGGGAGTTCCGTCATCCCTCTCCCTCGTGGGCAGGAGCGCTCTCTACCGCCGGCGGGGTAGTATTCACAGGCGACGCGGAAGGCAACTTCATCGCGCTCGACGCTCAGTCGGGCAAGGCGCTGTGGCACTTCGAGATGGGGGGAGAGGTATACGCTTCGCCGATGGCATTCGCGGTCGATGGCAATCAGTACGTAGCCATCGCAGCCGGAAGTGCGCTCTACAGTTTCGGACTCCCGTGATTCTTTCGAGCTAAATTTTAAGGACATCGATCGCAAACTCCATGGAAGCTTCTGTTTCCGCTGCCGAGTTGCAGCCTACATTGTGGACCTCGTTGGCCGAGGCGATTCGCGGTTCGCCCCAGGACTATACCTCCGGCAGTTTGAATCGGGCCATCTTTCTGTTGGCCGTGCCCATGGTGCTGGAAATGGTCTTGGAGTCCCTGTTTGCGGTGGTGGATGTTTTCTGGGTGGGACGGCTGGGGGCAAATGCCGTGGCTACGGTCGGTCTCACCGAGTCAATGTTGAGCCTGGTTTTTGCCGTTGCCATGGGGCTGAGTCTGTCCACGACCGCCATGGTGGCGCGGCGCATCGGCGAAAAGGATTCGACTGGCGCTGCGGTTGCAGCGGTTCAGGCCATCGCGCTCGGTCTGATGGTGTCGATCGTCATCGGCGCACCTTGCCTGGTGCTGGCCCCTCGTCTGCTGCGGTGGATGGGATCTTCATCTGAGATCGTAGCCGTCGGCAGCGGTTACACCAGGATTTGTCTGGGCGGCAGCGGCGTTGTGCTGATGCTCTTTCTTAACAACGCGATTTTTCGCGGCGCCGGCGACGCCGCCATTGCCATGCGCTTGCTTTGGGTCTCGAACATCATCAATCTGTTCCTCGACCCTTGCCTCATTTTCGGCCTTGGACCGTTTCCGCGTTTGGGCGTCACGGGCGCCGCATGGGCGACGCTTACTGGCCGTAGCATTGGAGTTGCGTACCAATTCTATCGCTTGCTCCGTGGCACCGAGCGCATCCGCATTTTTGCCAACCAGATTCGTCTGCACCTGGATGTGTTGTGGCGCTTGCTCCGAGTCTCGCTGACAGGCATTCTTCAATTTGCGATTGCCCACACCAGTTGGATCGGCTTGGTGCGCATCGTCAGCATTTTTGGCGCCGCCGCTCTTGCGGGATACACCATTGCCATACGAGTCGTCATATTCGCGATTCTTCCTTCGTGGGGTTTGAGCAACGCTGCGGCAACCCTAGTGGGGCAGAATCTGGGGGCCAAGCAGCCTGAACGCGCCGAGGCTGCGGTGTGGCGCACTGGCCTCTACAACATGTTGTTCCTGGGCAGCTTGGGAGTTTTCTTCGTGCTGTTCGCGGAACCGGTGATCCGCCTTTTCACTCACGACCCTGCCGTGCTGCCCCTGGGAGTGTCATGCTTGCGCATCGTGAGCTACGGCAACATCGGCTATGCATATGCCATGGTCATGCTTCAGGCGTTTAATGGGGCGGGCGACACGGTTACTCCAACAATCGTTAATTTCTTTGGTTTCTGGCTGCTTGAAATCCCTCTGGCGTACTGGCTGGCAATTCCGCTTAACCTGCGCTCCAATGGGGCGTTTTACGCCATTGTGATCGCCGAGGCGTCCATTGCGGTGGCTAGCGCAATTTTATTTCGTCGCGGACGGTGGAAGAGCCAGCGAATTTGATGAGCCTCGGGCAGAGATTCTTCATCGCGCCCGAGCCAGCACCAAAGTCACGTCGTCAGGCTGTTCGTTGTCGCCGATCCAGTCATCGACTGCAGTGGTCACGACCTGACTGATCTGTTCCAACGGCAAGCGCCGATTTTTTCGGACCAAGTCGATCAGCCGCTCTTCACCGAATTCGCCGAAATCATTCTCTGGTTCGGTGATGCCATCGCTGTAGGCCACAAAGATCTCTCCCGGATGCATCTCCACGGAGCCCTCGTCGTAGCTCATGTTGTCGAACAGGCCGACGACCGTTCCGCCGGCTTCCAACCGGCGGAGAGTCCCGTCCTCGCCAATGAGGAGGGGCGGCAGATGTCCTCCATTGCTGTAGTTAAGCTGATGTGTACGTCCGTCATAGAGGCCCAGGAAAAGAGTCGCGTACTTTTCCGGAGGCGTGCTCTCGTACAGCTGATGATTGAGCAAACTTAGCAGTGCCGATGGAGAGACTTCCGCACCTTCCGGCCAGGTAACCATCACTCTGCCGGACCCGGCGACCGCTCCTACCGCTACGGGTTCCCTCATTTGCGGCAAACTCTCAACGCTGTAGGCGCGCACCGCCGAGTGGATGGTCGCCATAAGCAGAGCTGCTGAGATTCCTTTCCCGCTGATGTCGCCAACGGCCAGGATCAGTTTGTGGGAGCTGGCAGTCAAGAAGTCGTAATAATCGCCGCTGACGGTGCGGGCTGGGCGGCAGAAGCCGTGCACCTCGAGCGACTCCAGTTCCCTGACTTGCCGGGGGAACAACTGCGCTTGCACTTCCTGCGCGATCATCAGCTCATTTTCCAGCCGCTGCTTTTCTTTTTGCTCGACGATCAGCCTCTCGATAGAGGCGGTCATCGAGTTGAACGACAGTGCAAGCTCCGCCAGTTGGTCTGCAGATTGAACCGGGACTCGATGGCTGAAGTCGCCACGGTTTACGTGCTGGGTAGCGTCATAGAGTTGTGCCACGGCTCGGGTTACAGTGCGGGTGAGGCGCGATCCGGTAATGAGCGCGACCAATTCAATCACGGCAAAGAAAATGCCAACCGCCAAGAGGATGTACTCGACGCCCGTTGCAAAGTCTCCTAAGGCGGCAAACAAATGTCCGTACAGCACCGAGGGCCGCGTCATCACTCGCACTAACGCGCCCGCTCGTTCGCGTTCTCCGGTCTTCCAATCGACAACTGGCAGCGGGGTGCCGAAAGTGATCTCCCGGTCCAAACCGTTTGTTGCATCTGGCAGCGTGCCCACCGTGAAGGTGGGGTGCAGCTCCGGTTGGCCGCCCTGTAGTTCTGCGCCAGACGGGCTCTGGCGGATGACAATCCCCGTACTCGCCTGGTCAGGCTTCAGCGAAGAGGATGTCTGCGATTTGGACTGCTTCTCGCTACCCTCGCTCTCTGCGGAAATAATCGGCGCGCCTCCGTTGCTAGGCAGCGCTGCTGGCGCGTTTTCGATGCCCGCTGCATAGAGAGTGATTTCTCCGAGGTTTGTCGCAATTTTTCCGATTAGTTCCTTGTCCAAAGGTTCGGTGGTGACGACTGCCAGTTTTTCCGCGCGGAGGGGAAGGATCGTAGCCACGCGCAAATGCAATTGGTTTTGATCCCGGACTATCTCGCGAAACGTTCCCGTGACGAAGGCTGGGAATGTGAACAAAGACCCCGCGTGCGGCCCGCTGCAAAGAGGCAAGGCTTTAGTGGCATACCATGCGCAGACCTGGCGTCGTTGCCATGCCGGGTCGCGTTTCTTCAGGCCGGCCAGAGATTCCGCCGTTGGATTCTGTCCACGCTCCAGGTGCGCCGCGAGTTCGTTGCTGATGGCAGCATTCACCGCTTCCAACCTGCGCAGTTGCGAGTTGATTTCCGAAGTCACCACAAAGCTGGCGAACTGTCCGGCGAAGAGATAAAGCGTGATGAACGCCAAGGCGATTAGCAGCACCACCGGAATCACCCCGATAAAAACGTAGGTGACAATCAGCCGATTACGCAGCCGCCACAGGAGTTTCTTCTTCAGCCAGCGGAAAGCAACAATCGCAAACAACATTGCCGCGTCAAAGACCAGGAACTTCACCCACCACCCCATGCTGCTGCCCCAGGCGGGGGCGACCCATCGCAGCAGTAGGGCAAGAACAAACAGAACTCCAGCTAGGCCCAGGGAATACCAGGCGGCGCGCGCAATCCCACCTTCGGGCCACAAGCCGGCCCGGCTCAACCTACGCCGCACGAATGGATACGAGAGAGCCATTTTGGGTTACGCGGCCGGCACAAGATTATGGAAGGGCCAGATCGAACCGCCGGACAAGGTAGTCAGCTGCCCACTAGCGCATTGCAAGAGATCAGACATTCAAATCTCCGGATAGAAATCAAAGAATGCTTCCAAACTTGTTCGCAGTTGCTTTTCGATCTCTTCCTTGCTGCCCTCAAGCACGTGCATGGTGACGTGAGCTTCCCGCCCATTCTTGAGCTTTACTGGAGCTTCGCCTACCTCGACTACCTCGTCCGAAGGCAATAACCGCATGCCATAAACTAATGTCAGGTTCGCCATATCAACGATTCTACCCCGCCTCCATCGGCATCCCCTGCGATTTAAGATTTTCGCCCTTCTCATTTAGAATTGCGCCGTGATCCGAATCCTTGCCTTCACCCTGGGCGGCCTTGTTCTTGCACCTGCCGCCGTTGCTCAACAGACCGCCAATCCACCTTCATCCCCGCCGCAGGTCAAGGTGAATGTGCTCAACGTTTGCGCCCCGTCCCCTGCTGATCAAAAAGAAATGGCCGCAGCTTTAGGGCGCATTCCTAAACAGCCGTTATTCGCCTCCGATTTCGAAATCTCTCGCGGACGCTCTACCCTGACTGACGCTCCGAATTTCCTTCAGCCGGGACAAAGCGCGGTTGTCTCCGCAGAACCCTCCGTGGCTACCTATGTTCGTATCCGCCACGAATTCTCCCCGCAGGCGTTTTTTTCCAACGTGCAATACTCCTTCAGCAACGACGGACAAAATATGGTGGAGACTCTGGTGCTGCGCGTGCGCGACGCCAAGGACCTAATGCAGGTCTCGCTCGAAGACAGCGCTTCCTCGGTCACAAGTCCGGCAGATATGTTGGCGGTCGATAATCCCGTGAGTCGCATTCGTCTTGAACGCTTTGGCACATCTTCAGTGGCGCTGGCTCGGTGCACTGTGTCAGAAGCAGGCGCGCCGCCTGACCAATCTGCTTACGAGCCGCTGTTCCGTAGCGCTTCCCAGGTGTTGACGAACTACCGGGCGCTGCTGGGTGTTCGCAGAACCGTGCCGGAGGAACTGGCCAAGGTTGGAGGCGCGAAGGCGAAGGCCGCCCCAAAATCCAAACTTCGCCGCCCCTTGGAAGAAAAAAAGTGAGGGTAATTCGCTTCTTTGTCCTCGCGTGCCTCGGTATGGCCGTGGTTGAACCATTGTCTGGCGGCCAAGTCCGCGCTCTGCAACTTAATCGACAATCGGCAATCTAAACTTTGAATCAAGAAATCTTATGAGCGAAACTCGCAATGTCGTCATCATCGGTTCCGGCTGCTCCGGACACACCGCGGCCTTATATGCTGCCCGCGCCAACCTGAAGCCGCTCGTCGTCGAAGGCCACGAACCTGGTGGACAACTATCACTCACAACCATGGTCGAGAATTTTCCCGGATTTCCGGAAGGTATTCTCGGTCCGCTATTGGTCGAAAATATGCGCAAGCAGGCCGAACGATTCGGCGCGGAATACCGCATGGCGCATCTCACCAGCGCGGATCTCGGCCAGCGTCCGTTTCTTCTGCACCTCGGCAAACACCAAGTTCATGCTCAGGCGCTCATCATCGCTAGCGGGGCGTCGGCGCGCTGGCTGGGCTTGCCCCACGAGCAGCAACTGATTGGACACGGAGTGTCATCGTGCGCCACTTGTGATGGCTTCTTCTTCTCGGGAAAGGCAATTGTGGTGGTTGGCGGCGGAGACTCGGCCATGGAGGAAGCGACCTTCCTCACCCGTTTTGCGACGAAGGTCACCATCATTCATCGTCGTGATGAGTTCCGGGCGTCCAAAATCATGCTGGAGCGCGCTCGCGGGAATCCCAAGATTGATTTTCTGACGGACACGGTCGTTGAAGACGTCTACGATGTGCATAAAAAGGAAGTCACGGCGGTGAAATTGAGCAATGTGAAAACCGGCAAGACGTGGGATTTTCCCACCAGCGCACTCTTTCTTGGCATTGGTCACGTGCCCAATGCGAAGATGTTCGAAGGCCAACTCGACACCGATGCCGATGGGTACCTCAAAACTCACAATTACGTCTTCACTCGGGTTCACGGAGTCTATGCCTGCGGAGACGTGCAGGACCGCCGCTATAGGCAGGCTATCACCGCTGCTGGCACCGGCTGCATGGCCGCGATGGAGGCAGAGAAATTTCTCGAAGGGCATGGCAAGTGAGTGATTCCAGCTATCAAACCTGTCAAAACAAAGCGCAATCCTTGACCGAGATTACCGAAATGATCTTTCTGTAAACATTAGAGTCCCCTTATTCTCAAAGGCATGCCAACCGCTACTCAGCGAATCGTCGCCGGGGTCGCCCTTATTGTCAGCTTCGGATTGATTGTGGTTCCCCGCCGGACAGATGCTCAGATAGCTACCGAAAGCGCTCGCAAAGTTGTGAACCGAGTGGTTCCAGCATATCCAGACATGGCCGGCACCATGAACCTGAAGAGAAACGTCAAGGTCGAGGTCGTTGTCGGTCCTAGTGGCGCGGTGAAGACCCTTGAAATCAAGGGCGGTCATCCCGTGCTTGCCAAATCTGCGAGAACGCCGTTTTCAAGTGCAAGTGGGAGTCTGCGGCAAGCGAAACCCGGGAGCTGGTCGAGATTAAGTTCAACTCTCAATAGTTCTTCTTTGCCCGCCTCAGTCTATTTTCAGGTAGGTTGACAGATTCGCCGGCGGTGTTTTGATAACCAGGTCAAGGCGCCACCGTCTTACTCCATCGTCTCGGCAATCTCTCTCTGTTTGTGCTAAAACCTTCTGTGATCTTCATGTGCCCTCCACGCACGGCAATGCTCATTCCGCCTGGTTCTAAGGGCGCTGCATGCTGAGAACGTTTTTTGTTCGCCTGTCCGAGAATCACTCGCTTCGTGCCTTCGCTGAGCGATCTTCGATTGGACGGCGGGTCTCGCACCGCTTCGTGGCTGGCACCGATATAGCCGATGCCATTTCTGTCACACAAGCATTGAACCGCGCCGGCATGAGCGTCACCGTCGACAATCTTGGCGAAAACGTCCACAATCTCGATGAAGCGAGAGCCAGCGCCCAGCTCTACCACCAAATTCTCGACGCGGTTGCGGCCCAGAAGCTCAATGCCAACATCAGCCTCAAGCTTACCCATATGGGCCTTGACGTGGATGAGCAACTTGCGCGCGACCTGGTTGCCGGACTCGTGGCTAAAGCGGCGTCCATGAGGCCCGGCGGGTTCGTTCGCGTCGACATGGAAGGCTCGCCTTACACTCAGCGCACACTGGACTTCGTTCACCAAGTGCATCGCACGCCGGGAAACCAAGATTCGATAGGCACAGTCATCCAGGCCTACCTGTATCGCTCGGAGAAGGACATCGAGCAACTGCTCGCCGAAAGAATTCGGATCCGCCTGTGTAAAGGGGCTTACAAAGAATCGGCAGACATTGCTTTTCCCAAAAAAGCTGATGTTGATGACAACTACATCAGGCTGATGAAGATTCTGCTCAAGAGCGGCATCTACCACGGGCTGGCCACGCACGATGAAAACATCATCCGCCAGGCCCAGGCGTTCGCCGTCGCCGAGAAAATTTCGCGCGACTCCTTTGAATTCCAGATGCTCTACGGAATCCGCCGCGACCTACAACGGCGGTTGGTGCGCCAGGGCTGGCGCATGCGTGTCTACGTTCCGTTCGGTACGGAATGGTATCCGTATCTTATGCGCCGGCTCGGTGAACGGCCTGCGAATGCCTTGTTCATTGCCAGAAATCTCCTGCGAAAATAGCGCGCAGTTTGCAGAAGGATCCGAAGGCCTTCTTCGGAAAACCTGCGAAGGCAAGGGATTGTTCATTGCGGCCGTGCAGGCGATTGCTCGCCTCGGCCGCCTTCGGCACCCGCCAGGGGCAGGCGTGTAGCCCCGCGCATCATGTCCCTCTCCTGCGGTGAAAACATGCTCCTGAAGCGTGGAGAACTAATGATCTGTTCGCGCTGCTGGGGCGGCATGGTCCGGAGGTCGCGGATGGCTGTTCCTACCATGCGTCGCCGGTTTGGTGGAAGCTGCTGCATCTCCCCAAAGATCTGACGCGCCTGCTGCTTCTGCTGCGGGGTCAGATGCTCCCACGTCTCCATGCGATTGAGTACGCGTTGCTGCTGCTGTGGTGGCAAGCTGGAGAAATGCTGTAGCTGCCGTTGTAACTCCTGCTGGCGTCCGGGAGGCAGACGCCGGAACTGCGGATCGTTTTGCAGAGCACGTTGTTGCTCGGTGGGAGGCAAGTCCTTGTAGCGACGCAACCAATCGCCCGCATGTCCTTGCGGCCCACGAGGCGCCGGCCCGCGGTTCTGGTACGGATAGAGTTGTCTTCGCGGCTGCGGAGGAGATTGACCGAAGTTGCCACGCTGCGCCAGACACGGCAATGGCGTCGCGACCGCCATGATCAGGCTTACAGCGGTCACCCATTCCGCGATGGAAATTGAACGCATCAAATCTTCCTTGCCAATTGCTCCGGCTCCCCACCCGCCATGCAGTCGCCGACTTCCGTATTATTCTCACTTCAGTGATCTGAGTTTTAGCTTTCTGACTTCCGTTCTCGCGCCAACCTTAGGGATTTGCCACTACGTCGTGCTGTACTTCCAGCTCATCGAGCAACTCGAAATCGGAATATAGCTCGTGATTTCTGTCCAAGGCCTGCAAATCGCCAACCGCTGTTCCAGGCTCTGTCATGGCAGACTGAATGTCCATGCTTGCCACCTGGTTGTTGCCAGCGCCATGGGAGCGGCTGCCGTTCCGAGTGAAAAACGTGCCAATGCCAACTCCCAGAAGCACGGTAAGTGCCGCGGCCAGCACCGGCCTACGAAACCAATGCATCCAGCCTGAATGGGCATGCTCCATCTCTTCTCGCAGGTGCGCCTGCAAGCGGACATCAAAGTACGGCGAGGGTTCCGGCGCCTTCCACTCGTCAAGCAGCGTCATGGTCTGCCGAAACTCCTCCAGCTTCTCCGCGCATCCAGCACAGGTCTGGAGATGTTCGCTCACATCAGGCGTGGCCTTGCTCAGCCCGGCAGCCAAATCCGGCATCAAGTCACGAATCTCATTGCAAGTCATAGCCAATTCCCCTAAAAACTCTTCGCCAGTGTTTCTTCACAAAAGAGTACAAATGTTTTTTGCTAAATAAATTCTTTTAACTGTTCCCGCAGCGTTTCGTATGCGCGAAATAACAGCGATTTCGTCGCTGATTCACTCAATTCCAATACTTCGGCAATCTGCCGGTAATCCATCTGCTGATACTTGTGCATTACCACCGCCAGCCTCTGGCGCTCCGGAAGTGCTTCTATTTTTCGGCGGATGCCCATCAGCCTCTCGCGCCTCACCATAACTTGCTCGGCCGTCATCTCGCCGTCCGCCAGGTCCATGGTCATGCCGGTTGCTTCGTCGGGCTCGTCGAGGCTGACCATTAGCTCCGGACGTTCATGACGAGTGTCGCGGGCGTGATTCACCGCCAGATTTGTAGCGATGCGATAAAGCCACGTAGTGAATTTTGCGCTGGCTTCGTAGCTCTCACGCGATCGATAGACCCGCAGAAAGACCTCCTGCGCAAGATCCTCCGCTACCGCGGCGTTGCGGGCCATCCTGTACATGAAACTTACCAAGGGACGGCGATACTTCTGCACCAGGTAATTGAATGCTGGCTGGTCTCCCGCTTTGACTCGCAGCATGACCTCGGCATCGCTGGTACCCTCGGCACCAGCCAACGCCGAGGGCAAACTAGTGGATACCGGTACCGTCGTGGCCATCAGGAGGTCCCGATCCATGGCTGCGGTACTCACATTTGGTTTAACCCCCCGAGGAGCAGAAAGTTGCACACTTTCCTGCTCCGAAGGAGGGGCGGAAGTCCCCGGGGATGAAGGCGGTAGGGGGATTCTGGCCGGTCTGCGATCGCTCGGCATATTTAGGAGCTTTTGCGGGATCTGGAAAGGCCGAACGTCGCGTAGGGATGGCACAGTTCCGAGTCCATTCTCGCCCCCGAACTGCTAGGCTACCATGCTCCGCCCAAGGGCGAAACCGCGACCAACTGTATCTGTGGCAGAGGCCGAAGCCCCATGATCGCGGCCCAGAATCTCACCAACTCCCACATCGCGCTAGCAGTCAAAACCGCAGTTACCGCAGTGCTATCGATCTACGCAGCTAACCTTCTGCATTTGCCCCAAGGCTATTGGGGTGCGATGAGTGCCATCGTCGTGATGCAGTCAGAAGTAGGGGCCACGGTCAGCGCATCGCGCGACCGCCTCATCGGCACTGCTATCGGGGCCGTCGCAGGGGCGCTCTTTGGCACGCTCGGCAGCAACGTCTTGTGGTTGGGATTGGCCTCAACTCTCACCATCCTCATCTGCCCCGTCTTGGGGCTGGAGCAAAGCTACCTTCTGGCCTGCGTCACAGTCGCAATTATTATGCTCGTATGGGCCCCAGGGCCTCCCTGGAGTACGGCGATCCATCGCTTTCTGGAAGTTGAGCTCGGAATTGGGAGGGCTTTTCTTGCTCCTTGGACGTGGCGGTCTTCCGGTGGGTCGTCTCCCTGCCGATATTCTCTATCGCGGAAAAAACACGACCTTCTACTTCCCTTTCACGACTTCGATTCTACTCAGTGTCGTGCTATCTCTGGTGCTCTACGTGATCGGCAGGCTCAGGCAGTAGCCAATTCGCGTGGTGTCGACTGGTACAGACCTTGTTGTCGATCCTGAAGCAATGAATACGCGCGCGAAGGCTGCAGCCCTGAGCCGATCCTTTGCTTGGTCGCTGGCACGAACAGCGCGCCGTGCTCAGTTCCAAGCCTGCGAGAGGCATGGAAGCACAGCGCTCTCGAACGGATCGGATCGCCCGGGCGGAGGCGCTTGCCCAGTTCCCACGCGACGACCTGCGGTGCCCTTAAACGGATTGGTTGGATGTGGCCAACGTCTGCCGACGGAGTATGTCCGCAGCCTGGGCCAGTGTCAAATTGTCAGGTACTCTCCGAAAATCAGAACGACGCTCCCTCCGCTGCACACCAATGGTCTTGAACAAGAGAACCCTGCCTTTCATGTTCACATCGAGGAGAGTCATTTCCCAGTGACCCGGTGCGACTTCCGACTGCATAACCTCGAACCGGCCGCCCTGGTCCAAGTGTCCGAGCAAACCTCCGGCAAATCTCACGTCATGG
>WNFC01021804.1_pt1 | contig 17028 bp, 14 predicted proteins | sample 5400541 | NCBI WGS metagenome assembly WNFC01 (sample SAMN13153342, study PRJNA577476) | soil metagenome | isolation source: 120 cm saprolite under Douglas fir tree site 2 hole 2 replicate 1 | place: USA:California | collected 2015-04-18
GACCCCGTGCCGATCTCGAAGTCGATCCGCGAGGCGAGCGCGTAGGAGGCCACGAAGATGAGGAGCGTCGGGAAGCTGATGTGCCGCGAGGAGTGGGCTAGAACCGCGAGCGCGACCGAAACGGCCAGGAACGAGCCGCCGAGCAGGAGGGAGGCCAGCCGGTCCCGATCGCCGAGGGGGGTGGCAGCGAGTTGCCGCGACTGCTCGATCAGGGCATCGGCGTCGACATCCACGCCACCCCGAAAGGCGCCGCCTTCGGGCAAGGGGGATCCAGTCGCGACCGATGTCGCCATTGCCGCGATATCGGCGCTCGGCGGCGATCCCTTGACCCGCCGCCTAAATCACCCCAACGGGGGAAGCCGCATCTCCGGGCGTGGCGAAACTGAGCACAGCAAGTGGGCAATGGAACTGCGGTTATCTGAGGGAGTGAACTCTGTGGCGAATCCTTTTCTCCGACGCGTGAGAGCGGTCGTCGTTCTCGGTCTCGTCGGCGGCGCGATTGCAATGGCGATGGGCGCCGCTCCGGCCTCTGCCGGGCTCGGCCTGGCCTGTCCCTCTGCGACGTCGAACCCCTTCGCGCGCTGGTCGGACAACGCGAATTACGTGTTCGCCCCTGATGGTGGCTTCGAATCGGGTGCGAACGGCTGGGCTCTTAGCGGTGCACGTGTCGTCTCCGGCAACGAGCCGTTCTACGTTCACAGCAGCTCGGACAAGGTCTCGCTGTCGCTGCCCGCGGGCGCATCCGCGACGAGCCCCCCGATGTGCATCTCCCTCTTCTCGAGCAAGATGCGCTTCGTCGCACATGGCGCTTACGGGTCGAAGGTGAAGGTCCAGATCATCTATCGCGGCCTGCTCTCGAGCGTCCTCGGGATCCTGGACGGCGGCACCTATTCGGTCGGCAGCTCCTGGACGCCTTCGCCGCAGATCGGAATGCTGGGCGGCCTCCTCCCGCTCTTGACCTCTTCGGTCTCGTTCCGCTTCACGGCGGTCGGCGGTGCTGTAGGGATCGACGATGTGTATCTCGATCCGATGAAGTCCTCCTAGCGGCCGGGCTCACAACGAACGCGTTTCGATGGGGCTCGTGAGAACGAGCTCCATCGCGTTTCAGTGAGTCAGCGTGATCTTCGTTAGTCCCACCGGGCTGTCGACGTTCGCGTCGCGCAGAGTCGCGAGTCGCACCGCGGCGACCTGCCCCGGCACGACCGTCAGTAGTGGGGTGAGCCACTCCGGCACGCCCGGAACGAGCGGCAGTGCGGTCTCAGATTCGGTGAGGAACTTCTCGTCGTCGCTGATCGCGATCACTTCCGCGCCTCTCTCGCGGACCTTCCCCAGCGCAATGCTCATGCTCGCGAGAGTGCGGCCGGCAGGGGCGATGACGATTGCCGGCCGGCCGGACTTCAGCGCCGCGATCGGCCCGTGCAGCAAGTCTGCCGACGAGAATGCCTCGAACTGCGCGCCCGACAGCTCGCGGATCTTGAGCGCGATTTCGAACGCAGCGCCGTAGTTGACGCCGCGCGCGACGACGCTCCCACCCTCCACCTCGCGATAGCGGTCCAGTGCGCCGGCGCCGGCCAAAGACTGCTCGATCTGCTCGCCGACCCGCTCCGGCATCGCCAGCAGGTCACCGAGACGCCCGGGATCTCCGGTCGTCGACAGCAAGGCGACCGCGGCGATCGAGTTGAGGTACGTCTTCGTCGCCGCCACCGCCCGCTCCTCGCCTGCGTGCAGTTGAAGCACGCAGTCGGAGGCAAGCGCCAGCGGCGACTCCGGGTCGTTGGTGATCGCGAGCGTGGGGCGGTTCTGCTTTCGCGCGTCGGCGAGGACGGCGACGACATCCGGTGATGCACCGGACTGCGAGATCCCGATCACCGCGGCGGGCCCAAGGACCGGCGGCGCGCCGTAGACCGTGTACAGAGACGGAGTCGCGAATGCGACCGGCAGGCGGTTGACGGTGCCGAAGAGGTACTGCATGTACCGCGCGACGTTGCTCGAGCTCCCGCGCGAGACGATCAGCAGGTAGCGGACGTCGTCTCGCAGCAGAGCACGGACGATTCCCGTTGCGTGAGTCGACTCCGCGGTGAGGAAGCGCTCGAGTGCGACAGGTTGCTCTCTGAGCTCGGCCTCAACCCACGACATCTGCGACCGCCTCGCGGATGACGCCGCGCGCGGCGGTGAGCCGAGAGCGCGCAGTCTGTGCGTCCACCCCGGCGAGCAGCGAGACGATGGCCACCTTGGTGTCGCCGTCTGCATCTGCGATTGCAGCCGCGACCTCGTCGTCCCCGGCTGCGGTCGCGATCGCGACGGCGTGACCCACGGCCGGCTGCGTGGTCGAGGGCCGCGAGCGTGTAGGGAGTGTGTCCGCTCGCGCTGACGGCCAGCACGATGTCCTGCGGGCCGACAGCGAGAGCCGCGAGATCGCGTGGGCCTGCTGCCGTGTCGTCCTCGGCGTCCTCGTCCTCCGTCGTCACCGCGACGATCCGATCGGTGGAGAACGTCGGCCCACACTCTGCGGCATCGGCCGCAACCGCACGGCCGGACGAGCCTGCACCGACATAGACGAGCCTGCCTCCGGCCTCGAGTCGCTCGACGATCGAGTCGATCGCGCGGGCGATCGACTCTGCGGCCTCGGCAACGGCCCCGGCGACCGTTTTGTCCTCGTCGTTGATGAGCCGGACGAGCTCAGCGGTGGGTCGCAGGTCGAGGTCGCGGAGATCGATCCGCGCCCTCTCCGTCGCAACACGTTCTTCTTCGGTCAGGGCCCCGGTGACCGCTTCCCAGACTAGGAGCGAGTCGGGTGTTGCGAGGTGCGTCATGTGGGCGCACGCCTCGTAGCCCCACGTCCAGACGTCCTCGATCCCGGCAGCGCGTGTCGCGGCGACCGCGGCCTCGAGATCCGGGATGTCGTCGGGCGTCAGCCCGAAGCTCGGCAGCCACATCTGCGCGTCGACGTCGTGCCGTGCGGTGGTCTCCGCGAGCAGCCGTGCGAAGCGGCCGACGAAGGAGTCCGCCGACTCGTCGAAGTTCTTCCAGTACGGGTCGGTGGCGAGCACCGAGATGTGCGGCAGTGCGGCGACCGAGTCCCAGTCACTGACGCCATGCGGCCCGTCCGTCAGCGGCAGCAGGCAGATCGTGTTCTTGCCGCCGCGCGAGGCGACGTGCGCGGTCACTTCGCCGAGGAAATCGACGATGGATCGTTCACGAAACTGTTCCACTTCCGGGGTCAGACCCTGTGACAAGTCCAGTCCCGACACTTCGGCACAAACTCGGCACACGCAGGCCCACCGTTTCGGATCGTCGACGCCGACGTGCTCCGGGACCGTCCAGTGTGGTTCGTCCCAGAAGACGTAGTCCGTGCCGGCCTCGAGCGCCGCATCCGCCCACTCCTTGCAGAACGCGCGGTACGCAGGATTGTTGAGGCACCCGGTTGCGACTCCCCGACCGTCGTCCAACATCTGACACGCCTCGGGATGGAAGGTCACCCAGCGGCTCTCCGCCTCACCGCCGAAGGTCCTGCCGACCCCCCAGGGGCACATCTGCACCTCGAGCCCGAGCTCGTGCGACGCGGCGACGATCTCGGCCATGGTGCCGCGGTAATACGCGAGGTCGTTTTCGGAGAACGTGTGCAGAACGGCGGTGTAGCCGCGCGCGGCGATGTCCTCGAGATCGCGGCGCGCGTGACGCGGGATGCGAACGCCGAAATACGAGACGCCCGCGCGCTTCACGGAGTCGGTTCCGCGACGGCGCCGCTCAACAGAGGTGCCGCAGCAACCGGGCGGTCGCGCCGCTGCGACAGCTCGGCGACAAGCCGGTAGCGGTCGCCTCGGTAGAGCGAACGGACGAATTCGACTGTCTCTCCGGACGCCGTGCGCGAGGTCCGTTCGAAGAGGAAGGCCGGCGAGTGCAGCGGAACGCCCAGCAGCTCCGACTCCTCGTCGTTCGTCACGGTGGGCTCGATCGACTGGATCCCGCTCGCGATCACGACGCCGTACTCCTTTTCGAGTAGCTCGTAGAAGGATGCATTCTCGAGCAGCTCACGCGACAGACCCGGCACTCGATCGGCGGGCACGTGAAGCGTCTCGAGCGCCATCGGCTCGCCGTCGGCGAGGCGCAGGCGCCGGATCAGGACAACGCGTGAGTCGGGCGACACGTTCAGTGCGCGGCCCACCGCCGCGCCGGCGTGCGTCTCGCGCAGCTCGATCGTCTTGCTGCCGGCCGTCATGCCGCGACGGCGCATGTCCTCGCTGAAGGAGGTCAGAGTCAGCTGCTGGGCGATCTTCGGCTCGCTGACGAAGGTGCCGCTCCCGTGTCGCCGCTCGAGGTACCCGTCGCGGACGAGATCGTCGAGCGCCGCCCGGAGGGTCAGGCGCGAGATGCCGAGCTCGGTGCTGAGCCTGCGCTCCGGCGGGATCGCCTCGCCAACCTGGAGCTGGTCGATCAGCTCGAGCACTCGCTGCCTGGTCAAGACCTGTTTGCTCACGCGGACCCTATGGAAGCACAGCCATCCGGACGTGGTCAAGACCAGTCAGGTGCAACCAGCGGAGAATTCTCTCCCTTGACACCGAGATTGGTCTGTGCCAATCTCTCGGCCGTGGTTGGTGGTCTAAACCAATCGGGGAAGCCAGGTGGCTCCCCCATGCTCCGGGAGGCGACATGAAAGCTCGATTCCTCGTGGCGGCGGTCCTCGCTGCCATGCTCGCCGTTGCGGCGACAACCGCAAGCGGCGGAACCTCGAGGGCCAAGGCCGACAAGATCGTGGTTTGGCTCCAGGATGACGCAAAGAACGGCTGGCCGGAGGCGGTTGCCGCGGCCACTAGCGCTTTTCAGGCCAAGCACCCGGGCGCTGTAGTCGACGTCCAGTACCAGCAATGGCCAACGCACCTCACGAAGTTCGACGCGGCCCTTGCGGGTGGCAACGCTCCGGACGTGATCGAGATGGGGAACACGGAGACGACGAAGTACATGGCTGCAGGGGCGTTTGACGCCCTACAGGCGAGCAGCTTCCCCAATTCGAAGACATGGCTCGGGGCCTTGAAGGGTTCGTGCTCGTTCAACGGCAAGCTGTATTGCGCTCCTTACTACGCGGGCGCGCGAGCCGTGATTTACCGAAAAGACTACTACCGCCAGGCGGGCATCAAGGGAACTCCGAAGACGCTGGCGCAGTTCGTCACAGACGGGAAGAAGCTGATGAAGAAGTTCGGCAAAGACCGTAACTTCTCTGCGGTCTACTTTGCCGGGAAGAACTGGTATGCGTCTATGCAGTTCGTTTACGACTATGGCGGCCAGATCGCCGTGCTCAAGAACGGGAAATGGAAGGGCACACTCAACTCTCCGCAGGCGATCAAGGCCTTCACCGTGCTCAAGGGGGTCGTGCGGTCGCTGTCTCGCGCACCGCTGACCGTCGATGAGTCCCATCCGTATCCAAGCATCCCGTTCGCGCAGGGCAAGGTCGCCTCGTTCGTCGGGAACGGTTGGGAATGGCCGTATACGCTCGACGCGAAGGTCGGTAACCCCGCCCTTGCACCGGTGATGGGTGCCTATCCGATGCCGAGTCACGTCAAGGGCCGGTACATGCCGACGTTCCTGGGTGGATCGGACCTGGCCGTCCCAGTCTCGACCAAGAACAAGGCTCTCGCTGTCGATTGGATCGCGGCGTTCACAAACTCGGCGCAGATGCGAACGATCGCCGCCGCCGGCAACATCCCCAACTCGACGAAGCTCGCCAGCTATACCCTTGGCAATCCGAAGGTGGAGCCGTTCGCCAAAGCTGCGAAGTTCAGCTGGTTCGTACCGACGGCCACCCACTGGGTCGACGTCGAGAATGCGAACATCCTGCAGGACATGTGCTCGCAGATCTTCTCCGGTAGGAAAACGGTGAAGGCTGCAACCACGAGCGCAAGCAACGAGATCACGAGGATCTTGAACGCCGGCTAGTGGGTCGGTTGGCGCCCGAAGGAGCGACTACGGTGGCCGCCGCCGAGAGCGAATTCGATCTCGCCTCTCGGCGGCGCCGCCGCTGGTCACGCCATCGGATTGCAGAAGCAGCCCTACCGTACGGCCTCCTCGCTCCAACGTCGGTAGTCACCGGCGCGGTGCTCGGCTATCCGCTCTACCTGATCGCAAGGCTGTCTTTCGAGAAATACGGGCTCTTCGAGCTGATCCGGCACAAAGGCACGTGGATCGGTCTCGAGAACTACACGCGGATCATTCACGACTCCCAGTTCTGGCACGTCCTCCTTCGGACGGTGCTGTTCACAGCGGTGAACGTTTCCCTGACGATGGTGCTCGGGACTGCGATCGCGCTTCTACTCGTGAGAGTGAGTCGGTTCGTCCGCTATCTCTTGACGGGAGCACTCGTTTTCGTTTGGGCCACGCCGGTCGTCGTCGCAGTGGACGTCTGGCGGTGGCTCGTCGACTCGCAGTTCGGTCTCGTGAACTGGGTCTTAGCCGAGCTTCATATCGGCAACTTCGTGCACCACGACTGGTTCGTGAACCCATTGAGCGGGTTCGCCGTGATCACTGCTCTCGTTGTGTGGGGCGCCATTCCCTTCGTGGCGATCACCGTCTTCGCAGGGCTTTCGCAGGTCCCGGGAGAGCTCATCGAGGCGGCGAGAATCGACGGTGCCCGGTCGTGGAACGTCTTCCGCGAAGTCACGCTGCCGCTCTTGAAACCGATCTTCGTGATCCTGGCCAGCTTGTCGATCATCTGGGACTTCCAGGTGTTCAATCAGATCTGGATCATGCTCGACCAGCGGCCATCGCCCGACTACTACTTGATGAGTGTGTATTCGTTTGTCGAGTCCTTTCGCCTTAGCGAGTACGGGCTCGGCTCGGCAATCGCAGTCGTGATGGTCCTGATCATGTTCGCCGTCACCTTTGTTTACGTCAGGCAGATGGTGAAGGCGGGCGAAGTTCATTGAGCTCAGTGACACCGATCGCCCCGACCCCGACCACTGCCACCGCTCTGCGAGCAATCGACCGGAGCCGTAGGCTGGGCTCGGTCGGCTGGAACCTCCTCGGGGTGCTCGTGTTCGTGGTCATGATCTTTCCCGTCTACTGGATGGTCGCGACGGCCTTCAAGACCGGGCCCGACATCTTCAGCTACACACCGAAATGGTTCCCGTTCCATCCGACGCTGGCGAACTTCGGCGATGCGATCCACCGGCAGTACTTCTGGCAGAACGTCCGCAACAGCCTTGTCGTGGTCGGCGCAGTCGTCACACTTTCGCTCACGCTCGCGTTCCTCGCCGCTCTTGCGCTTGCGAAATTCCGGTTCTACGGGCGCAAAGCGTTCATCCTCCTGATCATCGCCGTTCAGATGGTGCCGTTGAACGCGCTGATCATTCCACTGTACATCGCATTGAGTCGTGCTCACGAAGTGAACAAGCTGAGCGGCGTCATCATCACGTACATGACCTTCGTCCTTCCGTTCACCGTCTGGACCCTGCGCGGATTCATTCTCGGCGTCCCACGCGAGCTCGAGGAGGCGGCGATGGTCGACGGCACGACGCGCTTCGGTGCTTTCGTCCGCATCTTGCTTCCACTAATCGGTCCTGGTCTGGTCGCGACCTCGATCTTTGCGTTCATCCAGGCCTGGAACGAGTACATCATGGCGTACGTGTTGCTCAGCAGCCCCGAGAAGCAGACGCTCACGGTGTGGCTGGCGTCGTTTACGACAAATCGCGGGACCGCCTGGGGGCCGCTGATGGCAGGAGCGACTCTGACGGCGCTGCCCGTCGTTGTCTTCTTCTTGCTCGTGCAGCGGCGTATCGCCTTCGGTCTGACCGCGGGGGCCGTGCGTGGCTGACATTCAGTTCGTCCACATCGGCAAGGTGTACGACGGCGATGTCACCGCGGTGCGCGACCTGAACCTCGAGGTCGCCGAAGGCGAGTTCATGGTGCTCGTCGGCCCGTCGGGTTGTGGAAAGACCACCGCGCTCCGAATGATCGCCGGGCTCGAGGAAATCACGTCGGGCGAGATCCGCATCGGCGGGAAGGTCGTCAACGACCTCGCGCCCCGCGAGCGTGACATTGCGATGGTCTTCCAGAACTACGCGCTGTACCCGCACAAGAGCGTCTACGAAAACCTCGCCTTCGGGTTGCGCATGCGCAAGGTGCCGAAGGCCGAGCAGAAGCAGCGCGTCGAGGAGATCGCCCGCATCCTTGGGCTCGGGGACATGCTGCAGCGCCGACCCGCGCAGCTCTCCGGCGGGCAGCGGCAGCGTGTCGCAATGGGCCGGGCGATCGTGCGCGAGCCGAAGGCGTTCCTGATGGACGAACCGCTCTCGAACCTGGACGCGAAGCTGCGGGTCCAGATGCGGGCCGAGATCGCTCGCATCCAGCAGGCCCTCAAGGTGACGACCGTCTATGTCACGCACGACCAGGTCGAGGCGATGACGATGGGCGATCGCGTCGCCGTGATGCGCGACGGCGAGCTGCAGCAGGTCGACACACCGCAGCGCCTGTACGACGCGCCCAAGAATCTGTTCGTCGCGAGCTTCGTCGGGTCGCCGCCCATGAATCTGTTCGAAGCGGGCGTAACGCGCGACAACGGCAGGCTCGTCTGCAAGGTCGGCGAAACCGAGCTAGAGCTTCCGGCCGACGTCGCTGCCGAGCGGCCGTCGCTTGCGGACTACGCGGGCCGACGGGTTGCGGTCGGCATCCGTCCCGAGGACGTGCGCGAGGCGTCTGGGTGGGACGGCGCTCGCCTGCGCGGTCGCATCCTGCTCGTCGAGTCTCTCGGCTCGGAACTGCTCATCCACATCGAGATCGCCGCGACGCCGCTCGAGCGCTCCGATCTCGTCGACACCGCCGCCCAGCCGCCGGGGCCCTCCCTGGGTGTCGACGCTCTCGAGCGTGCGGTGACGCTCCTTGGCCGCTTCGACCGGCACCTCCTCCTCGCGCCGGGCGAAGCGGTCGAGGTGGCGATCGATCCGCGACTCCTCCACTTCTTCGACCTGGACACGGGTGTCGCGATCCCGACGGTCGACGTGCGTGTTGCTGCCGAGGTCGCGAGGTAGCCATGCGACTCGGTGTCGGGGCAGCGCTCGTCGAGGGCAGGCTTGTTCCCGGTGACGTCGAGGTCGCCGACGGCAAGATCGCGGCCGTCGGGCTGAGCTCCGCGAACGGGACGGGTCTCGCCGCACCCGGCTTCATCGACCTCCAGGTCAACGGGTTCGCCGGCGTCGACTTCTTCTCGGCCGACGCGGACGGCTATGGCCGTGCCGGGGAAGCACTGCTGCAATGCGGGGTGACTGCCTACCAGCCGACGTTCATCACGTCTCCGGAGGAGCAGTTGANNCAGTTGACCTCCGCGTTGCGCGGGGTACCGCAGAACGGTGCCGCGCCGCGCATCATCGGTGCGCACCTCGAGGGTCCCTTCATCTCTCCGGAGCGACTCGGAACGCATCCGGCGGAGTCGAGGCGCGATCCCGACTGTGAGCTGCTTCGGCGGCTCCTCGACGCCGGGCCGGTGAGCCACATGACCCTCGCGCCTGAGCTTCCTGGAGCCCGCGAGCTGATGGACGTGCTGCGTCAGCGCGGCGTCACCGTGTCGTGCGGCCATTCGAACGCCACAGCGGCCGAGGCGCACGAGGCGTTTGCGCACGGGGCGAAGACGGTGACTCACATCTTCAACGCGATGCGTCCGTTCGCCGCGCGCGAGCCAGGTCTCGCCGGAGCGGCGTTGATGACGGGCGACGTCGTGGTGCAGGTGATCCTCGACGGCGTGCATCTGGCGGACGACACCGCGCGCCTCGTCTGGCTGGCCGCGGCCGGTCGTGTAGCGCTGGTGACGGACGCGATCGCAGGTGCCGGGGCAGGCGACGGCAGCTACCAGCTTGCCGGCGTCGACTTCGAGGTCGAGAACGGCGTTGCGCGGCGTGCCGACCACGTTCTCGCGGGGAGCACGGTGCCGATGATCGAGGCGGTGCGCAACCTCGTCGCGCTCGGCGCACCGATCGAGGCGGCTCTCGCTGCCGCGACGGAGGTTCCCGCGCGCATCGCGGGACGTGCGGACCTCGGAATCCTGAAGCCGGGGGCAAGAGCCGACGTCGTCATGCTCGACGATGGTCTCGAGATAACGCGTGTGCTCGTCGGTGGCGAGGACGCGAGCAGCTAGGTAAAGGCCGCCACCCGCCCTCAATCGGCGCTTCTTTTAGAGACCGCCGAGTTGCAGTTCGAAGCCTGCGCAAAACCCCTCGGGCGGGGGAGGCGGTGCCAACGCTCCCGCCTACGGTGCAACCAGGCTTCTGCGGCCTGCGCGCTTCGGCGTGCGAGCGAACATGGAACTGCGGCATGAGACACTTCTTGCGGAATCGACCGTTCCCACGGTCCAGCTCGTGCTGCCGACGCCGACCGTGCCCCCTTGGAAGCTCGGCCGCTTCCGCTTCTACCTGCGCGTTCGCACGCGCTTTGCCTTCACGGTCGTCGCGGGGCTTCTCTGGGCCGGCCTCTCGACCTGGATTGCCCTTGGCTGGATCAACGAGCTAGGCCGCGCGGTCACGCTCCCGCTGGCCGTGGTGGTGATCGCCGGAATCGCGATCATCCCGGGTTACCTCAACGTGCAGCTCGTCTCGTCGCTCCTCTTCGACCGACCTCGCCCCATCGACTTCGCGCAGGACTATCCCGACGTGACCCTGCTCGTCGCGGCGTACAACGAGGAGGCCCGCATTCGCGAGACGCTCGAGTATGCGCTTCGGCAGGACTACCCTGGTCGGCTCGAGATCGTGGTCGCGGACGACGGGTCGATTGATGCCACGATCGAGATAGCCGCCGCGGTCGCGCGCGTCGATCCCCGAGTTCGAGTCGTGACGACTACGCACGCCGGCAAGTCGGAAGCGCTGAACGCGGCCCTCCTCACGGTCCGGACGGGCGTCGTGGCGACGATCGATGCAGACACGCTGCTGATGCCGTACGCCCTTAAGCGTGCCGTCGGTCGAATGCTCTCCTCGCCCCCCGATACGGTCGCCGTCGCCGGTTCGGTGCTCGTCCGCAACTCCCGCGCGAACCTGCTCGCCCGCGTGCAGGAGTGGGATTATTTCCTCGCGATTGCATCCGTCAAGCGGCAGCAGGCCCTCTTTCAGGGCACGCTCGTAGCCCAGGGCGCGTTCAGCGTGTACCGCACCGAAGCCGTGCGGCGCGCGGGCGGCTGGCCGAACAAGATCGGTGAGGACATCGTCCTCACCTGGGCGCTCATCAGAAACGGCGGCCGCACAATCTTCGAGCCGACCGCGATCGCCTTCACGGACGCAACCGTCGAGCTCCGGCATTTCGTGCGCCAACGGCGGCGTTGGGCACGCGGGATGATCGAGGGCCTGCGTGAGCATGGACTGGGCCTGCTCCGGGGTCGCAAGCTGCACGTGCATGCCGTTGCTGCGAACTGCCTCTTTCCTTACCTGGACACCGTCTACACGATCGCGCTGCCGATCGGCCTCGTCCTTGCCCTCAGCGGCAACTTCCTCATCGTCGGGCCGATGACCGCGGCCGTGCTTCCGATCAGCTTGACGATCGCCTTGACGATGTATCTGCGCCAGCGTGCAGTCTTCCGTGCTCTAAACCTGCGCGTGCGCCGGAATCTCGCGGGCTTTCTCCTGTACATCTTTGCGTATCAGCTGCTGATGTCACCGATCTCAGTCTCCGGGTACGCAACCGAGCTCGTGCGCGCGCGCCGAGTCTGGTAAGGCGCCCCGTTTACGGCTGGCCTCTAATCTGCCGCTGATCGCGCCGGCGATCGCCGAAGACCTCGACGCGCCGGCGAACGACCTTCGTCCACAGGTCTTCGCCGCTTCTCTCGCCGCAGCCTTCAACGTCCTGTCCGAGCGGGGCGACGGCCCTCGCGCGAAACCGAAAAGCGCCGCCGACCTGGCAGCGGCGATCGATCCGGTGATCACGTTCCTGCGCGGCGGGCTCGACGCACTCAAGGCGTGGCCCGACCCGCCGGCGCTAAAGCCTCTCAGGCTGGGCCCGGTCGTGCGAACATATGTTCGTGGCGGCCGCCGCGACGATCCTTCACGCCGACCTGGACGCGTTCTACGCGTCCGTCGAGCAAAGAGATGATCCGCGCCTGCGCGGCAGGCCGGTCATCGTCGGCGCCGGAGTCGTGCTGGCCGCCAGCTACGAGGCCAAGGCCTTTGGGGTGCGTACCGCGATGGGAGGGAGGCAGGCTCTGCGGCTGTGTCCGGGCGCGGTCGTCGTCCCGCCCCGCATGTCGGCCTATGCGGAGGCGAGCAAGGCCGCCTTTCGCGTCTTCGAAGACAGATCGCCGCTCGTCGAAGGGCTATCGATCGACGAGGCGTTCCTCGACGTTCGGGGGCTCGAGCGGATCTCGGGCACGCCGACCGAGATCGCCGCGCGGCTGCGGCGAGAAGTGCGCGAACGCGTCGGCCTGCCGATCACGGTGGGCGTCGCCAGGACGAAGTTCCTCGCCAAGGTGGCGAGCGGCGTCGCCAAGCCGGACGGCCTGCTCGTCGTGCCTCCCGATCGTGAGCTGAGCTTTCTCCACCCGCTGCCGGTCGAACGTCTCTGGGGCGTCGGGCCGGCAACCGCGAGGAAGCTCCACGAGCGAAGGATCTCGACGGTCGGCGAGGTGGCCCGGCTCCCCGAGACCGTACTAGTGACGATCCTTGGCCGGGCTGCGGGCCGGCATCTGCATGCGCTCGCTCACAACCGCGATCCGCGGCCGGTGGTCGTCGGTCGCCGCCGGCGCTCGATCGGATCGCAATGCGCGCTCGGCCGTTCCCGGAAGACCCCCGAGGCGGTCGACGCCGTCCTCGTCTCGCTCGTCGATCGTGTCACCCGCAGGATGCGCATCGCCGGACGCGTCGGCCGCACGGTTGTGCTGCGCTTGCGGTTTGGCGATTTCTCACGGGCGACGCGGTCGCACACGTTGCCTCAGCCGGTTGCGCACACGCAGACGATTCTGCTCACCGCTCGCTGGCTTCTGTCGGCGGCGATGCCGGAGATCGAACGCCGAGGCCTGACACTCGTGGGCGTCGCCGTTGCCAATCTGGAGGACGACAGTGCTCTTCAACTCGTGCTGCCATTCGACCGCTTCAGCGGCACCGCCCTCGACGTTGCGCTCGACGAAGTGCGCCGGCGATTCGGAGCGACGGCGGTCACGCGCGCCGTGCTGCTCGGTCGCGAGCAGGGATTTACGGTGCCGCTCCTTCCGGATTGAACGTTGGCGCGCGGCGCGTTTGTCAGCCGGACTTCAGAACCCGCCGAACGCCGGCGAGCCGGCTGCCATAGGACGAGCGATTCAGGCTTACGACCTCGACCAGGCGGCCGGAGTGCGGCGCGTGAACCATCCGTCCGCCGCCGATGTAGATGCCGACGTGCCCGAGCCCGGAAAAGAAGAGCAGGTCGCCGGCTTTCATCCTTGAACGCGCTACATGCTTGCCTTGCCCGTACAGTGCGTACGAACTATGCGGGAGCTCGACGCCGAGTCGCCCGTATGCCCAGTCGACGAGCCCGGAGCAGTCGAAACCACCCGCAGGGGAGGCGCCTCCCCATCGGTACGGCACGCCGACTTCCTCGAGTGCAATCGCCGCCGCGCGCTCACCGAGCGTGTGAATCCGAGCCGCAGGGCGCGGACCGTGTCGGGTAGGCGTCTGCCGGGCCACCGCTGCAGCCGTATCTGCCGGCGGGCCTGCGCAGGCACAGCCGAAGACGATCGCGGAAAGCGCGAACGTCAGCAGAGGGCTGCGGAAGGAGGTCGGCACAGAGGAGAGAGAACGACGGACCGCAAAAAACTCGAGTGCGCGGCCCCAGGCCTGTTCTTAAGCGTCGGATCGTAGTAGGAAAACGAGCGCTGCCTACCCCCTTTGCGCTCGTGGCATCAGCCACAGGCTCACCATCCATTCACAGACGGATTCGGTAGCGGCGCTCGACGAGGCGGATACCGGGACCGAGCCGGATCTGCAGGACCGCAGTGACTGGACCGCGCACAGGGCCGCCGTAGCGCAGGGTGATGAGCGTGCGGGTGCCCGGGCGCAGCGCACGTTGGGCAGAAGGGGTGAGGCGCGCCAACTGATGGCCGCGCCGGACGAGCAACGCAGTGACGCAGCCGCGAAGCTGGACGGTCACATTGCCGATGTTCACGACTGAAACGAACATGAGCCGCGCGGCGTGGCGCCGGCCGACGCGAAGACCGCCGACTGCGAGCCGGCGCACGATGCGCCCGGGCACGACCATCCTGAGTCGGACCCCGAGGCGCACCTGCACATTGACGCGACCGCCGCGCAGCGGACGTGTCGTCAATAGGACGAGGACATGATGGTCGCCCGGTTCCGCGCGTCGCGGTGGACTCACACGGAGTGTCAAGGTCGCGCGCTCGCCCGAGCGGAGCACTAACCGCGCGGGCACGATCCGGAGCCACGCCTTCGCCGCCGCCTCGCGGCCCAACGTTCGCCGCGTCGCGTCGACCACGACGCGCTCGGCACCATCGTTCCGCACCTTGATCGTTCTCGATCCCGGCGCTGCGAGCGCGAGCCGTGCGGGTGAGACCGAAAGCGCCACACGAGGCCGGTCGGCGCCCGCCCCCTCCGCGCCAGGGGCGGACGCCAACACAAGTGCGATCAGGCCGGCGAGCGCAAGGCTCGGTCTCAACGGGCGACCGCCGTGAACGTCACGGTCGCCGAGTAGCGGCCTGTTGCGACGAGCGGCAGCGCCGACGCGAAGCCGATGTTGGTCGCCCAGGCGTCTCCTCCCGCCGCGCTCGACGCGGCCTTCGTGCCGACGGTCAGCCCCGTCGCCGGACTGATTGGAATCGGAACGAGAGCACCACCGGACAGTGGGCCTCCCAGCACTCCACCTGCCGGTGCGGTCGCCGAGAGCGCCAGCGGAAGATCTGTCGGCGCAAAAGCGGTCCGAGCGACGACGAGCGAGTAGCCGGCCGTGTTGTTGCTCGACACGGTGACGCGCTCGGCAAGCGGTGATGGCCTATCGCCGAACGTGAAGGTGCCGAAACTGAGCGAGGGGTGGTCGAGCGACACCGAGAGGACGGATGCCACGTCGAGAGCGACGTTCACGGCACCGGTCGGCCCCGCGGAAGGCGCGCCGGCGCACGAGGTCACTGGTGAGGCTGAGTTGCGGGGCGCGGGTGTCGCCGCCGTGAAGTCCGTCGCGTTGTCGCCCGTGTCGGTGCAGCCGTCGTTCGCGCGAACCGCGGCAGTGGTGTTGGAAAGCCCTGCCGCCGAGCCCGCACCCTCGAAGTCGCTGGCGCTGCCGTAGCCGACGAGATCCGCCACGAGCGGATCGGCCGAGCAACTCCCCGCCGAAGCGCCGCACGTGAGTGCAGCGGCACCACGAACGAGCGCGATCTTCCCATTGGTGCCGCCGAGGTTGCTGGTGCCGGTCGCGTCTGCAGCCGGCAGAGGGGCACCGACGTCTGCATTCGATGCGAGCTGGACCAGGTAGTAACGGCCGGGCGCGATCGTCCCCGAAAGCGCGGTCGTCTGCCAGGACGTTCCCGCGGCGGTCGCGTACTGCACCGTCCAGCTCGACAAGTCGACGGCACCGGTCCCGGCATTGAAGAGCTCGACGTAGTCATTACGGAAGGTGGCGCCCGCATTTCCGCCGCCGCCGTAGATCTGGCTCACCACGACATCTGACGCGCCGGCACTGGCGGCAGTGGGGAAGAGAAGCAGTGCGCCGAGGAATGCGAACAGGAGGGCTCTTGACATGTGCGCTCCGATCATCGAAGGACGAATCTCTCCGTCTTAGATCAGGGCGGCAGCGAGCGAAAGTGTCCGGGAACGTTCCGGCGCTGTCTCTTCGCGATTTGGTCACATCGCGCAGTCGGGACCTTGCGCCCGGGTGTGTCCCGGCGCAAACTCCATCAAGCGGCGATACGAGGAGGTGGCACTGGACCAGGCGTCCTCGGTCGGCATGCGCGTTCTCGCGGCGCGGCCCGCTGCCGGCGAAGCGGAGCTTCCATATGTCGCACTCGGCGACCTACTGGGCTCCGTCGACAGCGCCGCGCTCATGTCGCTCGCGAGTCGGCAGCGCGCCGCGATCGACGCCGCGTTTGCCCGGGAAGGGTCGAGTGCAGGGGTGGACGCTTCAGCGCTTTCGCGCGGAGTGCTCGAATTGCTGCGGCTCGAGGGGTCGAATGGAGACCTCCTCCTCGCCGTCGATGACGTTCAGTGGCTGGATCGTCCGAGCCTCGCAGCATTGACGTTCGCCCTGCGCCGACTCGGCGAAGTGCCGGTGCGTGTCCTCGCTGCCACACGGACCACGGCTGGAGTGTCGGTCGAGCTTCCTTTTGGACTGGCCGACTGGGACCGCGTGTTTCGCGTCGCCGTCGGCCCGCTGTCAGCGACGGCGCTGGGCACCATGCTCAGAGAACGTCTGGGTGAGTCTCTCCCGCGCCCGCGGCTGAATGCGCTTCGTCACGCTTCGGGTGGCAGTCCGATGTTCGCTCTCGAGCTCGCGAAGCACACTCAGGATGCAGACTTCCAGAGCCCTGCGCCGACGCTCCCCCTTGTGCTCGAAGAACGGCTGCGCACTCTGCCCGCGGATACGCGCGCAGTTCTTGCCGTCGCTGCTGCGGCGCTCCGGCCGTCACCCGATCTGCTCCTCCAAGCCGGAGTCGAGCGAGCGGCGCTCAGGTCCGCTCTCGACACAGGAGTCCTCGCGCTCGACGGCGAGCGCTTGTCGTTCGCGCATCCGCTCCTCGCGTCGTCCGCCTATCAGCTGGTGTTGCCTGATGAGCGGCGCGAGATCCATGCGCGCCTCGCCGCCGCTAGCTCGGACCCGGTCGAGCGCGGCCATCATGTTTCGCGTTCGGTCGTCGACCCGGACGAGGCTGCCGCGACAGAGCTCGATCGGGCGGCCGAGGTAGCCGCGAGCCTCGGAGACCACGCTGGTGCGGCCGGATTCCTGCTCAGGGCGGCGGAGCTCTCGACGGATCCCGACGGCGATGCAGCGACCCGGCGAGCGCTAGAGGCTGCGGCTGAGCATGTCCTCGCCGGCGATGTCGGAGCTGGTGCTGCGCTCTGCCGCTTGATCGAGCGGCTGCCGACAGGCGTT
>WNFC01009768.1_pt1 | contig 17026 bp, 17 predicted proteins | sample 5400541 | NCBI WGS metagenome assembly WNFC01 (sample SAMN13153342, study PRJNA577476) | soil metagenome | isolation source: 120 cm saprolite under Douglas fir tree site 2 hole 2 replicate 1 | place: USA:California | collected 2015-04-18
GGTCAAGCCGGTGCACGAGGTCGGCAAGTATGGCGGCACCTGGCGGCGGGGCTTTACCGGTCCGGGCGACGGCGAGAACGGCAACCGGATTGTCTCGGTTGACAAGCTAGTCTTCTGGGACTACACGGGCACACGCATCGTGCCGAGCGCGGCGAGAGACTGGCAGGTAAGCGAGGACGGAAAGACAACGACCATCTTCCTGCGCAAAGGCATGAGGTGGTCCGACGGTCAGCCGTTTACCGCCGACGCGTTCGTCTTCTGGTTCGAGGATATCTATGGCAACAAGGACCTCGTGCCCACCCCCACGCCCGAGCTCAGCGTAAACGGGAAGCCAGGCCGCATAGAGAAGGTCGACGACTACACCGTCGCCTTCAAGTTCGAGGAGCCGTACTGGATGTTCCCGGATATCCTCGCTGGCGATACCAGTATTGGTCGCGGCCAGGCCACGGGGCAGTTCGCCAGCAACTTTGGGAGCTCGTATGCGCCCAAGCACTACCTCAAGCAGTTCATGCCTAAGTACACGTCGAAAGAGGACATCGACCGCCAAGTCGCCGAAGCAAAGGTCGACAACTGGGTCAACCTGCTCTCGTTCAAGAAGGACTGGACCAAGAACCCCGAGCTGCCGGTGATCGGGCCCTGGAAGTGCGTCACTCCCATTACCAGTTCGACGTTCGCCCTGGAGCGCAATCCGTATTACTGGGAGGTGGACACCAGCGGCAACCAGCTCCCCTACATTGACAATGTCCGGATGGGGCTAGCGGAGAGCCTGGAGGTGCTCAACCTGCGGGCGGTGGCCGGGGAGTACGACGTCCAGGAGCGGCATGTGGATATCCAGAAGCTGCCGGTCTATATCGAGAATCAGGAAAAGGGCGGGTACACCATGCACCTCGACCCCGGGCTATATGGGTCCGACACCATCCTGCACGTCAATCAGGACTACGACGAGGACCCCGAGGTCGCCAGGTGGCTCACCAACCGCGACTTCCGCCACGGATTGGCGCTGGGGATCGACCGCGACCAGATCAACGAGACCTTTTTCCTTGGCGTCGGAACGCCGGGTTCACCGGTGCCTGATGACAGTGTGCCCGAAATGCCCGGTCCCGAGTACCGCAAGAAATGGTCGGTGCTCGATCCGAAGCAAGCCAACGAGATCCTGGACAAGGCTGGATTGGACAAAAAGGATGCCGATGGCTACCGGCTGCGGACAGACGGCAAAGGCCGTCTGCGCATCGAGCTGGTTTGTTTCGCCGGAGCGTTCCTCCCCTACGCTCAGCACGCTGAGATGATCGTCCAGCAGTGGAAGAAGATTGGCATCCAGGGCGAAGTCAAGGAAGTCGAACGCGGACTTGGCGAGAAGCGTCGCGACGCCAACCAGAATCAGATCACGCTCTGGTCTAACGGCGGCACCGAGCAGCTCTACCTCTACCCATACCATGCGCTACCCGTCGGCCTCGGCGTCATGATGGGCAACGAGTCCGCCAAGTGGTATGCCACCTCTGGCGTACAGGGGAAGGAGCCCAGATCCGCCGAGATGAAGGCGGCCATGGACCTGTTCCGCAGCGCCGCCACCATGAAGACGAAGCAAGAGCGCGACAAGAACGCTCAGGAGATCTGGAAGATCATCCTCGAGGAGCAATGGAGTATTGGCGTGGTCGGGCTGTCGCCGGCCTTCTTGGGCGTGCGACTCACCAACAACAAGCTGGGCAACATCCCCTCGCGCAACGTGAACGCGCAACACATGCGGACACCCACCAGCGCCCGGCCGACCACATGGTTCTTCCGGAGTTAGTCCGATGACGGCTGCGGATCCCACCGACATGGCGCACAGCCTGACCCGGCAGAATCTGCACGGCATCTGGGTGGCCATTGCCACGCCGTTCGACGAGGACTATTGCCTCGACGAAGCGGCACTCCGCGAGAACATCCGCCGCTGTACGCGGCCGGTATTCACGGCATCTACACCACCGACTCGGACGGCGAGTTCTATGCCATCGAACTGGACGAGTTCAAGCGCATTGTCGACGTCTTTGCTGACGAGACCCAGCGCCTCGGTTTCCCGACGATGGTGAGCGTCACCTGGTCCAGCACCAAGGGCATCTTGGACCGTCTGCGGCATGCCGCCGCGCGCGGGATCCTGAGTGCCCACGTCGGCCATCCCTACTTCATGCCGATGACGCCCGAGTCCTACCGCGTCTTTTGGAGCGAGGTGTCGCAGGCCGTGCCCGAGTCCTTTGGTCTGATCCACTACAACACGCCACGGTGCGCCAACTACCGGCGCGGACCAGACTATGCCGTCCTGCGACATGGCAGGAGAACCGCGGATCGATTTCAACGATGCCGGCCTTGTCATTAACTCGGCGCGGATAGACGCTCAGCTTGACACTGTACCTGAAGGCCCGCGGCCGGGAATCGTCGCGCCACTGCAGACGACCCAACCTGACATGCACCGTCTCGCGCTGTCCTGGGCTCACGCCATATATGAACGGGATCTCGTCGACCCGCACAGCCGATGCGCAGTGTTGCGCCGCATTCAGGCTGACGCGATGTGGCTCGACACGATCCTTGTGGTTTGTCCAATCGACGGATCGCCTTCGGCTCGCGAGCCTGGCCGCTCGACCAAGCTCCACTTCGGCGGGTCTAGCAATATTGCGTGCGATCAATGGGTGGACGATCCTGGGTCCATGCGGTCACTAGAGATTCTTGACCAAGCCCAGCTTTTCCGCGACATTCTCGCTCGAAGCAATTTCAGCGTTGCCGACTGTCGCTTTGCAGTATTCCGATCAGATGCGGCTCAGCTGATTGCGGGCGTAATCCGCCTGAGGGCCGATGATCCGCTGCCTATACTCGGGCCCCCCTCGCTGTTCGACTATGGGCCACTGGTGATCGCGCGAGCGCTTTTGAAAGTCGACGTCGTTGGTGCCCTTCTTCTAAAAGGGGACGTAGGAGCCCTGTCTGAGGCGCTCCATCTTCCGGGGTTCGAAGCGACGCCTCGATGGCAGTTCAGCTATCACCTGGGAACTGGAGAGTCGTTGGGGTCCGTTCAGGTGGATTGGCCGTCCGTGCTCTTCGAGATCACACTTGACGTCCCCGAAAAAGCACGACAGTGGCTGCAAACAACCCGACGCCTGCATGGTGACGGGCCCCTTTACCCAGACGTTGCGACCGGCCTGGCGCATCAACTTTTCGACAGAGACCTTCTGCCGCCGGCGAACGCAAACTACGAGGGAATGCTGCACGTCGTTGCTCCTGATCATCGAGCGCGGATTCGGTCGGTAAGAATAGAGGGGGACAACGCGTCATTCAGCATTGATCGGCGCGAACTGCCCGAGGACGGACAATTGTCCGTAGATCTCTATATGGCCACCGAAGCCGGGCCCAGTCCCACCCGCATCCCTTTCGAAGGGGACATTGCGACACTCCAGGCGCCGGCGCCCATCAAGCGCCTGCTAGCCCACTTGGTGGTCGGTCAGAATGACGTCCTAGACGAAGTGCAGGTCGGCTTTCCGTTCGCGCGCGGAGCCGACAATCGGGTAGAGCCCTCTATCAGGCAACAGCAGGCAGAGGTCGCAGCAGCACTTGCCGGTGGAGAAGGACGGACCATCGAATTCAAGCGCGCCCTGAACCTCAAGCGTGGAGATGGCGACCGGAGCAAGGAAGAGTTTGCGGAGACGGTCGCAGCGTTCGCGAACGCGGAAGGCGGGATCATTGTTCTGGGAGTGGATCGCAATGGCGTCGTCGTTGGGTTCTCTCTTAGCGACACCGAAGGTATCGACGCGCTTATTGGTGAACGATGCGATCCGGCTCCTCCGTACGCCGTCGAGCGCGTCGAGTTGGCGGACGTCGGCAAGACCGTCATGCTGGTTCGCGTACAGCGTGGGCCGGATCCGCCGTACACGATCAACGGCACGACATTTATCCGCGTCGGTGCGACCGATAGGCGCGCTTCAAGGGCGCAGCAAGATCAGCTCCGTGTCGCTACGGCGTACCCAGTTGTTGGATCGACCTGGTAATAGTTGGGGCGCCGTATCGACACCGCGTCCGGACATGGGCGTGTGCGGTTATGACCGGGTAAACCAGCGAGACAGCCCACGAGTACTTCCCGCAATCAGCGGGTCGAATGGTCGCACAACATCGAGAAACGGCCAGGCGCGCCCACCGGTCGGTCAGCTCCCTGGCTTGGCTACTTCAGCCACGCGGGCCTCGGGATTTACCGTCCCGCCTTCCCGATCGTAATCAGTGACCTCCAGGCCGACGGCTTCGGCGCGGGGCAGCCCCGAGCTGGACAGGAGCGCCAGGATGGCCGCGTCGCGCGCCGCCATGGCCGGCTTTTTGCGGTCGTCGTCCTCACAGGCGACGAACAGCGCCCACAACTGTCAACGGTCAGTAGGAGCTGAACGGGGGCGGCCACGAAAGCTGCGTGCTGGCGGTCATGAGATCTGAACGCTGGCGGCCATAGGAGTTACTCCGAGTCAATAGGCACGGGCTGCGGTTAGTGCGGCTGTTACCTCCAGTCCGGTGGGTGTTGGGAGAAGATCGGCGAGCGCTACTGGCTCGTCGCAGGATGGACACAGCCCGCCCGCGCCGACACGGCGGCAGAAGCGCCGGCACTCCGGGCAATATTGATCACCGAGATACCGGGTTTGGCAGGCCGGGCATTCGTAGACGGTGCGTGGCCGCGGAGAACGGGGTGGGACCACAGGAAGCGGAGTTGGGTGGCGCCGTCTCCATGCCCTCTGGCGACACGCATCAGCGCAGAACCGCTGTCGACCCACGCGAGGGAACCGAGTACCGCAGATCGGGCAGGTCGTTAGGCCGTCGTTACACGACCCGATTTCAGGCTGCATACCCAGCCTCGCGCGCCATGTTCAGTGGCACCACACCCTTGCCCGTCGTGGCCTGGGCCAGTCTGACGCTGTCCCCAGACGTGAGGCACACGTGGGCGTGATGCAGGAGTCGGTCGACGGTCGCGGTGGCCAGGGTCTTGGGCATTAGCTCGTCGAAGGCCGCCGGATGGACGTTCGAGCTGACGGCCACCGAGCGTTTCTCATACGCGGCATCCACCAAACGGAAGAACCCCTCAGCGGCATCCGGGCTGACCGGCAGCAGCCCGATATCGTCGACCACGATCAGCCGCGCACTGAGGATCACTTGGACGGCCTTGGTGACCGAGTCGTCGGCACGGTGGCGCCGCACCAGCACGCCCAACTCCTCAAGGCTGAACCACGCCACTTTGAGTCCGGCCTCGACGGCGAGTTGCCCGAGCCCTTCCAGAAAGAATGTTTTGCCGGTCCCAGATGGGCCGCACACCACCAGATTCTCGTGGCGGCCGATCCACTCGAGCGTACGCAGCGCACTCTGGGTCGGCGAGGGAATCGAGGACAAACTCGGGTCCCAGGTGTGAAAGGTCTTGCCGGTCGGGAAGGCTGCCCGCGCACGTCGAGTGGCCAGCGCCGAGCGCTCGCGTCCGGAGACCTCCTCGCCGAGGAGCACCTTGAGCACTTCGGCTGGATCCCAGCGCTGCGCCCTGGCGGTGGCCAGCACTTCAGGCGCCATCCGCCGCATATAGGGCAAGTGCATGCGACGCAACAGCAACTCCAGCTCGTCTGGCAGCGGCGGAGGCGTGGGGCCGCTCATGAGCCGAACCCCATCCAGGCCGACGTGCCCGTTTGCAAGCTGCGCGCCTCATCCAAACGGAAAGCCTTACCGGGGCGTGCCGTGGCCTGGTGGTGCATCAGTTGGGCGAGGTCCTCGTCGGCAAAGCGACCCAGTTCGGCTGCCGTCGTCAACGCGCGATCGACTGGTCCCGACCCAAAGATCTTGGCCAGCGCTACGGCGGCAATCATCTTGGTGCGGATGCGTGCTGTGCCGACCGCTGCCGCACTGATCAACCACTGCTGAGCACCGAGTCCGATCGCCAGAAAGGCTGCCTCGTCTGGCGTCCGCGCCCGCGGCGTGCGGTGGAGCGGACCCTCCGGTGGTGGCCCAAAGTGAGTTGGATCGTGCCGCGGTTGGCCAGGCACGGTCGGCTCCCAACGCGCGATCTCGTGTGCGCCGTCACTACCAACGTGGACGATCACGATCTCATCATCCTGCTGACGCACCCACACGGTCTGGCCCACGTAGTCATCCGGCACCGAGTATTCGCCACCGTCGAAGTTGATGACCGGCACAATCTTGCCCACCTCGCGCGTGACGCCGAAGGCAGCCGTGTACGGTTCGGCAGGCAGCGGGTGGAGACGCTCGCGTTCTTGCGCCAGCCGTTCGATCGGCGGGCACCGCGTGACGCTGTGCGGGCGAGCATTCACTCGTTCACAGAACTCATCGCAGGCACGCCGGTACTCGACGAAGCTCGAGTAGTCGGGCAACAGGTTGGCGTCAGTCGGCACCAGATCCGCGGCGGCGATGCGCACGGTTGCCTCCGACCCGCCCTTCGACTGAGGGTCTGCCGGCACACAACTGGCCAACGTCAGGCCAAAATAGCGGCCGACCTCCACCATCGTCGGGTTGCGCACCGCAATGCGTGCGATGTGTCCACCGACAGCGTCTTTTCGTTGTCGCTCAATCGGTGGAGGGTCACGTCGATGCAGGCGATCACCGTTGGTAGCGTCTTATCCCGAATCGGCAACACCACCCGGAAGCGGCTCCAGGCCAGCCACGCGCACCACAACCACGTCTTGCGCCCCTCGACCAGCGGGCCGTCGGCGTAGTCCCACTGAAACCAGAGCCCTGGTTCGGGTAGCCATGGCCGAAACCGACGTCGGTGGCCAGCTCGATACGTCGCCTTGGCTTCGGCAACGGCCCGACGCGTTGTCCGCTCAGAGCCCGTATAGCCCATCGGCTCCAGCTTGCGCTGCGCGACGTCCGCGCGGATGCGGCCCTGGCTGGCGTCAACCCACTCTTCGATCTTGTCCCGAAATGGGTCGATCAATTCACCGCGCTGAATGGGCGTGGTTCTCAGCTCGCCAGCGTCGCGCGCCAGCACGTAGTGCGCCACCGTGTTCGGCGCGCAGCCGACCAGTGCGGCCGCGTCTCGATAGCTCTGCGTCAGATCGTAGGCTGCCAGAATCTCCATGATTGCCTCGGTCGTCTTCACTCACTCGCTCCTCGGTTCTTGCGTTGTTGACACGCAGTGAACCGAGGTCGAGTCCCGCCGCCCCCGGCAGCGGGCTAGCCAGTGGAGCAGGTCTTCTGGCCGTGACCGTTCAACTTTCGTGGCCGCCAGCGTTCAGCTTCCTGACCGTCAGCATTCAGGATCTCATGACCGCCGACACCCACACCTCGCCCGGCTGCAGCGCTCGCCCGCGCGGCAGGCGCGAGCCGGGCACCGGCTCCGGGTCCGCTGCCCGCTGAAACTCTTCGGTACTCACGTAGCCCGGGCGCCAGCACTCCTTGAGCACACCGCGCAGGGCGGAAGGGTGCGATTGGTGGTCGAGGGGGTGTGGCGGAAGCGCGGCTGCGGCCAGTCGAGCGACCAGGCGTCGCCGCGATCGTCACTCAGCAAGCCGGTGATGGCGTCCAGCGCCGCGCGCATGGTGCGCCGCGACGACGAAGCCAGCCGAGCCAGGTACACGGCGAAGGGGTGATGTTCCTGCGCGACGTGTTGGGCGAGGGCAAGCTCATGCGGCGGCGAGTCGTCGTCAGTGGGTGAAGAGTCGTCGGCGAGCCGAATGGCGGTGGACGCGATCGAAGGCGGCTGTCACTTTACGCGGTAAGTGGCGCTCTTTTTGACACGCTATTTGTGGCACTTACTCGACGAGGCGGCGCCGAGACTCAGACCGGGTAGATCAGTCGTGAGCCACACGAACCGGCGCTGAGCCGCCAGATCCCGGTGATCATAGCGAGCTGTAAGGGTCAGATGGCTAACGAATCCGAATCGTCGGTGAGCGTCTGCAAGGCTCACTCCTGTTTCGATCAGGTTGTAGATAGCAGTACGTCGTAGATGCGGTGCGCCAACTGGCGTCATACCCGCTTGTTTGGCCCGCCTCCGCACTACACTCGCAATCGCGAAGGGTGTCGTATGCCGGCTAGCCGTCAACCCCGTTCGACTCAGCCGGAGGAAGAGTCCACTTGGATGAGGGACTTGTGTTCCACGCCACCGCTCGAAGACGGCGGCGGTCTCGCGAGCGAGGCGTGCTCGCCGGCGTCGAGCTGAACGAGCAGGCTCGATCCAAAGCTCCGCTGGAGGCACGGTGAAATCCTCCACCTGGAGACGGGCAAGTTCGGCAATGGAAATACCCGCCCAGAAAGCCGTGTATGATCGCCAGATCCCGTACCCCGGCGATCGAACGATCCTGCCGGCACACGGAGACAAGTGCGGCCACATCACTCGGCTTGACGACGCGACCAGGTGCCGGGCGATCGTGGGGAATGGACAGGCCGCGAACGAGCTTCAGCTCACCGGCGGCGCCCTGCGAAACTAGCCCAATGTCGGCGGCTGCGGCGGCCATGCCCCGCAGGACGATCAGCGTCAGGTTGATCATCGGAGGCGACATACCATTGGCTTGCAGTTGGTCGCGCAGCTGGGCCAGCTGCGCGTGGCCGAGAGCATGCCAGGCGACCCCATCGCGAGGACCTGCAACGACGGTTCCTACCGCCCGCAGACGTCCGAGCACGGCTCGACGGCGGTTGGGCGCCAGCCGCGCCAGATAGGCGGCTACGGCCCGCGCCGCCGGTGATCCTGCCCTGGCACCGGGTATCGCGATCTCGGATGGCGGCGCGCGCTCAATTGGCACCGATCACCAGGCTCTCGCGCGCAGCGGCGACTACGTCGGGCGTAACGGTGACCAGTTCGTTGAGTTCCAGGACCCGTTCGATCTGCTGCACCAAGCGTTGGATTAGACGAAATTGCCGTTGCTGGCGCAGATGATCGAAGCTACGGCCAGAGGATCGGCGAACGCTTCAGGGCCGAGCGTCACCCCAAGCTGTTCCGCATGGCCGGTCACGACGGCGCGAATCTCGTCGGCGCCGAGCGTCCGGAACTGATGCACGAAGCTGACGCGCGAGTAGAGCTGTGGGTAGCGCGACAGAGGTCGCTCGAGGCCTGGCATGCCGAGTAGGACAAGGCCCCGCTGGCTCTGGTCGTACAGGTCGCGCACCTGTTCGAGCCCGGCCATCTTGAGCCGATCGGCTTCGTCGACGACGACCAGCTCGGTCTGATCGGTTGCTGCTGCCGCGGGAGTATGGCCAGTTTCGGTCTGACGACACCGAGCACCCAGTTCAGCAGGTTGCGCAGACGCTCGAACTCGCTGGATCGACGCGGGCGCACTCGAGCAGCGCACGGTCGAAGGCCGAGGTGCACGCGACGCAGAGCGCAATGGTCTGGTCGCTGACGATGGCCAGCGCCAGACCTGGGCCACGATCGAAGCGGGTTATCGGCCGGGGCTCCGAGACCGGACCGAGCTTATAATTAGAAGACGCGTTGCCAGATCGCGACTCCCTGGCCCATGGTGCCCGCCCGCTGTACTCCGACCTCCATGCCGTAGCGCTCTAGCCATTTACCGAGTGTTGGGAAACCGCCCATATGGCCGAGGGTTTCGAGATCTGGGTGCATGGTGCGAACAGCAGCGTGTTCGTGGAGGTCGGTGGTGAGGAACCGCTGGCCTACCTGCATCAGAACCTCGACTGCGGACCGAACGATCGAGGGAACGACGTCTGGTAATGTCATTCGCGCGTGTATGCCTTGTGGCGGGCGGCCGGCAATCTGTGCGCGTAAGGACTTCATCAGAAACCAGGACTTCATCAGAAACCCAGACTGAACGCCGCCCCCGAGCGGAACGGCGTCGCAAGACAGGTGCTGACCCTGGTCAATCTGGCTCGCTAACACTGGATGAGCTCGAGCCGGTGCTGGAGCGCAGCCCGGTGGCGCGCCAGCGCTGGGCATTGACCAGGAGAAGCGCAGTCACTGATTGCTGAACTATGTAAGGGTGACGAGCTTCAGCAGCCACAGGCCCGAGCTGTTGCCGCCGACGTAAACGACATCGCCGTCGGTGGCAACGGAGTTGGCCTCGAGGTCGGTCGTGCGGGCGATGGCCGTCGGCGCCGACGGGTCGGTGAAGTCGATAGCTTCAATGCCGTCGACGCCTTCGGCGGCGAATACCACGCCGGAGGAGGTGGCTGCCAGCGCGACCACGTAACCGCGCGTCGGCACCTCGGCTGGAAGCGTCACGCTCGACGTGTCGGAGATGTCGAGGACTGGAACCGCCCGGGGCGAATTCGAGCTGTCGACTCCGAGGTGCTGCGGCGCTGGAAACGCGACCATTTGCGATTCGTTCATAACGCCGGCGCTCCGGACTGGGCTGGCATCCGTGGTGAGAGCAGCGCTCGCAGCCAGCACCGGCCGGTCGGTTATTTCCGGGCACGCGGCCAGATCTGGCAACCACCGGTAGCAGGCCAAGGGGGATTTCCACGTTGTCCTCGACAAGTACCCGAGCGTGAGCAGGCGTCTGCTCACTATCATCTGCAAGCGACAGCGCCTCAACGCGAGCTTTGCTCGGGATCTGGCTTTCCTGGATGTCTCTCCCGCCTCGCGCGAACGCTTGTAGCCCTGGTGGAGAGTGAGGGCTGGGGCTGGATCCGTGACCCGCGCCCCCACCACTCTCGTCTGGTCGAAATCACCCAGAGCGCCCTGGCGGCGCATGTCGGTGCCACCCGCGAGAGCATGAATAAGTGGCTGGGTTATTACGAGCGGCGTGGGTACGCTAGCGGTCAGCGCTGTGACCGACTTTGCTAGGCGCTGCGAGAGGAGAGGTCAGTAGACGGCTCTGCTGGTGATCATGGCCACGGCACAGTATTGGTGCTCACGTCCTAATTCGCGCTTTTCACGGCGTATAGCTGCAATCGCACGTGAATTTCACAGCGATTGCACGGCGGTGTCACGGCCCCGAGCTGACACTGGACACCGTGACCACTGGCGGACCGAGCGTCGAATTCTTCGGAACAAAGGGGCCACCGTGCAATCAGTCCGAACTGGTCGACGACTCGACTCGGTGGAGTGTCGTAGCGGCCATTCTGCTGGACGGGCCCGACCCGCCTATTGAAATAGAGCGCGAGCACAAGGGTGCCGCCACGAATCGAGCGCCGAAAGCGGAAGGCTCCAGGAGCGAGTACGGGGGATCCTCGCCGCGAGATGGCGATACGCGCACGTCGGACTACTGATTCTCAAACCACCGCGACAGTTACTGCCGTGAGCTACGAGCCGGTTCGGTCATTGCTTAGAAAGCGCACACGTTGAGACGAGCCAACGCTGTTTTCGTGACAAGTTTGTCCGGCTTCATCCACGGTGATGAACTTGAGTAACTACGGTACGAAACGGTGATAAAGCGCACCAGTATTCAACTATAATGTGTCAGAAGTCATCAGCAGGGGACGAATGGTGAACGACGAGAATACTGACACAGACGAGCACAAACCTCTGAAAGCCAGTTTCGAATTTGGCGAGATCAGCGAGGTCGATGAAGCGGATCTACTGCCTCAATCAACAAACTGGAATGGCAAAACAGTAGGCTGCTATATTCGTAACTCGACCTCGGCGCAAGTGGGTAATGATCGGGCTGCGTTCCAGGCCGATATGGTGCCTTACTTACAAACATTGGGATATGCCGTTCGGGTCTACGATGAACAGGGTAGAAGCGCCGGGACGCTGTATCGCCGCAAGAAGGCGGTCGGCATGTTGGCTGACCTCGAGGCAGGGCGGATCGACGGTGTCGCCGTCGTCGAAGTCTCGAGGTTGACCCGCGACGAATACGGTTTTGACGCGCCGCGCATTGGGGAGAAGATCAGGCGCTTTGCGCATGGGCTGCTCATTACTTACGGGCAGATCTGGGACCTGCGCCGCGAGGCGGACTGGCAGCTCTACCAAATTCAGACATGGCATCCGGCTGGCAGAAGCTCTCCATTCGCAAGTATCTGTTCCAGGGCCTCAAGCGTGCCGCCGAAGATCGGCCGATGTTTCGCAAGCGGAATCGCATCGGGTACAAGCGAGAGGTCGTGAGAGATGGCCGAGGCGAGCCTGTGATTCGTAGGAATGGCCGCGTCTACACCGTCTTCGTGAAGGACCTAACGTGGGCTGACTCGATGGAGGCGCTCCGTCGCGAGCTGACTCAGCAAGGGACGATGCCGGACGTTGCCGCGGCGCTGAACGCTGCTGGCGTGCCGGCCCCATGGCTGCCGCGCGGCGTTGGCGACCGCGTGTGGCAGTGGCGCGGCGCCTACATTCGCTCAATCATTAGCGATCCGCTCTACTACGGCGAGCCGGCATTTATGACCAGCCAACCTGGTCCAGTCTGGGATCAATTCATTGCAGTTGATCCAGAGTTCGATCCGCGTAGGGTCTGCTGGAAGTTGCCAGAGCTGGCATGGTGGACCAAGAATGAGGCTCTTGCTTGGCGACACAAATTCCTCGACGACTACGTGAAGTCCCGCCATCGCAAGCATCACCACCTCCTATTGGGCTTGCTCGTGTGCCAGACCTGTGGGCGGAAAATGGTGAAGCAAGGGCTCGACAGAACTGGAGATCGGTACTACCGCTGCCCCGGCTATGGAATCAAAGGCGACGACGTTCGCCACTGTCCAAAGGGTCAGTTCATCATGGAAAAGAATGCGCTTCGCCTCCTTCGCGATTACGCATTACCTGTTCTTTTTGCGGACGTGCGTGCGCTTGCCGAAGCCGCCGAACGCAATGCAACGACGCCACGCGATGAGTCGGCGAAACGCAGGGAACTCGAATCGCTTAACGAGCGAGAACGGAATTTGCTGGCGACCGTGGCAGACCGCGGCTACACGCTTGAGCTCAAGACGCTGTTAGGCCAGTTGGACAAGCAGAAGGCCAGGCTGCAGAAAGAGCTGGAAGCCGAGGAGGATGCGAGCGTTCTAAGCGAAGAAGCGCTCAGGCGGATTCGAGCCCTGGCAGACAACCCGCTGGCGTTCTACGACGTGCGGACCGAGGTGCAACAGGCGGCGATTCTGCGCGTCTTGATGGCCGACGTGAAAATCCGCACAAATGGTCTGCGCGGTAGTGGGCATCGGTTCCTCGAACCCGAGTGGCGGCCGCTGGTGAGCTTGAATAGTGACGGTCAACATCGGTCGTCATGATGAGCACGGGGGCGTCGCGGTTGACGACGACGTCGCCCGTCAGCAGGCCGACTTCGGCGTCGCCCCAGCGGGCGCGGAAGTCGCGGAACTTCTGATTCGAAAGCGCTTTGATCGGTGTGGTGTAGAACGCGCGTTGCCTGTGCTTGCGGGCCATGAAGATGCCAAATTCCCCGATAACCGTCTTGCCGGTACCTGTTGGCGCGGCCACGAGAACGGAGTGGCCTTTAGCCAGCGCCTGAATGGCCTCTCGCTGGAAGTCGTCGAGTTGGTACGGCAGACTTGCCGTGAACTCCTCGACGAGTTCGTCGGGTGTCATTAGTTTATGAGTGTACCTATGCAATCACGGGATGATCGAGCCGTCAGGTCGCGACGGCGACGGTGAAATGGGTCACACGGTCGTCGAAGCGATCCAGAAAGTTTCGGACAATGGGCTCGACCACTGCCACGTGGTGATCCTCACCCGCAAAGGCCTTGACCGAGTCAATCGAGTCCCAGACGGTGGCCACGATTACCTCAGTCTCGTTTTCTATTGAGCGCACGAGCACGTTGGCGCTGAGGAAACCTTCGAGCGCGCGCAATTGCGGCAACACGGTCTTCGTGAAGTGATGGTCGCAATACTGCTGTACACCATCGGCGGTTCCGTATCCTTTCCAGACGCGGACGATTCGGGCCATGTTGTCCATCCTATCGATCTCGCGCCGGCGCGGAATGGGCCGGGCGAGCCTGGGTCAGCGAGAGCTCGCACCAGGGGCGCCGACGTGAGGTGAGGCGTCCAGACGGTCGGCCTGACGGCGCAGCGCCTCGAGCAGAATCCTGATCTGTTCAGAGGCCGCGTCCCTGCGGTGGACGTCGCCGCTGATGAATTCATACACACGAAAAACAGCACCGTCCAGACGGCGATCCAGCCCACGTTACGCAACCATGCGGGCACCGGCACCACGAATTTGCCGCGGAACACGTGGTAGGCGTAGGCGTTGTAGATCAGCACAAATGGTTGAGCATCGTTCGCGCCACGCGTGGCCAACGCCGCCGCGAAGAGAGCGGCGACCGCCACAATCGCCGTTACGACGATCAGCGCGATGTTGATCGGCCCATCCACGACTGGCGTGATATTCAGGCTGAGAAACAGTGCCGCCACGACCAGCAGCGACGCGATTCCCGCGAACGGCCGGGTGGTAAACCGCGCGTCGCCCGCACTCAGGTTGCCTCCGATACGGTGGGACTGCCTGGGCTTCACCGAACTGGTCGGCATGTCGCCCAGCATCTACCGGCGCCACTGGCGAACGCGACGGCGGAGATGCCGTCGTTCGTGGCGAAACAGGTGACCAAACCGATCAGGAATCGAGAAGCGGTCCCCGCCCGCGCCCAGCTAACGTGATCTGGAGGTTTGACTATGAAGAGAGTTGCTTACTGGGTTTGCACCGGGCTCGTCGTGTTCTTCATCGGGTCGGGCGGGCTGGCGTACGCCATGCAGGTCCCGGACGTGGTCCAAGGCGTTGTCGCGTTGGGGTTCCCGGTCCACTTCGTCGTCCTGCTGGGCGTCTGGAAGGTGCTGGGCTCTATCGCGATCCTGGTGCCGGGGGTTCCGCCGATCAAGGAGTGGGCGTACGCGGGGATTATGTTCGACCTGACCGGCGCGGCGTCCGCCTCAGTCGCGACCGGTGGCGAGTGGTGGCACGTCGCCGCGCCGCTGTCGGTCGCGGTGCTGGTGGCGGCGTCGTGGGCCTTGCGACCGGAGAGCCGGCGGTTGACGGGCGCGACGATCCGCGGGCTAGGGATCGTCGGCCACGGATAGGCCGCCCGCAGCGGATGCGGCCGTACTCCGGATAGAGCGCCGCGACACTACGGCCGCCGCCAACTGCGCATGTCCGGTTCTTGACCGGGGGCGGGAAACCCTTGGGGCAATCCTCCTCCTTACCGGACCCAATATCTCGCGCCACCATGGTGAGGTCGTCTTCCAGGACCGTGGCCGCGTACCACGGTCCCGCTATCCGAAAGCGATGATACGGCTTCCCGTCAGAGGCGGTTATTACCGCGTCCTGCTCCCCTGGCCCTCCTCGTCATCGGTCTGGAAACTGCTTCTTGTTCGCGCTGAACAGGCTAACTTCGGTAAAAGGGTCCGTGCGGAGTGAGTAGAATTCGTTACCGCCGTCCACGAGCACGATCTCGACCGTTCCCGTGCCTCCGAGTATGAAAATCTTGCCAGTGCAGTCGGTACCCACGGTATAGGTTCCAGAGTCCTTTATGGGTGTAACCGTGCCGTTGTCGTTGATCGTTAGGGTGTTAGTGAACTTGCCCTTCCCGTCGAAGTTCCAGCGACCAAGGGCCGCAAAGGGTGTTCCGGCGGGGACGACAATCTGACCGTGCAAAAATCCATACCCGCCCTGCAAACTGGCATTTGAGCAATCCTTATTCTTTTCGGCGTGCAGCTCGGGCACGGCCCCCACGACAAATGTGCTGGCAAAAACAACTAGCGCAATGACGGTCCATTTCATGACATCCTCCTTGCTTGGTTGCTCTTGATTGGTAGGCTTTTCAATTCCCTTTGTTGATTTGTCATCTCTCCTTTGGGTCTCTTTCTTCGGCACTCCTCCCGATGTAATCTGGTTTTTGGATCGCCTCCAGCCGTGCGAATAACTTCCCTCGCTGCATTGGAGGAGTCAGTGCGACTCCCGGCGGCGGATAGCTCGATGCGATGGAGGACGTCCGCGGCGGCGCACCCTCGGGGTTCAAGGAATTCGCCCGGAGTGAGGGCGGGTCATGGGAAATCTCCTCGGGTGCAGTGGCCAAAGCCACACGTGCACCATGCACCAGCAACATCGTGTCGCCCACTCACAGCACCCTGACACCACCCTGACAAACCCCCTCGCGGCTGGACTGGCGTGCCGTGCTAAGGTGAGGGCCGTCGGTGGGACAGCCGGCGCGAGCAAGGCGGGCAGTGGCGCAGGGCATGGCCACGAGAACGCGTGAGACCGAGACTTTTGGCGCGCTTCTGCGGCAGCATCGACTGGCCGCGGGCCTCTCGCAGGAGCAACTAGCCGAGCGCGCTCAACTCAGCGTGGACGCCGTCGCAGCGCTGGAGCGCCGTCGGCGCACCGCCCCGCGGCCAGGCACGGTCGTCCTGCTCGCTGACGCCCTGAGACTCACATCCGCGGAGCGCGCAGCCTTGATTAGCGCCTCCGCCGCCGCAAAGCTGGGTGGGCTAGCCAAGCCGGACGGCGTCTCACCGCCGCTGGTGATGCAGTCGAGCCTGCCCGTCCAGGTGACCAGCTTTATAGGAAGGGAGCGCGATGTGGCCGAAGTTCGCGGACTATTGGGCGCAACGCGCTTGCTCACACTGACCGGCGCGGGCTTCATCGGTAAGACTCGCCTCGCTCTACAGGTCGAGGCTGAGGTGCGGTGTCAAAACCCACATGGGGTCGTGGCGCTGGTCGAGCTCGCGGCCCTAGCGGACCCCGGACAGGTACCCGAGACGGTCGCCGCGACACTTGGCATCGTCAAGCAGGCTGATCGGCCAACGGTGGAGGTGCTAGCTGCGGCCTTGTTGCCGTGTCGGTTGCTGCTGCTGATAGACGGCTGCGAGCACGTCGTCTCCGGTTGCGCTGAGCTCGCCAATCGGCTGCTGTTGCGCTGCCCCAACCTGAGCTTGCTAGTTACGAGCCGTGAGGGCGCTTGGGATGGAGGGTGAGACGGCATGGCAGGTAACATCGCTCAGCGTGCCCGATGTGTTGGGTTCGCCCAACGTCTGGGGTCCCCCAAGACTCCATGAGGGCCTGCGAGGCGCCGCCGTGGAGCAAGTAGCGCGGTCCGGTTCGGTGCGGCTGTTCGTGCAGCGCGCTTCGGCGGCCTCGTCGGGCTTCGCGCTTACGGAAAGGAACGCGCCCGCCGTCGCCCTGGTGTGCCGCCTGCTAGATGGTATTCCGTTCGCATTGGAGTT
>WNFC01003484.1_pt1 | contig 17025 bp, 8 predicted proteins | sample 5400541 | NCBI WGS metagenome assembly WNFC01 (sample SAMN13153342, study PRJNA577476) | soil metagenome | isolation source: 120 cm saprolite under Douglas fir tree site 2 hole 2 replicate 1 | place: USA:California | collected 2015-04-18
CCTCAACGTGCTCCGCAACCGCGTGAGATGGACAGAACAAGTCATACTCTGACCCATCAACCTCTCACTCCAGTGGCCGCAGCCTGCCGGAGCGCGCCCCACACGATCATGCACGGCCAAGATGGACCTGACCAGTTACGATGCTGGCAGGGTGGAGCTCAGGAGTACTCGGATGTGCGGGTGAAACCGTTGTCGCGGCGAGTCGCTCCTCCACCTCGCGGTGCCGGCCTCCGGTGTCGTGATAGCGGTCCCAGACGGACTGCCGGCTCAGACCCAGCGCTGAGGCGATCTCCAACCAGGACACGTCGAACCGCCTGAGCACGGCGACCACCGGACCGACCAAGCCATCAGCAACGTGCTCCAGCTCTTCGGCGACGCGAAGAACGTCGAGCAGGCCGTCGACCGTCCGTGTCCGGCGAGCATCCCGCAGTCTGGACGCCAGCGAGAAGCTGGTCAGCCAAATCCTCGACAGGGTCCAATGCCTCTGTGTCCATATTTCCCCTCAAGAACTTGCGTCAGGTAATTTTACACGTACGTCCAACCGCATGATCCTAGCCTTTATTGGAATGGCCACCGGCACCCCCGTCATGTCCGGTTTGATTGCCCAGCTTGGTACATGATCGCCGGGAGGCGAGAGGTCAAACTCCCAGATCGATGAGACGGCATGAGATGTCGGGATGTCCTAGTTGATTATCCGACGTGCCATCTGTGCGCGGCGCCTGCTGCACCGCCCGGATGCCAGCCGACAACTCAAGGAACGAGAACTCATGATTCTCGTCAGGTCCGCCCGTGTTGGGAAAGTCCCGGCCTGAATGCTCAGGAAGTCACGCCGTCAACATCGCGGCATGGTGTGGCTGGATGGCAGCTGCCTTCGGGCGCGTCGTCATCTAAGGGCTTGGGGCACCAAGCGAATCAGATTGTCCGAGGGTGGCGTGAGCTTCTCCTCAGCCCAGTGCAGGACTTCATCCTCTTGCGAGAACAACACGACCTGGTGGGCGGCGCTGAGTTCGTGCAAGAGATCGAGAATTCCCATCGTCCGTTCAACGTCGGACTGCACGGTAACGTCGTCGAGAATGATCGGCGCCGACTCACCTGTCGTCGCGAGGTGCTGAGCAAGGGCGAGGCGAAGCAGGAGGAACAGCTGCTCAGTGGTGCCCTGGGAAAGGACCGTCGCCGGGCGAAATTGCCCGCTGGTCTCATGGGCCTCCAGCTCCAGCGTCGCTGGGTTGACGTGGAGGTCGTCATATCGGCCTTGGGTGACACGCGGTACCCATGGGCGGATTGTCTCATTCAGCACCGGCGCGATGTCGGCGTGGACCTTCTGCTGTGCAGCGGTCAGGATGTCGATCGCTTCGTCGAGGTCCTCGGCCAGGCAAGTTAGCCGACGGAACTCCGTGGATGCACGAGCCTCAGCTTCGATTGCTTCGCTCACGTCGAGCAACTGGCTCTCGGCTGAGGCGAGCTGACCAGTGAGTTCGGCCGCAGCGTCGCGCAGCTCATCGATCCGGCTGTCGAGTGTCTCCGCCTCAGGGCTTCGGTCTACCAGGAGCGCCGGTTCTTCAACGGGTGCTTCGCCTGCTTTGGCGGTCAGTTCGATGATCTCGGCTTCGAGTTCCTCGATGGTTCGCCCATCGAGGAGCTGATCCAGACGAGCCGCGGCCTGTCCTCGTCTTTGCCCGGCCTCGTTGAGTATCTCCTGTGTTTTCACCCATTTTCGGAGTTCGTCTGCGAGGAGGTTGATGTTTGCTGTGTTACAGCCAGCCTTTTTCCCGACTTCTATGAGACGCTCCTCGGCCTGTGCCCGAGCCGCGCGGTCCTGCTCCCAGGCAGTCTCGGCTGCGCGCCGGCTCGTCAGCCGTGCCAAAAGATCGGGCTTGCGAGCAGCTTTCTGAGCGACTTGCGACCGTTGTCGACAACCTTCGATATAAGCCTGAACGGCCTGGTCAAGTCTTGTTTCTGGTCCGATCGTCTCCCCGCGGGCATCCAGAGCCGACCGCAGCAGCTCGGCTCTAGTCGACCAGGTCTCCGTCAGCTCGTCCTTCCTGCGTTGCCAATCGCCGAACCGCGCCAGGAGCGAAGATCTCGTGTCGTTTTCCGCAGCGAGGCGTCGAATCGCATCCGGGTCCACTGGAAGACCTAGTTCCTCCACGCGAGCGGCCGCGAGCGCCCGCCGACGGCTTGCCTGGGCCAGCGCCTCTTCCTGAAGGATAAGACGCGCCTCCAGCCGAGTGAGCTCGACGTTTGGGGTAAGCGGATATGGGGCTGGCGCCTGGGTCGACCTTTTCCGGGCACCGCGCGTTGATAGTGCCACCCCGACGCCGGCTAGAGCTATGCCGCCGATGATGGATGCTGCTCCAACGACTCGTTGGCCAACCGCTGCAAGCACCACCCCGGTTGCGGCCAAGCACACGCCCGCGAATGCGATGATGCGAGGAATCACCGAGCGTGTGATAGCGGTCGGCGCGACTCCCGCGCTCCGGGGATCGTTAGCTGGAGCGGGCATCTCCAGCTGGAGGCGAGCGATTTCCTGAGCCAGGGAGGCATCAACTGGGGGGTCCTGCGCTTCGAGCTCGTCCGCGAGACGCCGCAGTTCGGCGGGCGCAACTGGAAGTTGATCGCCTGCCGTATCTGGCGGCCGGATCTCGTCGTGAGCAGCTAGCCGTTGCACTTCCCGCTGCCAAGCATCGTATGAGCTCATCACCCCTGCAGCCGGTTCCAAGTCCCCCGCAGGCCACGCCGGGGTGGCTGCCAATTGCTGCTCTAGCTTGTGGGAATCTGGTCCTTCAAGTTCTTCCTGCTCCGCTGGTCTGCTTTCGAAGGTGGCCAGGGCGCCGGTCACGCTGGTCATGAGGTCTCGCGGTGCCGCATTGGCCGACCCGTCACCCGCAGCTCGCATAAGCTGTCGAGCCTGATCGACTCGCCCTTCGGAAGTTCGGATCCTGCGCCATTGCTCGTGGTGAAGAACCTGGCCTAGCTTCGCCTCGGCGTCGCAAAGCTCGAGTTCGGCCGCATGTTTCCTGGACAGCAAGTCCAGACACTCCTCGTAGCGGAGTTCGGCGGCGTCGAGCGCCGAGCGTGCCTGGGTCAGCTGCCGCGATACCTCTGCCAGTGGGCCGCGGGATCCGCTCCGCAACAATCCGACATGATCGCGTTTGTACCGGGCGATCTGCGCAAGTGCCTCATCGGCAGTAGTGTCCACTGCGCTTGTCGCTGCGGCCCGTTCGAGATACTCCTGCAGCTCGCTTGCGTCGGTCAGGACTCGAAGGACGTCGGCTTGGCGAACGAAGAGTGTCGCCACCGCCGTTTCTCGGGTCAGACCGAGCAGCATGGCGCCGTCGACGGAACCGTCTCTGACGATTTGGGCGGTGATCGGTCTTCCCGTGGAGCGGTCTGTTGCGCTGCTCCCGCCGCCTTGCCCGAGACCCTGGTCGATGTCGATCGTTCGGCCGTCGTCGAGCACGATCGCAAGGCCGATGCGCCAGGATGTGCCCCGCCACGGTCGGTGGCGGCTAGTGAATTCTTGATCTTCCCTTGTAAGTCGGCCTCGGCTCCGTCTCAGGCCGCACAGCCCTGCGTAGATCGCTGCATGCCATGACGATTTCCCAGACTCGTTCGGCCCGTATATGACATTCATCCTTGGCGCGAGCTCAAGTGTGCTTCCGGCGAAGGGTCCGAAAGCATGTGCCTTGACTGCTTCAATCCTCAACGGGGGCCGTCCAGTTCTTGGTGCCCAGAGAGGGCGCGAAGACCGACCAAGAGGACGCGCTGCTTGCGATCCTCGGGGAGTTTCTTGGATGAGAGCACATCGCGCGCGAACTGGCCGCGGATAGTCCGTTCATCGAACAGCTGCTCGAGATCCAGATCAGCGGTAGCTTGCCAGGCCACGATGATTTCATCTGCCGCCCGGACGACCTGGGCTAGATCCTGGTGCTGCAAGACGACGTCCGGCGAGAGCCGACCACTCAGTGAGATTCGCAAGACTCCTGAGCGTCCGCCCACCTGTGCCTGAATGCGCTCAAGGACATCCTGTCTTGACCTGGCTCCGGTCAGGTCCACGTCGATCTCGTGAAGCTCGGGCGATGAGATGGGGAGGAACTCGCGCTCAATTGACCCTTCGCAGGTCAAGGTCACGATAATGGCTCCGCCCGAGGAGCCCGAGCCGAAGGTGTGGGTGAGGGGCGCGCCGGGGTAGGTATGAACCCGCCCGAAATGCGCCTGGCTGTAGTGGCCCACCAGCGCGTGGTCGAAGCCCGCGTGGTCGATGTCGGTTTCCGCGAACGAAGCACAGGCCTCGAGCTGAGGCTCCCGTTCGCGGCCGCCGATCTCGGCGCCGTGGAAGAAGGCGAGGTTCACGCCCGGACGATCAACGTGAACTTGATCGAGGAACGACGCGGACCGATGGGCTGCTGTGTGTGCTGCGCCCCAGATGGTGACGCCGTCGATGATCTCGACCGGCGTGAGGCGGCCACTTTCGAAGATCCTGACGTTGTCCGGCCATTCGTATTGGGTGTATCCGCCCACGGGCCCGATGTGGTCTTCGTTTCCAGGGGCAATGAAGATAGGAATGCTCGTCGAGCGGAATGCCGTGGCTAGCCATTGCATGTTTGCAGGCTTGACCGTGTGCCGGTTGAACAGATTGCCTGCACAGGCGATCACATCGACCGACTGCCTGCGGGCTTCACTTAGCATATCGACGAAGGCTTGCCGGCCGGCCTCACGGCGCGACTTTGCGATGGCGCGAGACGCCCATTCGTACGGGCGGTCCAGTTGCAAGTCCGAGAAGAGAAGCACTCGTAGCCGCGCCTCGTGCCGTGAGAGGGCGGTCGTGGGCGTCGGCAGATCGTGTGCCACCAGGATTACCTATCGATTTTGTGCATGCCGACCTCAATGCGTGCGGTTGTCCAGTCGCTGGGATGGGCTTCTTGGGTCATGCGGGGGCCTCTGCTCGCTCGAAGTAAGCTTGCCATTTCAGGTTGACGCTGACCGTGTCAAATGGAAGGTCGCCGACATCCTCGAAAGCCCGCCGGAGGTAGCGGACGTCTCGGGCGATGCTGTCTTCGACTTCGACGAGGGCAAGAAGGTGCGAATCTGGCTTGTTGCGACCGACGCCCAGCTCGCTTCGGGTGATCGTGAACGTGTCGGCTCCGACCGTGCGCCCCTTGACCTCGATGAACCACAATGTGCCCGACTCGTCCTTGGACTCGATGTCGTAACCTTTGTTGTTCGGTGGCATCTCCATGGGCTGCCTGCCAAGTCGGCACTCCGCAGCGATCACAGCGTCCACCGCCGCTCGTTCCGTTGCAGAGCGCTCTTTGGCGTAGTCAGCGATCTCGTGGACGGGCTTACCGAGCATTGCTGCGAGGAGTCCTGCCGGGATGACGAGAGCACCGCCGACGACAACCGGCGGGAGCGGCGAGAGGCGGATCTCCGCGTCAAGTTCATCGATCCGCCGCTTCAGCCGAGCCCCGAGCTCATCGGCCCTCTGGCGCGCCTTCGCCGAATTCATGCCGCTGCGGGGAAGGTGTCCGGCCAGCTCGCGTTCTTTGAGGTGGCGGGCTCGGTGGTCCCAGTACTGCATCTGGGCAGTTAGCCGGTCGCGCACCGCGGCCCTCGTACGTTCAACGCGATCAATGGTTCGGCGGCGGACGTCGTCGAGGTGAGCTCGAGCAAGCTCGACACCATGATCAAATGCCTTCGCTTCGAGGTCGGAGCGAACCCAGTTACTCTCCGCTACACGCTCCAGCAAGGCAACCTCGTCAGCTGTCGCTGGTCGGTAGTCGAGATATGGCGCCCACCCAGCGGGCCGAACATAACCGTTCGAATCGATATCTACATATTCAAACTGTTTCGACACTACACGACGGTTTCCGGCCGTATCGGTACGGCCGTCAACAACGGCATGCTGGAGATAGACCAGCACCCTCGGCGAGTCAGCCGAATCTGTTTCGTCGATCAGGACGGCCCCCTGCCGCAGCAGGGAGTCGTAGCCCTCGATGATCATGTCGATCGTGCGGTCCAGGAGCGAGTGGCCCGGCGTGACGAACTGAGCGAAGGGACGGCCCTCGACCGCAATGAGCTCCTTCTCGAACGTGACCCGCTCGTAGCGGCGTAGCAGCGGCACGCCGAAGCCCATCTGGCGATCGCGTCGACGTAGCTCGGCCGGCACGTGCGTAATCTCGAAACGGCCCGGTTCGCGTTCGCGCACGGCGCCGCCGAGGAGAGCGAAGGCCTCAAGAAAAAACGATCGGATGAAATGAGGCTGGAGCTTGCGGGCCTCGGCTCGCTCCATCTCATCGCGGATGTGCTCGACATCCCCGGCACTCATCACATCGCTTACAAGGGCTCGATCGTGGATGACCGCCCGCAGGGCCGTCCCCACCGTGGCATCGACGACGGCCTTCAGGCGGGCCTTTACTATTGGCTGCTCGCCGTATCGGACGGCTTCGATCAGCAGCTCACGCAGACTCTTTCCTCTGAAAGACTGGCCCAGCACGTCGAAGACCTGATCACCGAGCGCTTTGCGCTGCTCGTCGAGCTTGTCGAACAACCGCTGGAAGACCTCGCCCTCGCGAGTGTCGTCCGCCACGAGGTTCCAGAGGTGGCAGACCTCCTTCTGCCCGATACGGTGCACGCGGCCGAACCGCTGCTCGATTCGGTTCGGATTCCAGGGCAGGTCGTAGTTGACCATCAAGTGGGCCCGTTGCAGGTTGATGCCCTCTCCGGCGGCGTCTGTTGCGACGAGCACTACCACGTCCTTGTCTTGGATGAAGGCCTCCTGCACCTTGCGACGCTCATCCCGCGGCAGGCCACCGTGAATAGCAACGACGGCCTCATCTCGCTCGAGCATCGAGCGAAGGTTCCCGACGAGGTAGTTGAGGGTGTCGCGATGCTCGCTAAAGATGATCAGCTTCCGCCGCTCGCCATGGGCATCGAACATCTCCGGGTTTTGCTGAAGAAGGTCGGCGAGCTCTTCCCACTTGCGGTCGGTTCCGGAGGCCCGTACCTGCCCAGCCAGCTCCTGGAGCTGGCCGAGCTTCGCGATCTCGTGTTCGAGCTCGGCGATCGTTCGTGCGGCCGACGCCTGGTCGACTAGGTCCTCCTCAAGTTCCTCCAGCTCGCCCTCAGGCAGATCGTCGACGTCAAGGTCGCCCTCGAGCCCGCGGAACTCGTCGGGCACGTTCGGCGTGCCCAATTCGGCTGCCACCTGAGCGCCGCGCTTGCGGATGCGCTCTTCCGCGACGCGGTTCTCGAGGCGGCGACGGCGCCGGGTGAGCGATTGGTAGATCGCTTCCGGAGAGGACGCCAGCCGGCGCTGCAACGCCGTCAAGGCAAAGCCGACGACAGCGCCGCGCCGCCCTTCGCCTTCCGCCTTGAGGCGGTCCGCGCGGTTCATCTCCTCCTGCACGTATTCCGTGACGCGCTTATAGAGGAGCGCTTCGCCGTCAGAGAGCGGATAGATCGCCGTGTACGAGCGACGCTCCGGGAACAGCGGCGTGCCGTCAAACTTAAGCAGCTTCTCCTTCACCAGCCTGCGCATGAGGTCTGAGGTGTCAACTGTGCGCGACGTTCCGCGGGGCTTACCCTCAAACCGGTCGGAGTCCAGCAGCGCCAGGAAGAGATGGAAATCCTCCTCCACGCCTGCGTGCGGAGTCGCAGTCATGAGGAGGAGGTGCCGAGTGACAGACCCCGCCAGGCGTCCCAGCTTGTAGCGCTTCGTCTCCCGGATCTCACCGCCGCTGTAATGAGCCGACATCTTGTGGGCCTCATCCACCACTACGAGGTCCCAGTCTGACGCCTCGAGCTTGGCCTGAAGGTCCTCATTGCGCGAAAGGTGATCCAGACGAGCGATCAGCAGCGGCTTCTCGCCGAACGGATTGCCGCTGCGCGCCGCGTCAATCATGTCTTTGGTGAGGATCTCGAAGCTGAGCCCGAACTTCTGCCACAGCTCGTCCTGCCACTGCTCAACGAGGCTTCCAGGAGCGATGATCAGACATCGCTCGACGTCACCTCGGATCATGAGCTCCTTGCAGAAGAGTCCGGCCATGATCGTCTTACCGGCCCCCGGGTCATCAGCAAGTAGGAAGCCGAGCGGCTGGCGGGGCAGCATCTTTGAGTAGACGGCGTCGATCTGATGCGGCAGCGGGTCCAGGTTCGAGGTCTGGACTGCCAGGAACGGGTCGAATAGGTACGCGAGCGAGATCCGCTTTGCTTCCGAGACGAGCCGGAACAGCGCGCCGTCGGCGTCCATCGACCACGCCCGGCCGGCCCGCTCGACAGTCAGACGCGGCTCATCATCCCTATACAGAAGCTCCTGGCCAGGCTTGCCGGTCGAATCATCGGTAAACGTCAGCGTGATGGCGTTTGAGCCGTGCCAATCAACGTCGACCACCTTGACACCGCGATCTGCGAGCACCCCACGTACCAGAGCACCCTTGGCCAGATCCTCAAGCCGGGCCATAGCCGTCCACCGCCCTGGCGCTCGCGCGCGCCATCCTTGCGTCCCTCACGTGCCATTTCGCCGGGTATTGTCTGGCTCTCCATGGCGGCGCATTTGGCCTCCCACCGGACAGGGTGGCCGAAACCAGCTTCTCACGAAACGTACCGGGCGCGTCACCGTCTGCACGGCATCCAGGGACTGCTTGCGACCTCGGTCTACGCCTGGTCAGCCTGTCCAGATTCCGGCGACGGCGATCAGGGTTACATTCGCTACGAGGCTTTGAAAACCTCATCTAGGTGCCATTCCAGGAACTCGGGCCCAGGCCGGTCGAGCCGACGTTCGGGCAAGCCGATGACCTGCCCGGCCATAGCGTAGAACTGGTCGCCGTTGCTGAAGTCCGTTCGCAGCCGGGGACTAACCCGCAGGCGGTATTTCGCATCGACGCCGAGGTATCCGCGGTCGAACAGCGTGTGGACATCGGATCGGAGCAACAGCCCGTTGTCGAGCCGGTGCTCGCCACCAGCTGTGACCGGGCGGATGTGCGCAGCCTGCAAGACCGGCGAGATGTGAGTTCCGCTTACCGCGCAGCGTCGGTGATAAGCGTCGAGGACAACCGCTTGGAAGGAGCGCTGACCTAGGCGGTACGGCGCCAGGCGCGGATCGCCGAACACGGGACCTGGACGGTGCCACGGCTGGCTGAAGTCCACCTCCACCACTACGCCCAGGATCAGCTGCAGCAATCCGGTGAAGTACTCCGCAACCGCATGGTCTGCGAGGTCGTAGCTCTTGCCCTGGACGATGTTGGGCGCAAAGCCGGGCGGCGGGTCGACGGAAATGTCCGCGGGGAAGAAGCGCACGTCCCGCACAAATAGGCAGCCGATCACAGGATCCTCGCTGGAGCCGATCGGGGCGTGGCGGTAGTGGCCGATGCGTGCGCGCATCTGCTCGATGCTGGCGGCCCCGTTTGCCTCGCCGAACAGTTCCCACGCCTCGGAGACCTTCAGCCGCGCCGAGTCACTGAAGAACCCGCCTCCCACCACCTTGTTATGCGGGTAGTGAGTCTTGAAGAAGAACGGTTCTCCGGGCGCCAGGACGCGGAACTCACGTCCGCCACTGGGCTGCCAGAAATTCGCCTCCGCCACCTCAAGGCGCGCTGCAAGGAAGCGGAACCAGTCGCCGTCCGTAACGCCCACGTAAGCCCGCACGACAGTCATTGTGCACCGGCGCTGATGCCCGCCCAAGAACAACGGCACTCCGCTAGCTACCGCCTGAACCGTGACGCACTCGCCTGTCGCCGGGAGGTGGCACCGATGAGCGAGGACTGGACAAAGACGCTTATCCTCACTTATCTCGTGTGACGACAGGGCCACCGGGTTTGCGTCAGCGTGAACTCCTCAATGGCACAGAACGCGTTCGGTGTCCGCCGGGTCGAAGATAGAGATGGGAGCCAAGATGCCCAACGGGGACTCGCCGTTCCTTGCAGTCCCGGCTTCGGAGTGGCTCGCATCAAACCATTCCGCGTTCGCTATCGCCGACGGCTTCCCGGTCAGCCCGGGCCATGCCCTCGTCCTGCCTCGCCGCGTGATCGCGACTTGGTGGGACGCTACTGACGACGAGCGGGCCGACATCCTCGCCCTCGTCGACGAGGTAAAGCGCCGGCTCGACGCCGAGCTGCGGCCAGACGGGTACAACGTCGGCTTCAACTCTGGCGCTGCCGCCGGGCAGACTGTCGGACATCTTCATATCCATGTCATCCCGCGTTACGCCGGTGACGTCCCGGACCCTCGCGGCGGTGTTCGGCATGTCATACCGGGCAAAGGCAACTACCTACAGCGTGCGACTCAACCATTTGCACTGGTCGATGGACTGGATAGGTTGCTGCGCGACGACCTGCTGAGGTGCATGCGTGATCCGCGATTCGACCGCGTGGACCTGCTGGTCAGCTTCGTCATGAAGTCCGGGCTTGAGCAGGTGCACGGCGGCCTAGTAGACGCGCTAGACCGCGGTGCCAGAGTCCGGATCCTCACCACGGACTACCTCACTGTCACCGATGCCGACGCCCTAGCCCGTCTGCTCGATCTAGCCGAGGTGCGGCCGGAGGCATTCGCCACACGGGTCTTCCACGATCCGACGATCAGCTTCCACCCAAAGGCCTACCTATTCTCATCCGCTGATGGCACGGCTGCGGCGACGTTCGTCGGCAGCAACAACCTCAGTGCATCGGGTATCGCAGGCGGCATCGAGTGGGCGATCGGCACCGACCAGGCCGCGCCCATGCAGGCCGCCTTCGAGCGACTCTGGTCTGACCCACGCAGCCAGCCGCTCACCCACGAGCTGCTTGCTGAGTACCGCCGAAACTGGCAACCGGCCGCTCACACCGCGGGTGTAGTGCCTGAACCGCCAGCCACGCCGCCCGCTCCGCGACCGATGCAGCGGGAGGCGCTGACGGCCTTGGAGCAGACCCGGCTGGAGGGCTTTCGCCGCGGCCTGGTGGTGATGGCGACTGGTCTGGGCAAGACGTGGCTCGCCGCATTCGACACCGCCCGGCCGCAGTTCCGCCGCGTGCTGTTCGTCGCCCACCGCGAAGAGATTCTGCGCCAGGCCCTCGACGTGTTCCGCCGCGCCCAGCCGGATGCGGACCTCGGCCTGTACTACGGCGGTGAGAAGCAGCCGGATGCCCGCATGGTGTTCGCCGGCATCCAGACACTCGCACGCAATCTGCACCGGTTCGCGCCCGACCGGTTCGATTACGTGATAGTCGACGAGTTCCATCACGCCGCGGCGCGCAGTTACCGCCGGGTGATCGACCACTTTCAAGCTGCATTCCTGCTCGGACTTACCGCGACCCCCAACCGCATGGACGGCGCCGACCTGCTCGCGCTCTGCTCCGACAACCTAGTCTACGAATGCCCCCTCACCGACGGCATCCAGCGCGGCGACCTAAGCCCGTTTCACTACTTCGGGATCGCGGACGACGTGGACTACACTCCTATCCCCTGGCGCGGTGGCCGGTTCGACCCGGCGGCGCTGACTGAGGCTGTCGAGACGCAAGAACGCGCCCAGCACGCTCTCGACGTCTGGCGCGACAAGGGCGGCGGCCGCACCATCGCGTTCTGTGTCACCGTCACCCACGCAGACTTCACGGCCGAGTTCTTCCGCCGCAACGGGATCGCCGCGGTCGCCGTGCACAGCGGCCCCACGAGCGCGCCGCGCGTCGGCTCGGTCGAGCAGTTGCGGGCTGGCGCGCTGCAGGCCATTTGCACGGTCGACGTTTTCAACGAAGGTCTCGACGTGCCGGAGGTCGATACGGTCCTGATGCTGCGCCCGACCGAGTCCCCGGTCGTGTTCCTCCAGCAGCTGGGGCGCGGGCTGCGCCGCAGTGCTGGCAAGGACTCCCTGGCTGTCATCGACTTCATCGGCAACCACCGCAGCTTCCTGATCAAGCCTCGCACGCTGCTCGCCCTTGGTATGGGGGGTCAGGTCAGCACCGACAAAGTGCTGCGGGCCATGCGGACTGGCGACTTCGGCCTGCCGCCTGGCTGCTCAGCCACGTACGACGTCGAGCTCGTCGACATCCTGCGCACAGTCACAAGGGTCGGCGCACGGTCGGTCCTCGAGGACTATTGCCGCTCCTACGCCGACGAGCGCGGCCATCGGCCCAGCGCCGTTCAAGCCTTCGAAGCCGGGTACAACCCCGCGTCAGCCCGTGCCAGGCACGGCCACTGGTTCGCCTTCCTCCACGATGTCGAACTCCTCGCCGAGCAAGAGCGCGAGGTATTTGGACGCCACGCTGACGTGCTAGCCGGCATAGAAACGGAGCCGATCACCAAGTCCTACAAGCTCGTGACTCTCCAGGCCCTGCTGCAGATGGGCGCATTGCGCACCGGCGCAGACATCGCCGAGATCGCCTGGACCGCACAACGGATCGTCACCGGCGACCCGCGCCTGGTGGCCGACACCGGCTCGGAGGAGATGCCCGACCCGGCGTCGGTGACAGCCGATACGTGGCGCGATTACTGGCTGAAGTGGCCGCTGTCAGCTTGGGCGGGGCGGTTGCGCGGCGCTTCGACCGGCTGGTTCCGAATCGACGGGCGCCGGTTCGTCCCCACGTTCCGAGTGGCAATCGATGTCAGTGAAACGTTCGACGCCATGGTGGATGAGCTCGTCGACTACCGGCTCGCCAGATATCTCTTCACGAAGGTCAGTCCATTGGAGACGGCCGTCCGGCTCAAGGTCATCCAGGCGCAAGGCCGGCCGATCCTCATGCTCAATCGCGACCACAACCCCGAATTGCCGATCGGTGACACGCAGTTCATCGCCGACGGCATCGTCTACACCGGTAACTTCGCCAAGATCGCCTTGAACGTCGCCCACCGCGCCGGGCATCCCGGCAACGCCCTCGCCGACTTGCTGCGATCCTGGTTCGGCGCCGACGCGGGTCAGCCCGGCACAGTCCAGTACGTCGAGCTCGTGCCTGGTCAGCCGCACTGGCAGATGCGGCCGACATCTCTTGTCGCTAGCCGTGACGAGTCTGCGGGCTGATTTCGCCAGCCGAAGACCGAAGGCAGCTGCCCGGCGCCTCGCACGAAGCCAGCACGATCCGTCACACGCGCGGGGCGCCCTCGCCCGACAAGCAGCTGGACGACCGACCGCCGGTGTCATGGCGATGCGCCATCCTGCGCAGTCACAGCCTCAGAGAAGCCACGCAGCGTCGGGCGTGGATAGCTAAACGCGGACCGAAATAACCCGAGTTGGCCCAATTAGTGCGCAATGGGCGCCTGGCGTAGCGGTGGGTGCGGCGCGGGCTTCGTGGAGGGCGTCGGGTAGGCGATCGGCGGCGGCGAAGATGCACGCGGCGCCGACGGTCACTGTCCGCGAGTTATCGGGGTGACCCTGATGCCTGAGCCGGGGCACCATGAACGGTATGAGCGGTGATGCGATCCGGGCGTTGGTTGCGGCGCTGGCCGATGTTGTGATCGAGGCGGATCTCGGGAAGGCCGCCCTGGTGGTAGCCGAGCTAGCCGAGCTGAACGGGCGAGGGTGGCTGCGCCTGGACGAGTTGGCCAGGCGCCCGTACTGGAGCTGGAGGCAGTCCCCACTTGACAACGTGGCGGCCTGGGAACCGGTGCTGACGGCTGGGGCTTCTCTGGCGGGCCTGGTCGCGGCCTCGATGTGCCGCGACGGGCGCGTCCGCGAGGCCGCGGTGAACGCTCTTGGACGCGCCCAGACGCCAGTGGCTGCTGCTGCCTTGGCCGTCCGGGTCGCTGACTGGGTCCCTGAGGTTTGTTCGGCGGCGTGGGCTGCCGTGTCGGCGAGGACTGGGGTCAACGACGTTGCCGCGATCGTCCCGGTCGTGCTAGCGCTCCAACCACGGGTGCGCGGACGGGAAGCCGCAGCGAGCTACCTGGCGAAGGTCGCCGGCGGGCCAGCCGTCACGATGCAGGCACTGGCTGCCGCCGGTGACCGCGCCTGCGAGCTATGGGCACTGGATGCGCTGAAACAGCGGAGCCTGCTGACGGCTGATGTGCTGGTGGATCGGGCCATGCACGACCCCGACCCGGTCGTTGCGCTGTGGTGCGCACGGTCCCTAGCCGATCCGTCAGGAGAGTTGCCGACCGCATGCGGGCTGCGGCTGCTCGCATCGGCCCGGGCGCGCGTTCGCGCCTTCGCTGCCGGGCACCTCAGCGATGACCAGCTGACCCGCCAAACGCTGCAAGAATCGCTGCTCGACCGCTCAGCCTCGGTCCGGTCCGTCGCCAGGTGGAGATGGCGGCGGCAGTACGGAGCCCCCGGACCGGTCTACCGGTCGGCCCTGGCCGGCGCGGGCAGGCCCAGCCAGATCGCGGCAGCACTGCTCGGCCTCGATGAGGACAGCGACGATGCCCTCCCCGCGGTGGCCGTGCCATTCCTGACGCATCAGAGCGCGCGTGTCCGCCGCGCGGCAGCGCAGGCAATCGGACATCACGCGGATGCTCGAGCCATCATTGAATACCTGGTCCCATTGCTGGGCGACAGCTCGGGCAAGGTGGCCGCAGTTGCGCTGCGCCAGCTGCATGGCTATCCGCTGCCACTCAGCGTTCCGGCAAGCCTCGACACCGCTGACACCCCTCGCTCGCTTCGGATCGCCTTGTCGATCCAGCAGCACTTGGGCACCTGGAGCCGTGTTCATGGCGACCTGGCCGCCGTCAACGGCGACGACCACGATCTGGCCGACGCTGCACGGGCGGACCTGCTGGCCTGGCTGCAGCACGGGGCCGCGACCAGCTACGGCCAGCCTGACGCCGACCAAGCCGCCGAGATCGCCAGGTTCCTCGCTACGAGCAAGCTCAGCGACAGGCAGCGCCGGCAAATAGCCTTCGTGGCCGGCATCCGCGTGCCCGCCAGCGGGTCGCAGCCTGACTAAAGGCCGGGCGGACATGGCAGCAGCGGATCTACATCCCGAACCCCGGCTGCCGCGATCAGGTGACCGGAGCGTCGCGCTGAAGGGCCGAATGGCTCCGGTCTGCAGCGCTTCCACGAAAGAGCGGATCACTTGGTCCCGCTAGTGCGCAGACTGCGCGCGGCGGAATCCCGTCGGCAGGCTGCGAGTCGCGCCTGACTTGGCTCAAGGAGACGTTCCTGCAGTACCGATTTAGTGCGCAGATCCGCTCACGACACGCCAAGAATCCGCAGGTCACAACGATCGGTCTGTCGTAACGCCATGATCGTGACCCGACTTGGGTCACGATTTTGGGTTCGCGGCTCGGACAGGCAGCTGACCTGCGAGTTTTCGTTTAGCGGGAGGAAGTTGCGCACTAATCCGGTGGGCGAAGCCCGGTCGTCTGGTCGCAGGCGACGAGTTCGCCCGTCCGTCCCCCGGGTTCGGCGAACCATTCCGTCCCGCAGACGATCCGGAATATCGGCAGGGGTGACCTGATCAGCGCACGGAACAGCCTGGCCCCTCGTCCCCTGCCGAACACCGGCGTCCGGTGCGCCGTCAGCGCCGCTCGCTTCTGTGCCGCATAGCGGCGAACGTCGACCCGGTGCGTGATCGCGGACTGCGGCGTACCGTACCCGCGCATCTCATCGAGACGATGGCGAGTCACCAGGCGAAGGAGGAGTAGCAACCGGGCGACCAGTTCGCGCGGCACCGTCGCCTCCACGACTCGTACTCCGGCCAGCTCGGCCGCCCGCGCGCCGACCTGGTGCACCCGGACGTGGTCGCGGTGGCCGTAGCCGCCTTGCGGGTCATAGCTCAGCAGCAGGTCCGCGTGCTCGTCAGTCAGCAGGGCAGCGAGCTTTGCCGCCGCTTTCTCGACGTCCGCCCGCGCGAACCGGGTCCTGCCTGGCGGGTCATCGAACAGGACCGGTCCGTGTCCGCTGTCCGCGTAGCCCAGATGCGCGGCCTTGTCCGCGCCGAGGATCGCGGCGCTCGCCCGTAGCTCGTCCAGCCGCTGGCCAAGGCCCTGACCCGGGTTGGCCCACATGTCACCGTCGCAGGCCACGACGATGATCACCCGATGGCCCTCGGCCGCGAGCCGGGCGATCGTCCCCCCAGTCAGTAGCACCTCGTCGTCGGGATGAGCGTGAAACGCCACGATCGTTGCCATCGGCGCGAGCCTAACCCCGAGATGCCGAAGTGCAGCGTTAACTTCGAGCTTTCCGTGCGGTAGGCATGGGTTAGGCAGGGGTACTAGGCAGGCGCTAGCCACCCGGCAAGACGCCCTCGACCGGCTCCACGGCCGCTCAACTGCGCACTAAGTTGGCCCAACTCAGGATTTAGTGCGCAGATCCGCTCACGACACGCCAAGAATCCGCGGGTCACAGCGATGGGTCTGTCGCAAATCCATGATCGTGAGCCAAGTCAGTCATTGCGATGCGCCATCCGGCACAGTCACATCCTCAAGAAGCCACGCACCGTCGGGCGTGGATGGCTGGGCGCGGACCGAAGTGACGCTAATCGGCGCCGCGGCTGGACTCAACTAGCTGGGCGCATCGCTTGGCGCGATCCGCAACGAGATCGACGAGACGACCTGGGAGCGTCCGCATCAGAGCAACTATGTCGGGTGCCGCTGCGGCCTCGGCAACTGCGTCCGACACGAGGTTGGCGAGATTCCGAACTCGATCGATCACGATTTCTCTATCCAGGCCAAGTTCGTCGGCGGCCTTCCCCCATGGATTGCCGTAGAAGAATACTCGATAATCACTCCCGATTTTCATGGCAAACCGGAGACCGCGCTCGTGTTCATAAGGGAGCGCAGACGCGATATCATAAAGGGGGGCGAGCCGCACTTGTCCTCCTGCTAGGAGCAGGGAATAATTCTTGGCGTGCGCATCTGTGCCAGCGATCAGCCAGTTCCACGCCAGCGCATCGACGAATCGGGCCAGTGTTTGGTCCGCAACCCTAGGGCGACATGACTCGCCTGAATAGGTCACTGATTTGGCCGGGGCTTGGTCCTCCGTCGTTTTGGTATTTCATCGTCGGCGGAAGACCGAGAGCCTGACATAGATCTTCCTGGTGGACTCGGTTTACCTGACCCGCAGACTCGCGACGGTCGTAACGATCTACAACGATCGCTGTCTCTTGCCCAAAGCGCTCGACGTGAGTG
>WNFC01003486.1_pt1 | contig 17024 bp, 14 predicted proteins | sample 5400541 | NCBI WGS metagenome assembly WNFC01 (sample SAMN13153342, study PRJNA577476) | soil metagenome | isolation source: 120 cm saprolite under Douglas fir tree site 2 hole 2 replicate 1 | place: USA:California | collected 2015-04-18
CCGGTGTAAGGCAGCCGATACATCACGCGGCTGAGTGCCGAGCCGCTCGCGATGTCAGTGGGGAGGTAATGCGTGGCGCGCAGGATCAGCCACGGCGCCGCAATCGCGAACGCCGGCCAGAGGCGCAACACTTCGCGCGTTCGAACGATCAGCAGCGCGACGACGACAGACACCAGCAATGCGATCCCTTCGTTTTTCGTGCTGGCGGCGAATCCGAGGAGGATCGCGCCGTGCAGCCACGACCGGGCGTCGTTCTGCTGCATCGCGCGGCGGATGAAGAGCACAGACGCGGCGCCGAACGCGATCACCGGACCCTCCGCGAGACCGGGATAACGGCTGGCAGCCAGGCCGGTAATCGTGAGGGTGATCAGCGCAGCGGGGACGGTCGACGATTCCTCCGCCGCGAGGCCGCGCACGATCAGCAGCAGCGCCACCGCCCACGCGACCGAGAGAAGGCCGAGGTAGCGATCGCTCCAGCCGCGGTTGAGAAGCGCGACGAAGTCGAAGTTCAGTGGAACGAGCAGCGGATAGTCGGGATGGGCGAAGCTGTTCCAGGGGCTCTCGAGAAATCTCCAGTCGATGCCGCCGGCGTCGAGAAACTGCCGTGCTTTCAGCCCCCAGATCGCCCAGAAATCCCATTCCCACAACGGCGCCGCCGTCGCGAACAGGGCGAATCCGATCATCGAGATCAGCGTGGGGATGTCGAGCCAGTGGAATCTGAGTTGCTGGGTTGCTGGGTTGCTCTGTTGCTGGGTGTTTCTTCGCCACCGAGCAACCAAGCAACCCAGTAACCCAGCAACCAATACTATAGTAATTATTACTATAGTCCACCGAACGTACAAGATCGACAGCACGAGCAAGACGAGGAACACGCCCCCGCTGCCGTACAGGAACGCCAGTCCGAGAAGCATCGGTCCGCGCAGGCGAGGATCTAGGCTCAACGCGATCGCGAGGCCCAGAACTGTCATGGAGAGGATGGCGACGAGGACGGCGGTCATATCAATGCTTCAGAAGCACGCCTCCCTCCCCCCTCCACACCACCTCCCCCATCCTCGGATTGATCGGACGGTGCCAGACCGCGACGTATCGTGCCGCGCGGAAGTTCTCGAAGTGCGAGCTGTCGTCCGAAGTGATCAGCGGAAGGACCTGGCGCCCCGTCAGAAAATAGCTGGCGCGGTAATAGGCGTACGAGTAGCCGGCGTCCCACTTCATCGTCGGAACGATGACCGCGATCGTGTCGCCGTCATTGGTCCGCGCGCGTACTTCCTGCAGAAAGCGCGGGTACTGCTGCCAGGCGCCGTCGGGCCAGCGCAGCAGCGCCGACGTCAACCCTTGCCGGCTGACAAACGGCAACTGCAGAAGTTGCGGCTCGATGCGGAGGGCGACGATCGCGAGGATCGCCAGGAGTGCCGCGACGCGGCGGGCTTGCATTGAAACGAGAGTAACAAATTACGACGCGCCGCGGCCCAGGAGCACCGCGGGAATCGTGCGCAGCAGGATCTTCAGATCGAGCGAGGGCGACCAGTTGTCGATGTATTGCAGGTCGAGCTGCATCCAGCGATCGAAATCGATGTTGTTGCGTCCATTGACCTGCCACAGGCACGTCAGGCCGGGCTTCATCGAGAGCCTCCGCCGCTGCCAGCGGTGGTACGAGCGCACTTCCTCCGGAATGGGCGGACGCGGGCCGACGAGGCTCATGTCGCCTTTGAGCACATTCCAGAGCTGCGGCAGCTCGTCAAGCGAAAACTTCCGCAGAATCCGTCCAACCCCGGTGATGCGCGGATCACTCCTGGCCTTGAAGACCGGACCGCTCATTTCGTTGAGGTGGCTGACTTCGCTGACGCGCTCGTGCGCGTCAAAGATCATCGTCCGGAATTTGTAGAGCGTGAAAATGCGGCCGTTGAGGCCCATGCGCTGCTGCTTGAAGAGCACCGAGCCGGGCGACGTGATCTTGATCGCGATCGCGGCCAGCACGATGATCGGCACCGAGAGCGCCAGCAGCAGGAGCGAGATCGCCACGTCGAGCAGGCGCTTGGCAGCGAGCTGGGTCTCGTTCGAAGGCGTGGTCGTGAATGTCAGGAATGGAATGCCTTCCAGCTCTTCGACCTCGAGCCGCGCCAGCCGGTTCTGGAAGAAATTCATCGCGACGCGCGCGCGGATGCCCAGCTCCTCGCACAGCAGGAAAATCTGTTTCATCTCGTCGAGCTTCTTGCGCGTGACCGCGAAGACGATTTCATCGACCACTTCCGGGAACTGGCTGTCCTCGAGAAGGCGTCGCAGCTCGGGAACGGTGCCATACACCCGGAATCGTCCCCAGCCGTTCGGCAGGCGATGGCCGTCCGAAACAAAGCCGAGGATTTTGTAGCCCCAGTACTTGTGATCTTCGACGAGACGCGCGACGTCGATCGCTCTTCGTCCGGTCCCGACGATAAGAACAGTGCGGTAGTTGAGTCCTTTCGCGCGGACGTAACGCGCCATCACGCGCAGCGCAATCTTCTCCAGCACGAGCAGCAGCGCCGCCAAAATGCTGAAGAGCACGAACCAGGCGCGCGAGAGCTGGCGCAGCGGCAACAGGTAGGCGAGCGTCGCCAGCAGCACGGTTCCCACCGCGACGATGCGAAAGACCGTCAGCATCTCTTTGTTCAGCGAGATCGTGCGATGGCTGTGGTAGGTGTGATAGCTGAACAGCAGCACTGACCAGATGATCAGCACCACCGGATAAATCTTGAGGTATTCCGCCAGCGGGAAAAGGCCAGTCGGGAAGCGCTGCGGCGCAAAAAGCGGCAGCAGCAGGTCGCGGATGAAGAAGGCGGCGAAGAACGCCAGCGACGTCAGACCGAGGTCGACCAGGTAGACGACCCGCGCAATCAGCCGCCACTTCTGCTTAAGCATCGGTTCTTTCGAATCGAATGTACTTCAAAACGCTGCCTTTGCGATATACGCAACTCAAATGAGGAGCGTCTAACGGGAGAGCTCGGCAAAAAGCTGCTCGTAGGACAAAATCACTGTTTCCCATCGATAGCGGGCCTTCCCGCGCTCCTTTCCTCGCCTTCGCAACTCTTCCCGCAACGCCGTTTCGGCGAGGCATTCCTGAAGCATGCCTGACAGATTCTCGACCGGGCGGAGGTTGAAATAACGCACCGCATCCCCTCCGACTTCCCGATTCTCGGGCGTGTCGTGCGCCAGGACCAGGCCGCCCGAAGCCATGGCCTCGATCATGGCGGGGTGCGTTCCGCCGACTTCCGTCGCCTGGACGTAGATCAGCGCGTTGCGCTGCAGCGTCCGGTAGCCGGCGCCATAGACCGCGCCCGGAAAGAGGATGCGATCGCTCCGATGCCGGTGCAGCTCGCGGACAAGATCCTTGGCGTACAACCCCTCCCCCACCATCACCAGCGGAGGGCCGCCGCCACCAATTCTCTCGTATGCCATGACCACTTCCAGCGGATTGTTTTCCGGCTCGAAGCGGCTGACATAGAGGATGTAATCGCGGGCCGTGAGCCCAAGGCGTTGCAGGATGTCGGAGTCTTGTTCATCCGGGAAATCGGATCCGTATGGAATGACGATCGCATCGGCCGCGAAGTATTCACGATAGTAATCGGCGATCACCTGCGCATCTGCAATCAGGCGGTCGGCAAACATCACCGAGAGCGACTCGCCGGCGCTGTAGACCATGCGGCCGAGAACGTTCCATTTGCGCCGGAATCGCTCGATTCCGTCGACGTTGATGGCCACCGGAATTCTCGCCGCGCGCAAGAGCGGGAGCACGAACGCATTCGCGGCGTTGCACACCAGCACCACATCGAAGCCGCGGCGCAACGCATCCAGCGTGGAGAGAAAGGAGTGGCTGACAGTTTCGAAGTACTTGTGCCGAATGGCCGGCAGGACAATGCGCTCGATGCCGTTCCATGTTTGCCCCTCACCGCGGCCCTCTCCCGCGGGGAGATGGTACAGGGTGAGGGGTCGGCAATAGACCGCGACCTGATGGCCGCGCGCGACGAGCCGAGTGCCCAACTCGGCAGCGAAGGTTTCGAATCCGCCGTAGTGCGGCGGCACGCCTCGAGTGCCGAGGATGCCGATCTTCAACGAAACCACTCCGCGAGCTGGAGGTCGGAAACCCGTCGGCGACGCTGAATGGCTTTTCGTTTTTCGAAAATCCGCCGCCGGTTGCGAAACAGCCATCCAAATGCCGGAAGCGAGGTTCTCTCGATCGTCAGCGCGGCCCCCAGGACCATCGCATCGCGAGTCAGCTCGAAAGGCGCATTTCGAATCGCCAGATAGAGACCTTCATTCTTCAGGCGCAGCAAAAATCGATTTTTCACCGAGTGCATGTTGATGGCCGCCGGCAGCTTGCGGCGCCGCTCCGGCGTGACGGTCCGGACGTGATACGCGACGGCGTCCGGCGCGCAGAGGGCACGCCATCCGAACATCCGCCCGCGCCAGGCCACGTCGGCATCTTCGCGATACGCAAAAAAGTCTTCATCAAAAAGCTCATCATTAATAGTAACATCAATAATGAATGATTTACGATAGACCGCCGCGGCGCCGGAAACGCCGAATACCTCGTTGTCGGTTGTCAGTTGTCGGTTGTCGGTGATGTCGAAATGGCGCCCGCTGCGCGTCATTCGAATTCCAATCGAATCGATCTCTTCGGTCGGCTCGATTTCGTAGCCGCGCGCGCGCATCAGTTTGCCGGTCGCGGCACCGAATTTTTCGCCAGAGCGATCGAATGCCTCGAGAATCTTCGCGAGGTAGCCGGAAGTCAGAAAACAGTCGGGGTTGCATAGCGCGACGAATTCGCCACCAGTCTCGCGGATCGCCTGATTGGCGGCCGCAGCGAATCCGCGGTTGTCGGGATTGATGATTTGACGGCACTGCGGGAAACGTGTGCGGACGAGCGCGGCCGATTCATCCGCGGACGCGTTGTCGACGTGGATCAGCTCGACATCGCGGTGACTCTGGCCGGCGATGCCCTCCAGGCAGCGGCGCAAATAGGGAGCGCTGTTCCAGGTGATCAGGACGACGGTGACGAGTCGTCCCATCGCTCGAATGCTCTCTTCAACACTCCGCTGTAAGCCTTGAGCGCACTGCGCCGTCCGACTTCCGGATGCGCCAGGCCGGCCGCCGCGGCCGGAAGCCGCAGAGCCATTCCGATCATGACGATCCAGCGCAGCGCTTCGGCCTGCGCCGGACGGAACCACTTCCGCGCGTAGCGCCACATGTTGCGGTACCAGAGATCGACGAAGCGCTCGAACGGAACGTGCTCGAGGCTCGCGCCGCCGAAGTGGCGCGCCTGAGCGGCAGGAACGATCCAGATTTCCTTTCCGGCATCGGCGAGGCGCCGGCAGTAGTCGACGTCCTCGAACCACGCCGGGAAGAATTGCTCGTCGAGCGGGCCGAGCTCATCGAAGACTTCCCGCCGGAACAGCAGCGCTGCGGCAGCCGGTTGATCGACCGGACGCGGATGCGTGAGATCGATGTCGCGATAACGGTATGCGGCGCTGACCGGATTCGACGGCCATACTTTGTCGATCGCCAGCACATCCACGGCGAACGTCACGACCGTCGGAAATCTGCGGAGTTGAAATTCTCGCTGCGAGTTGCCTCGCTCGTCGGCGAGCAGCGGCGCGGCTGCCGCAACGACCGGATGCGTTCGCAGGAACTCGACCAGCTCGGTCAGGCATCGCGGACCGAGGTTGCAATCGGGATTGAGAAGGAAGACGAAGGGACCGCGGGTCGTCGCAATCGCGCGATTGATCGCCCCCGCAAAGCCGTAATTGCTCTGCGATGCCACGACGCGAACGTCATCGCTCAGCAGTTGCAGCGTGCGATCGTGTGAGTCGTTGTCATACAGGACGATCTCGTACGTGAGACCTTCGCAGGCAGCCGGAATGGATCGCAGGCACCGTTCGATCCACCGCTGGCTGTTCCAAGTGACGATGAGGATCGATAGCTCCGGCTCGGGAGCTTGAAAAGCTGCGGGGCTGATTTCTACGATTGCCATCGACTCACGGCCTCGACCAGCGGGGTCACCACAACCGGCCACGCGAAGAGCGGACGGATGCGTTCGATGTTATGTACGCAGCTCGTGTAAAAAACGTCATCCCGAAGCAGCCTTTCGATCGCCTCTGCGACCGCGACGACGTTCTCGGGCGGCACGACGATGCCGAGGCCTTCGCGTGCGACAAGCTCCGCCGCGAAGCCTTCCTCGGTCGCGATGACCGGCGTAGCGGTGCCGATGGCGTCGAACAGACGCGTTCTGATCGAATATCGAGCCTCGGGTGTCGAGCGGTGGAGCATGATAGCGATTTTGCTCCGGCGCAGCCACGACAATCGCTCGCGATACGGCACCCACTCCGCGTTTGCAATGACATACGGATCGCCTCGCGCCACCAGCGCGTCGAAACGATCGTCGCGCCGCCGGTCGCGCAGCGCACGATTCGGACGCGCGCGGCCGAGGAACAACAGGCGGCAGTCGATGCCGTCGAGATTGAGGCGAATCACCGCATCGACCGCCGTGCGCGGATCGAGCCACTCCCATGTCCCGCCGCCCCACAGAATCAGATTCTCGCGTGGGGCGCCGCCGCCCTGGTCGGCCTCCGCTCCAAACGGAACCTCAATCATTGGCTTCCCTGGATACAACTCGCGCTGATTTGGAGTCGCGACCATGAACAGATCGCCCTCCGACAATGCCCGCCGAAGCCGGAGCTGCTCGGCCAGAAAATGCACTCTCTGTCGCAGTGACGGATGACGTCCATACATCTCGCGAAGTTCGAGCAGGACCGGATCGAACAGGTCGTAGATGACTCGCTGGCCGGGCCGCATGCGATGAAACCCACGCGCGGGCTGACCGATCAGCACCGACGCGTTGCGCATTTCCTTGCGCGACCAGGAGCCCTGCGCCATCACCGTCGTTGGAAAGTGTTTTTTCAGTTCCTGGGCAAAGTGCCACGCGCGAATGCCAGGGCCGGCCATGCGCTCGCCAACAACGTCCTTCGTCGCGATCACAATCGAGAACACAGTCCCTCGATCATGCCGCGCACGCTCGACCGTCCGCGCAGCAGCAGTTTCAGATCTTCGGCAATGAGCGCCGGCACTCGGCCGACGCCAAGGTGCATCCGCGCGACAAGATAGCGGTTTCGCGTGCGAAAACGTTTCGCGCGGGCGCCGAGGATTGGAGCGGATGCGGATCCGCGATGGGTGGCTTTCACGACCGGAAGCACGACTGTTCGCCATCCGGCATCATGCAGCCGGGCGCACAGCTCGACATCTTCGTAGTACATGAAGAAACGCGGATCGAAAACGCGATCGCCGAGCGCGTGGCGGCGGTAGAGCGCCGCGGTTGCAGAAACTCCCCATGCCGGCGGCACGGCGCTGCCGATCGAAAATCCGTGGCCGATCTGACGAAACGTGCCGTCGCTGATGTCGATGCCAGCACCGTCAATCGTTCGCTCATCACGGCGGATGATCGTCTGCACAGCGCCGATCTTTTTATCAGCATCGAGAACTGCTTTGGTCACGGCCAGCCAGTCGCGATCGAGGATCACGTCATTGTTGATCACCGCGATGTACTCAGCCGAATTCGCGCGGTAGGCTTCGTTCACGCCGGCCGCAAATCCGATGTTCGTCTCGCTGCGAATCACGCGGACTCCATCGATTCGAATGGGCGTCGTCGACCCATTGTCGAACACGATGATCTCGCGCGCGCCGACGATCGACGCGACACAATTGCGGAGCATCTCTCCGCCGCCGGACGCGTCGAGCACGATGGCGTCCGCGTCACTCATGATCCATCCGATCCAGATTCACGCTGCCGGTCAGGCAGCGCAGCTCGACTCTTCCCGTATTCGCGACATTCACGCGAACGCTGCCATAGCCATCGGTGGGCGGGAGGGCGTAGGCGTCGCGACCGATCTGAATCGTTGCGCCGCTGCCGGATGTGTATTCCAGTCGTGACGCTCCGCTTCGCGCCAGAAAAGTGATCGAGTCGCCGGCTCTGAGAATCCAACCGCCGCGGAAAGCGAAACGCTGCACCTGAAACACGTGCGGATAAAGCTCGCCGCCGTTGTGGATCACGTGCGCGTCTTCGAATTCGATTCGGTCGCCAGGCCGACGGCCGAACACGAATGCCAGCGCGATGACGACCGCGAGCAACGCAGGGCCGCCTCTGAGGCGGCCCAGGCCGGCAAACAGCACGACGATGGCCAGAATGCTCGCGACGATCGCCGCAGAGTTCGGCCGGATGAAGCTTGGAAAAAGCCGCGAGAAGTCGCTGTGCCAGATCCTCGACAGCGTCTCGCCGACCACGTTCTCTCCATTCTGAATGTGAAACAGCCGCCACGGGAACGTGAGGCCGTGAATCACGAGCCCGATCGTCCACGCCGCTGCTGCTACGATCGGCGCGGCGTCGATCTGCTTCCACAACGCTGCGGCGCCGAGTCCCAGGATGGGGATGAAGACGACGATGTAGCGCAGCGGCGGCGACCACCCGCCATGCCACTCGAGCCGCGGCACCAGATAAATCAGGTAGATCGCGCTCGATGCCATTCCGATGCGAAAGCTCGCAGGCATGCTCGGCCATCGCGTGAGGGCAATCACTCCGAAAACAAAAATCGGGGCCTGGAAAAGAATGCCCGCTGCGCCGTCGAGCAGCAGTCCGAAGAGTCCTCGAAGCATGGCCGACGGAGAGCCGGGAATCAGCTCGCTCCAACTGTGCACCGTTCCGGTCGTGAACACGGCGACGATCAGCGGGATCGCGAGAACCGCGGCCGCAATCGCGATGTGCCGGCGATTGCGAAGAGTCCGCGCCAGCAGCAGGATTGCGATCAGAAGAAATCGCAGCTTGAGAAGCACCAGCGTCAGAAGCGCCGGCAGCCATCGCGCCGCACGCCGCTGTCGCACGCCGCGTACCGCTTCCACGAAACAGAATGCGGCCGGCACTTCCGGCCAGATGCGAGCAGCATAGAAAAGAATCGGTGGCCCGAGTGCGATGAAAGGAAAAAGCGCGCGCGTGGTGGCGTCGTCGATGCCCTCATCTTCGAAGAGCCGCACCGTCGACCGCGCAAGAAGCGCGCCGAAGAGCGCGATGGTGGCGATCACGCCGGGAAGACGTCCAATCAAGTATCCGGGAATCATCAACAGCGCGAGAAACGGCTCGTGCCGCGAATACTTTTCGCCGTGCGGACCGGTCGGATCACCGAGCTGCGGCACCAGGTCGAGCCGACCGGTCGCCGAATGCGCGAGATCGCGATATTGATTCGAGAGATCGAGATCGTGGTCGCGGACCATCGATTCGGTTTCGAGCAGATAGAACGGCTCGTCGCCATCGATCGGCGTGTACAACATCAACGGGATCACCACGGCATACACCAGCGCTGCGGCAATTGCCGCGCGATTGGCGCTCCATCGCACCTCGGCTGCCTGCGCAACGAACGTCCAGAACGACGCCATCAGCAAAACGCCGAAAGTCACGAACGCGAGCCGCGGCTCGACGCGAACCTGCAACGGCCGCGCGAATGCCGCCAGGAATCCGAAGAGAAACCATGCGCCGACATAAATCGCAAACCATCGCTGCAAGCTTCGGCCGCGGAGGAGAAGAAATGGAGTTGCGATCGAAACGGCGACGAAGAGCGCCAGCGTCATTCGAACTCGACGGCCTCGATCTGCAGCTTGGCGCCGGGCGGGAGGCCGGGGGCGGCCGTCACGTGCAATGCGGTGATCGGTCGAGGCGACGCGATCGCGATGCGGCCGGCGGTGTGCAGCCAGGCGGACGCGCCGTAGTCGTGGATGTCATCGAGCGGCGTGCGCGGCGGACGATTGCGCGACGCGAAGAAATGCTCGCGACGCATGAAGCCGAAATCGGCGATGTCTCCGATTCGAATCATTTTCCTCGTCCCTCCCCCATCCACCCACCCGACCGCCCGGCCACCCGGCAGTCGCGCGGCATTCGCGCCGCTGGCCGTGATCACCACCCGCCGCACGCCCGGCGGAATATCGAGTGATACGGATTGCGCGCGCGCAATCGCGATCCACACCGGCTGCGAGCGCGGCGATGCGGGCTCCGCGAACAACACCGCCGGAAATGCGCGGGCCACGATCCCGCTCCACGGCCAGAGGGCGAAGAGGGCGATCGGCACCGTCATCCTGACCCTGAGCACTGCGAAGGGGAAGGATCTCTCCGCAAGAGATCCTTCGCCGTCGGAGCCTGCCCTGAGCGAGCGGAGCGAGTCGAACGGGCGGCTCAGGATGACGATCGCCGCCACCACGCACAGCACCGCGATCGAATAACGCATGAAAAACGCGGCTGCGATCAAAGGCGCTGCGATCGCGATGCGCGGAAGGGGAATCATCAGAAGGATAGTCACCAAAAATGGAAACACTAACATTCGCGCCGGAAAAATTGGCGTGAAGAGCGCGATCGCCAGTGCAGCGGCGATATGTGCAGCGATGGGCTTCAGCCGGCCGGTCATGACGATGGCGATGGCGCCGAGGAGGAGGATGAGCTCGCGCCAGAGGATGACTTGTGAAAACGGGATCCAGCGCAGGAGCAGCACGCCCGCCACGGTCAACGCGATCGACGCCGACAGCGTTCTCGGCGCGATCGCAACAGCGAATGCGAACGCTGCCGCCGCGATGATTCCGTAAGCGAGCAGGCGCGTGTGCTCATCGATCAGAAAAATTGCCGGGACAAAAACGAGAATCGTCGCGGTTTGGATCGCGGCGGGCCATCGCTCTGCGACGAAGCCGCAGAACGACAGCAGCACGATCACGAATGGCAGCGCGCGATCGATCGGAGTATCGGGAGGCGCGATGAAGATTGCAGCGGTGGCCGCGACGACGGCAAAGATGAGCCACTCGACTTGCGATCGACTCAGCACTCAGGACTCAGGACTCAGGACAGGTTCCCTAGGATGCCGCACCCACTCCGGATCGAAGCCTTCGATGGTCTCGGGCGTCAGATCGGCGCGGTAGATCACGCGCGCATCGCCGGTGAGTCTCACATCGCGCAGATCGCTGCCATCGCGCGTGAATGTCACGACCAATGTGATTCCGCTGCGCGTCAACACCGAGACGGGCGAGGAGACTTTTCCGAAAAGGGCGGCCGTCGCAACTGACGCCACGACGCCCGAGCCGCAGGAGAGAGTCTCCGCTTCGACGCCGCGCTCATACGTCCGCACCTCGATGGCGTGATCGTCTCGAATCGCCACGAAGTTCACGTTCGCGCCGCCGTCGGGTTCCAGCTCGGGATGGCATCGGATGGCGCGGCCCATCGGAACGATGTCGTCCGCCCAGAGATCGCCCGATTCGAACAGAACGTAGTGCGGCACGCCCATGACGATCGAGCTGCCTCGGATCGATTTGTCATCGACGCGCATCGGCCGCTCGGCGCGAAATCCGTGCGGTGACGGAAGTGAGAGCGTGACCGTCGTCCCCTCGCTCACCTCTGCGCCGATGATTCCGGCGCCGTCGGTCTCGATGGTCATCTTCTTTGGCGCGATGCCGTTCAAAAGCGCAAATCGGGCGGCGCAGCGCGTTCCGTTGGCGCAAAACTCTCCGCCGGAGCCGTCATTGTTGAAGTAGCGGATTCGAAAATCGGCTTGAGACGATGGCTCGATCAGGATGAGACCATCCGCGCCGACGGATAGGTGCGCCGTGCAGATGCGGCGCGTGAGCTCGACCGCTTCGCGGACGCGTCCGTCGCGGTTGTCGATGATGACGAAATCGTTACCGCCGCCGGCCATCTTTGTGAAGCCCAGCGGATCTTGTTTCGTCGCTTGCATTTGCCATCGAGAACCCATCGGAATTTTCCCCACCGCGGCCGGTTTGAACCCCGCGGTCCGTATTCTCGCACGCAACCCTCGTGCGCGTAACGAGGGGAGCCGCTGGACCGTCAATATTGTGCTTGCAAATCCTGAGGCGCGAAGCGCCGAAGGACCCACCCCGGTCTCGGAACGGATCCTTCGCTTACGCTCAGGATCTAAGTCGACGGAGGAAACGCCTTGAAGCCTCTCGCCCCCAGTGTCGTCGTCGCCGCACTCTTCGCCAGCGCCCTCGCAGCTCAGCAAACTCAGCAGCGGCCGGCGGAAATCCCAAAACTGACCGAAACAATCGACATTCGCGTCATCAACGTCGACGTGGTCGTCACCGACAAGAAGGGGGCTCCCGTTACAGGCTTGAAAAAGGAAGATTTCGAGCTTTACGAGAACGGCGTCCCGAAAAACGTCTCGAACTTTTACGAAGTCGAGGGCCCAAAGGCGCTGAACGTCTCGATCGCGCCGGGACCGGGACCGGTCACGCCGGCTGTCAAGCGCGAGGAAATCCCCGAGAACATGCGGCGCAGAGTCATCTTCTACATCGATAACCTGTCGCTGATGCCATTCAATCGAAATCGCGTCTTCAAGGAGATGAAGGAGTTCGCGAAGAACATCCTCCGTCCCGGCGACGAGGCCATGATCGCGACGTTCAACCGCAGCATGAAGATCCGCATGCCGTTCACGCGCGATCCGGGTGCGATCCAGACGACGCTCGACACGATCGCGGGCCAGTCAGCGATGGGCGTGTCGAACCGAAGTGAGTCCCGCGACGTTCAGAAACGCATTCAGGACGCCCAAACATACGACGAAGCTCTCTCCACCGCCCGGACGTACGCGGAGTCGGTGAATCACGATTTGCGGCAGAGCGTCGATTCGCTCGCGGGCCTCATGACCACCCTGGCGGGCGTGGAGGGAAAGAAAGTCCTCGTCCTAACGACCGAGGGATTTCAGATGCAGCCGGGTCGCGAGATGTTCTATCTCATCGACGAAGTGAGCCGCGAAAAGGGATGGCAAGGCGGATCGACATTGCTCGAGGGGATGACGTATGACGCCAACTCGCAAATCCAGAGCATCGCGAAAACCGCGAATGCGAACGGAATCACCGTCTACGCCATTCATGCCGGCGGACTGGGCGCCGCGAACGACAACATGTCGGCGGAGATGGACAAGCCCACGCCATACACCGTCACGTCGGCCGCTCTCAGCAATTCGACCGAGTCGTTGCAGTTGATCGCCGATATGACCGGCGGTCTGGCATCGATCAACAGCAACAATTTCGCGCAAGCCTTCCGCAACATCCAGCGCGACCTCGAGTCCTACTACTCCCTCGGCTATCGCGCCGGCACGGAACGCGTCGATCGTCAGCGCAATCTCGAAGTGCGCGTCAAGAACCGGAATTATCTCGTTCGAAATCGGCAGACGTTCGTGGAGAAGTCTCCCTTCGCGGAAATGAACGATCGCGTCATCGCCAACCTGTTGTACAGGACCAAGGCCAATGACTTGAAGATTCTTGTCAAGGTCGGTTCGCCCGCGCGATCTGAAGACCTTTACAAAGTGCCCATCGAAGTCCAAATCCCGATGGAAAGTCTGACGCTGCTGCCGCAGGGCGAAAGTTACATGGGCGGATTCTCGGTCTACGTCGCCGTTGCCAACAAGGATGGCGACATGTCCGACGTCGCGCGCCAGACGCATCAGATTCGAGTGGCGGGCTCCGACTTCCCGAAGATCAAGGGAAAGTACTACGCCTACGCACTCGATCTGTTGATGGAGCCGGGCCCGAACAAAATCTCCGTCGGCGTGATGGACGAAGTCTCGAACTCAACCGGCTTCGATCGCGTGCCGGTGATTGCCGCGGATCTGAGGTAGTTGCGCGTCGATCAGTTTATCCTGAGGCGCGCAGCGCCGAAGGATCTCCGGTGGCGGAGTGATGCCTTTTGCTATGGGCGTCTCCGTCGCAATCCGCCTGGCTGTTCTACCGGAGATCCCTCCGCTTCGCTTCGCTCAGCGTCGGGATAAACTGATCAGTGCGCGTCCTCTTCACCCTTCAATACCTCGGCACGCGCTACGCGGGCTGGCAACGTCAGGCGAACGCGCTGGCGGTGCAGCAGGTCGTTGAGGAAGCGTTATCGAAAATGTTCGGCGGCCCGATTCATCTCGAAGGCGCCGGCCGCACCGATTCGGGCGTCCATGCACGCGCGCAGCGTGCGCACGCCGACCTGCCATTCGAGATCGGCGAGCGCGGCCTGATCCTGGGTCTCAACGATCTTTTGCCGCATGACATCCGAGTCCTGTCGCTCGAGCGCGTCGCCAATGATTTTCATTGCCGGTTCGCAGCGAAGACGAAAACATACGTCTACCAGATCTGGAACGGCCCGGTGGCGGACGTCTTCGCGTACGAGACGCACGCGCATGTCGCGCAGCCGCTCGATGAAAACGTGATGCACCGCACGGCGCAGTGCCTCGCCGGAAAGCATGATTACCGGGCTTTCACGGTCATTTCGCCGGAGGTTTCGTCGACGTGCCGCACCATCGAAGCGGTCGACGTCGTGCGCGACGGAAACGTGGTTCGCGTCCGGGTCGCCGCCGACGGCTTTCTTCGGTACATGGTTCGCAGGATTGCAGGCTCGCTGATCGAGATCGGGCGAGGAAAGCTGGAGCCGGCGGCACTGGGTCGCGCGCTCGAACCGACGTTTCAAGAAGCGCGCTGGACCGCACCGGCAAAAGGTTTGATGCTTTGGGACATTGCGTACTAACATCGGGGATTCGATGATCGATTTGAGCAAGCTCGCGGAGCCCGGTTCTCTCGAAGAGACGCTCGTCGAGAAAATCGATTTGAGCCGCCTGCCGCGCCACATCGCGGTGATCATGGATGGCAACGGCCGCTGGGCGCGCGCGCGGCGCCTTCCGCGGGTGGAAGGACATCGCGCCGGCATCGCGTCCGTGCGCGAAACCGTCGAGACCGCGGCGCGGCTCGAGCTTGGGGTGATCACGCTCTACGCCTTCTCAGTCGAGAACTGGAAGCGGCCGCGATACGAAGTGGCCACGCTGATGATGCTGCTCAAGGAATATTTGCGAAAAGAGCTGTCGACCCTGATGGAGAACAACATCCGCTTCGTCCCCATCGGCCGGATCGAGGGGCTCGATCCGACCGTGCAGCGCGAGCTGCGCTACGCCGAGGAGGAGACGGCGAACAACAGCGGGCTGCGATTTCAAATCGCGCTCAACTATGGCGGGCGCGCCGAGATCGTCGACACCTGCAACCGCATCATGACGCTGCTCCGCGAGCGCGAGATGAGCGACGCCGTCATCGACGAGCAGTTTTTCGCCGATCATCTCTACACCGCCAACATCGACGACCCGGATCTGCTGATCCGCACCAGCGGCGAGCAGCGCGTTTCGAATTTTCTTCTGTGGCAGATCGCCTACGCCGAGATTCACGTCACGAAGGTGCTTTGGCCCGACTTCCGCCGCCGTCATCTCTTCGAGGCCATCATCGACTTCCAGTCTCGCGATCGCCGCTATGGCGGGGTCGACGACGCGGATGCCGAGATGTTCATCGAAGCGGACCGTTCGTCGTAATCCATCGAACCATGAAATACACACGCGAGCTCACCGCCGCGGTGCTCTCGCCGATTGCCGTCTACATCATCGGCTGGTCGCACGCCTATGTGTTCGACGTGACGATCGCGCTGATCGCCGCCGGCGCACTCTACGAATTTCTCATCCTCGGCCGGCGGAAGGGATATCAGTTGCCTTTGACCATCTGCATTCTGGTGATGCTCTTCATCATCGCGGCCTTCGTGCTCGAGCCGATCTCGGTGGAGATGGGCGTTTTCCTGACGCTGTTGATCGTCCCGGCGACGTACGTGTTCAGCTCAGGGGCGCTGGAGGAGGCCTTGCCTTCGAGCGCGATCGCGATCATGGCCACCCTCTACGTCGGAATGTTAGGCGGCTCGCTGATCCGGCTGCGCAACGATTTTCCCAAAAGCATCGGGCCGAAGCTGGTCTTCTTTCTGGTGCTGGTGGTCTGGCTCGGCGACGCCGGAGCGTATTACGTCGGCAAGCGCTTCGGAAAACATCTTCTTTCGCCGCGTATCAGTCCGAAGAAAACGATCGAAGGCCTGATTGGCGGGATTGCGGTGTCGGTGCTGACAGCGGTCGTCATCCATTTCACGTTTTTCCAGGCCTTTCCGCTGGTCCACGCGATCATCGCGGGAATCATTCTCTCGGTGGCGGGCGTGATCGGAGATCTGGCCGAGTCGATGTGGAAGCGCTCGGCGGCGGTCAAGGACTCGGGGACGCTATTTCCGGGCCATGGGGGATTTCTCGACCGCTTCGACTCTGTTTTCTACACCACGCCTATCCTGTACGTTTATTGGGTTTTGATCCAAAACGGCTTCAGCAGCTTTAGGATCATGTCCGCATGAAACGCGTCGCCATCCTTGGGAGCACCGGTTCGATCGGCCGCAGCACCCTGGCGGTCGTCGATGCCTTTCGCGACGAGCTGAAAGTGGTCGGGCTGGCTGCCGGAACGAACATCGATCTGCTGGCAGAGCAGATCAGGAAGTATCGCCCCGAGCTCGTGTCCGTTCGCGAAGCGCGGGACGTCCAACGGCTGCGCGAGTTGCTCCACGAACCGATCGACATTCTGCACGGCGCCGGGGGCGCCAGCGCGGTAGCGACGCTCGCCAGCGCGGACGTCGTCATCGCCGCGATCGTCGGTGCCGCCGGAATTCCTCCGGTGCACGCGGCCCTCGAGGCGGGCAAGCGCGTCGGCATCGCGAACAAGGAAGTCCTGGTCGCCGCGGGCGACGTGATGACGAGCGCTGCGCGCGATCATGGCGGCGAGATCCTGCCCGTCGATTCGGAGCACAACGCCGTGCACCAGGCGCTGCGCTGCGGCGATCATCAGGAAGTCCAGCGCATCATCCTCACCGCTTCGGGCGGACCGTTTCTCAAGCGCGATCTAGCGACATTCGGCGACATCAGCATCGAAGCAGCGCTGGCGCATCCGACGTGGCGCATGGGAAACAAAATCTCCATCGATTCCGCGACCATGATGAACAAAGGTCTCGAGGTGATCGAGGCCCATCACCTCTTCGGAATGTCATGCGATCGCATCGACATCCTGATCCATCCCCAGTCGATCGTCCATTCGATGGTGGAGTACATCGACGGCTCGATCATCGCGCAGCTTTCGACCACCGACATGAA
>WNFC01006101.1_pt1 | contig 17022 bp, 17 predicted proteins | sample 5400541 | NCBI WGS metagenome assembly WNFC01 (sample SAMN13153342, study PRJNA577476) | soil metagenome | isolation source: 120 cm saprolite under Douglas fir tree site 2 hole 2 replicate 1 | place: USA:California | collected 2015-04-18
TGAAACATCCCGACGAAAAACGGAAGAACGAGACCGAGTCTGGCTCCGCGCTCGGTTGGATGATGATTGCATCGAGCCGGTCAATTCTTTGGACGATTTCCGGTAGCTGGGCTAGGAGTGGTTTGAGCTTCTCGATTTTGGCGTGGAGGGCGGCGGCATCCTCGAAAGCCAGCGCGGTGGAGGCGTGGTCGCGGTGCTCGGCCAGTTCGCGGGTTAGTGATTCGCCTCCGCTGTCGAAAAACGCCTGCACGCGGGCGACTTCGGCGTGGTAGTCGGCGTCGGTGCATCCTTTGAAACAGGGGGCGAGGCACATCTTCATCTCGGAATAGACACAGCCGGGGAAAGCGGGGTCGGGATGCAGATCGTCAACGCAGCGGCGCATTTTAAAGAAATCAAGGGAATCGCTGGCGAATTTTTCGGCGGCGGCGCGGGAGGGGAACGGACCGTAATAAAGATTAGAACCGCGCGGGGACAGCCGCCCTCGGCTGTCCTGTCGAGCGAAGCTCGACGGTTTGGCCGCTTCGGCAACAGTTCCGGCCTGCGGCCCCAGGACAGCCGAGGGCTGCTGCTCTCCCCACATTAATCGTCCCAGCCGCGTAGTCACCGAGGCGCGCGGATATTCATTTTCCATATGCAGCTTGATCAGTGGAGCGAAGCGAAGACGCAGGCGCGCGGAGTAGGTTTTCGGGAATGTGTTGCGCAAGAGCTGGTATAGAAGAAACTGCGATTCGAAATCGGAGCCGGTTGGAGTGAATTCAATTTCGCGCACACGATCGCGCAGGTTTAGGCGTTTGCTTTCTTCACGGGGCGGGCTGAGAAGTCGCGTCAGCCGACGGCGGAGATTCGCGGACTTGCTGACGTAAGGCTCGCCTTCGCCTCGCAGCAGGAAAACTGCCGGAGCGGCGGGGATCCCTCCAAAGAAACCTTGATCTTGACTTGGCGAGAATGTCAGTGTGCACGAGAGCACAGGGATATTCTAGCGGCAGTACCACCGGAAGCAGTACCACCGGAAAACGTCTGCTCAGGCGACGTTGTGGCCTTGCCTGAATAAAACAACTGGCTGCCACTTGACTTCCGATTGGCGCAGGAGCATAATGCCCGGCCATAAAGTCCGCGCCGGTTTCCTTCGCAATTATCAAAGCGTCTTTTCCCGGGAATTCAGCAAAACGGAGGTGGGGCATGTCTCCTTGCAACCGTGCGTGGACTGCTGGGGTAATGGTCGCGGCTATTTTCGCATCGGCCAATTTCGGATGCGGGGGTGGTTCAAGCTCGCATCTGCCGCCTCAGCCGATTGGAGTTTCTCTCTCCGCTACCACCGCGACGGTGCTGGCAGGAACGATGACGCAGTTTACGGCTACAGTCAGTAACGACCCGTCCGGGAAGGGAGTTAATTGGGCGGTCTCCTGCTCGGCGGCATCATGCGGATCAGTTCAGCCAACATCTACACCAAGCGGCATCCCAACAACTTATACGGCCCCCGCTGCCGCGCCAGCGGCCGACCTCCAAGTAACTCTGAAGTCCACCTCGGTGGCAGACACCACCAAAACCGCCACGGCCACGATCACCGTTCCGGCGATCACAGTATCCGTCTCGCCTAACCCGGCCAGCGTTCAGATTAACCATGTGACCCAATTCACCGCCAGCGTTAACAATGATCCCAGCAATGGTGGCGTTACATGGGCGCTGAGCCAGAATGGCGCAGCCTGCTCGCCCGGCTGCGGCACAGTTTCACCGTCCCCGACTGCCACTGGTAGCCCCACGACCTACACTGCGCCCGCGACACAGCCAGCAAATTCGAGTGTGACGCTCACCGCGACCTCTGTGACTGACGGAACCAAAGCAGGATCGGCGACGATCACGATCATTGGCATTATCGTTTCCGTAGCACCACCTTCGGCTTCGGTACCTTCCGGGGGAACTCAGCCGTTTACGGCCACCGTCAGCAACGACCCTAGCAATGGTGGGGTGAACTGGAGTTTGTTGGTGGGCACGCGATCATGTCGGATTCTGTTCCCTCGCTTCTGCGGCCCGGTAACATACGCGCCTTGTAGTACGTGTGGGGGGGTTGCACCAGGCAGTACGGCGAGTGGGACGCCAACGACTTATACCGCGCCCGCTCATTTTACGCCACCAAGGGGGTGCTTCTTCGGCGTCTGCAGGGTGTTCGTTGGCATAGTTATTCAGGCAACCTCAGTTACGAATAGTGTAGCTTTTGGTCGCGCGTCTATTGTGATCCTGCCCATTTCGGTAGCCGTTTCTCCAACGTCGGCCAGCGTTGCCGTGAACGCGATGCAGCAGTTTACCCCCACGGTAACTAACGACGGCACCAACAGCGGGGTAAATTGGACACTTGCGCTGAATGGGGTAAGTTGCTCGCCGGCGTGTGGCACTCTCAACTTCATGAGTACGGCAAATGGAGCGCCCGTCACCTACACTGCGCCTGCAACAGTGCCAGCTTTCCCCTTTATCACAATCACTGCGACCTCGATTGAAGACCCGACCAAGTCGGCAACGGCAGCAATCACTATTACAACCGCGTCGGGCGCAGCTTGTGGTGCGGGTTCCGGCAGCGAATCGCTGCTCAAGGGCCAGTATGCGTTCATGCTCCAGGGCTCTGACGCGCAGGGTGTTGCGGTCGCGTCGGGCAGCTTCACGGCCGACGGAACCGGCAAAGTCACTACCGGCGAAGAAGATACCAACAGCTCCTCGACCGAGCTGGTGGATGCCGCTATCGATCCCACGGCGAGTTTCTATGCCGTCGGCCCGGATCGGCGCGGCTGCCTCTTCCTGGCGATCTTGGGGGGCGGAAGTACCTACCTGCGATTTGCCCTTGGCTCACTCAACAGCAGCAGCATTGGTACGAAGGGGCACATCATCGAGTTTGACGACGTCGGTGGCAGCGGAAGGCGTGTCGCCGGAACGCTCAAGCTACAAAATCCGACTTCCTTCTCCAGCGGTCAGTTCAAAGGGAATTATGCCGTTGGACTGGTGGGGGGGGATGGGGTAGCGAACAGCCCCCGGTTGGCGGTCGCCGGGACATTTACCTCGGATGGAGTCAGCGCGATAACCGCCGGCAACTTCGACATTGACGACGCCGGAGTGCTGAGCAGTAACGCCACGCCTGCTTCGGGCGCGAGCTTCACCTGTTGCTCCGCTAACGGCCGAGGGACGCTGCAGATCAGCGTCGGCAGCCTCACTTCTACCATCGCTCTGTACATGATCAGCAGCGGCGACGTTTTCCTGGTGAACTCCGGTTTCGGCCAATACGCGGGCGAAGCCATCGGCATCCCGTCGAGCACTACATTTTCCGCGGCTTCGCTGAATGGCGCCTCGGTCCTTCGCCAGACCGGGCAATCATCAACCGGCCCGGTGGTGGATGTCGGGTCCGTTAGCGCAAACGGGACCGGAGGCTTTACGGTTGCGGATAATCAAAACAATGCTGGCGCCTTCACCACGAGTAACACTGCATTCACCGCTACGGTGGCCCCGAATGGACGCGTGCCGTTGACCGGCGGGGCCACGCCTCCGGTGCTCTATCTGTACGGCCAGAACCAAGGATTCCTGGTGGGGACTGACGCCAATGCGAGCTTCGGGACCCTTGAACCGCAAGCCGCGGGGCCGTTCAGTAACGCATCGTTCTCCGGCGCGTATATGCTCGGCACAGAAAGTCCCTCGGCGAACACAGTAACGTTGGAATCCGGTGTCGAGACTCCAAACGGAAGTGGAAGCGCTACAGGAATGTCGGACCAGTCGAGCTCTGCAGGATTACTGCAGAACCAGAGCTTGAACTTTGCCTACTCGCTCTCGTCGAACGGAACGGGAAATGTCGGCAGCGGCACGACAGCGATTCTAGTGTCGAAAAGTAGAAAGAAGAAGGAACGGTCAGCAGACGAATGAAGAATGGCGCCGCGAATGTCGTGGCGGGCCGAAAAACCGCACCGGCGACGGAGATCCCCGGATTTGCTGACGTAACGCTCGCCATCCTGGCCCGGAACGCCAAACCCGGGCGTTCCGGGGATCCCGCCTTCGCCACGTAGGAGGAAGACATCTGGCGCGGCTGTGAGTTCCTGAAAGAAGCCTCATCCTCATCTTTAATCTGGCGAGAATGTGAGTGTGGCGCGAGCACAGGGACATTGTAGTGGCTGTGCGCAGTAGCACCCGTGAGTCCCCGATTGCACGATGCGATATTCCCTTTCGTTACTTGTGACTCTCCCTTAACCGCTGCACAATGCCCGAAACCGGGAGGCCTTATGAGTAAAGCAATCAGAAGCATCCTGAGCCTGGTCGTCAGCCTAGTTCTGTTCAGCTCGCTGACCGTGGCCCAGACCGGCGGGAACGCCAACAAAGATAAGAATAGTCAGGAGCACCACGGCCGCTTAGCAAAAGCCGCGTTCTGGCGCCATCACAAAGACGCCGAGAAGAACGCGAAGCAAGCCCAGGCCCCGCAGGCGTCCAAACCGACTCAAGCTAAAACCGCGCAACTAAAGCCGGTGGCGGCCAAGGTGTCTGCTGGTAAGAAGGACCAGAAGCCGGAGCAGCATGCCAGCAACACGAGCAAGCCTTCCGCAAAGAAGGCACCTGCGGCGAACAAGGCGAAACCGCAACCGAAGGCGCAAGATCCCAAGACAGCTTCGTAAGAGCAATAACTCTGACGGCTCTAGCTCATGCGCGCGCGGTTTATCTGCGCAGCGCTTGGAGCGGAGCCTTTTCCACGACAGGATATCTTAGGACAAACGGGCTTTGGCCGCTGACGTTTTGGTAGCCGAGCATTACGCGTTCGCGGCGTTAGCGACTTCGACCACATCCTTTACCAGCTCCTGCTGTGCCTCTTCCTCGTTATCGAGTTTGTGCGCCCGCCTCGCCGCGATGTTTACGGGATCAAGCCGGAGGATTTCCCCGTGGCTGACGTGCACTTGAAAGCGGAACCAGTCGGTCCGGTACATGCGGCCGGAAGCATAAAAGGTCACGGAGGCGGCGATCTGGCCCTCATAGTCGTCGCCGGTGCAGGCGAACAGATGTTTCCCCAGTTCGTTGGTCCAGGTGCTGCCGCCGACCAGCGGCTCGTTCAGGAAAGAGCGTAAAGAAGGCACCGCCATGGACAGCTGGCGCAATTGCACCATCTGCAGCAGCACGGAAATTCTGGCCAGGTTGGTGACCACGATGTTTGTCTGACGAGAGCTGAGCTTCTCCAGCTTGACGTGCAGCTCCGGCGACCATTGGCGTTCGAACTCCTCGCGCGCCAGCGCCAGGCTTTTGTCGCTGGCTTCGGCGTAGCGCAGAGTAGCGCGGGCCAGCACTATGCTGAGAATGGTGGTCGCCACCGTTGCGACCAGCGGAATGTAGGCCACAATCAGGGTAAACGGCAGGCCGTGCTGGCTGAGCTGGCTGAGCCATTGCATGTGCATCGCAGGTGGGCCTCTTTTCTGGTCAGCTTTTCTTATGAGCGACGGGGATTGCACAAGTCTAGCGAGGCCGGACGGGGTGCGACAGTTGCCTAAGGTCTAGGCTCAGGGCCGGGATGGGGCTTGACCTATGGTGATCTTGAGAAGGGATTGGGGGCTAGATTTCCCAACTTGGGAATCGCAGATACCTACTCTCGTGGGCTTGCAGTAACCGACGCTAAGTCCAACACTCGACGAGGATAGATGTGCGTTTGGGAGGACGTTGCCAGTGGGTACTGGACGCCGTCTATCAAACGGTCGAGTGGCCTAGTCAGCCATTACGGTTCGACTCCGTCGTCCTCCGCACGACCACTCGACAAACTCAACGCTCTGCTATAATCGCTCTTGATAGACGGCGTACCGACTGGCAATCCCCCCGGCAGACTACCGGGGCTTTTGATTTTTTGGTATAGACCGACCCACCCTCGAACCGCGAAGGGTGGGCCGGCCGTAGCCGTTAATTCTTAGACGAGATTACGGGGACACAATTGTCCCGAATGTCCCCACCACGTTGTTGGCGGGGCCAGCGGTAAAGAACAATGTGTTCGTGGGACCATTGGCAGCCGTACCGCCTCCGAAATCAATTGCCCATAGTTGGTCAATGTGGATTACAGCACCGGACGTGTTTTTCATGGTGCCCACGAACGCGCCCGTTTGCGCGTTGAACGCGTTGATGGTGCCCTCGTTAATGTTGTTTGAAACCAGCAAGGTATTGCTGAACGGGCCAAAATTCGAGGGAGCCAGGGCGAATCCCCAGGGCTGGTTCAGCGGCGCGCCGTGAATAAAGGAGGACTTGAGCAATACTCCCTTCTCGCTGTAAATGTCAACGAAGCCGCCTGCGCCTCCGGACGAGCTGGCGAAGGCAACGAAAACCTTAGTGTCAATGTCCCGGATTCCGAATACCGAAAACCCTGCCGGGATGGCTGGATCAGCCGCGAATGTGCCCTTCCATGTGAATGTACCGTCGTAAATGTCAACTTTGTTGTTGGCGCTGTCCGCGACAAACAGGGAATTTCCCGATGGCTTGTTGGTGACGGCGAGTCCGGTGTAGGAAGCCTTGCTCGCCGAGTTATCAACCGCAATCTCGGCATCGAACAGGGCCAGTCCCGGGGCCCACGCACTGATGGTCCCGTCCAGAGTGTCAAAGATGAAGAACGTTGACCAACCCTGTACCTGGAATTCGTTACTTTGCGATGGATTCCAGACCATGCCGGTGGGGAGTCCAATCGGTCCGCTCTTCGGCGCCGGCGGAATCTCGACTTCTAGGCCCTGCTTGACTCCAGCTGCGTTGTAAATCGTGGCCCAACCCGACCCATTGTCATTGACCCACCACGGACTGCCAGGGCTGCGGGCCAGGCCCCAGGCATTCACGATCTGAGGATCGGCTGTGTTAGTTGACTGTTTTACCTGATTGGAATCGAGCGTGGTGAGTTGATATTGAGCCAGAGCCGAGCTGGAAACGAAAATCAGCAGCAGCCCAAGCAAAAAGGTCATGGGGAGCGCGCGACGCAGCATATTGCCTTCTCCTTACAGAACTGGATGAGATAACCCTGAGGGTGAACGCAGGCCTTCGCCTGTTTCCCTTTGGATCGTAAGTTCCGAAGGAATGCAGCTTGTCAGGCCGGGGTCAGCGCCCTGTCATTTTTTTGCAAACGGCTGGGTCACGGTCTTGCAAATTAGTGCTGGCGTCTTTGGGTAAACGGCAGGCTGGTATCGGCTCCGGCGGCTTGGACGATGTGATCACCAAGCGGTAGGATCATCAAATCAAAGCCAATCATCTGAAGGAATTCAGAACACACCCATCACTCCGGCTTAGGCGGCATCCCCTCTGGGATCTCGGGCAGAGGCATTCCCGTAGTCGCCGTTCGTGAGCTTGTTAAAAAAGGGTGGGATCATCTGTCCTACCCTATTCCTAGCGATCCACACGGCCTGATTACGGCGAGGTTGTACAGGCGTGCTGGTTGTTGTCGTATTCCGGTTGCGCTACGTAGTTCTTGTTATTGAGGGTCACGTCGCTGGGATCGAAAAACACCGCAGTGTTGGTGAACAGCAGAAAGCTGCACTCGTCTCCGATCTCTTCCCCAAAGATGCCGTTGTCGAGGCTGTTCCACCATGCGGTTCCATCCGGGTCCGTGATCGTCTCAAATACTTCGTGTGAGAGCACGTTGTTGGTTGAGTCAGCGAGCTGGCCATTCGGAGTTCCCGGCCTCGAACTGCAACCAAAATTGTCCTGAAAGGGCTCGACGCTATACAGAACGTGCCCGATGTCGCCGAAGTCGGTACTGCCGTGATAAGCGCAGAAGAAGAAGGTCTTCGGGTCATCCGGCGAGTAACAGACCTTGAAGCCCAGGTTGAAGCACTCGTCCTGTCCAGGCGGTAGGAAGACATGGAATTCGTTGCCGTAGCCGCCGGGTACGCCCAGAGCCGCCGCAACCGCATGCACGACGGCGCGCATGTCGGCATCAGTGAACGGCGAGGCATTCGGCTTGTAATTGATCATCACGTGGGTACCCGCCACCGTGTAACGGTCATCTGCGGTGCTACCGGTATATTGGTCGACGACGTGAATGAAGTCGCTCTTGCCAAGGTCGCTTAAAAATCCTTCCGGGTCGCCCCAGCAGCTGGCAATGGTGCAGGCACCGTTCGGGTTCATGTAGATCGCGATGTGCTGCATCGAAACCACCACGTTCCCGCCATGGAACTGAAGGTCAGCCGGAAAGCGTGGCCCTCCCGAGTCTGGGGCGGTGTTCTGGGTTACGGGTCCCGCAGGCGAATTGGAGATTGCGGCCACACTCGTCTTGCGCCCCACCTGAGTATTGGCGGGCCTGAGATGGACCTTCACGTTTCGCGCGGCTGCGGCGGCTGCGTAATCGGCTGCTGAAGGAGTCACTCTCACTTGACGAGAAGTAGATGGCTGCGATTGGAGATTAATGGCGAGCACGAGGACCAAAAGCGCAGTCCCGGTTGCGGCCAGGAATCGAGGGAAAGAGCGCAAATCTTTATTAGTACTTAGCAGTTTCATAGAGTGCTCCTGTTTGCAAAGTCATTCGGCACCCAACGTCGAAGAGGATTCTGATCAATGTGTTTTTGGCGTCCCACCGGAAATCACCGGATGCGAAGCCACGTTGTAGCCCGCTTCGGCTAGTGCCTGCGTAGCCTGCGCTGCATGGGCGAGGGCGCGCACGGCAAAACTCAGGAGAAGAGGTGAACTCCCCTTGCCTCTTCCAGGCAGTTACAGAGAATACCTAAATCCGCCTTTGTGAGCACACGGATTTGTAATTTCTAGGTAAAATCGCCTGCCCGCCGAGTCTTTTGGTAGGCATTGTCGCCCGGTGCGGGGACGATTCGCGAAACTTATAACGCCTTTGATAGATGGCGTAACAACGGGCAATTCCAAGCCCCGGCAGACTACTGGGGCTTTTGATTTTTGGCCCCTGGTTTCCCCCGGCCCGGATGACTACCGGGGCTTTTGATTTTTTGGCCTTTTCGCGCCGGGATTTTAGAGATAAAAAGACAAGAGCAGGAGTGCATATGGCAGCGCAGAAGGGCGATCTGAAAGACCGCCTGTCGCGGTATAGCGAAATTGACCTCAGTGTGGCTGGCAGAAAGTCAGGACGGACCATCTCCCAGCCGGTCTGGTTCGTATGGGATGACGACAAGCTGTATCTGTTGCCGGTGCGAGGCTCGGACACACAGTGGTATAAGAACGTGCTCAAGAACCCGGCGATCCGGGTCGCCGCGCGCGACGCTGAAGCTGAATTCAATGCCGTTCCGATTCCTGACGCCAAACAGATCGCGTCGGTGGTCGAGAAATTCCGCGCCAAGTACGGGGCCGGCGATGTGAAGAAGTACTATTCCAAGTTCGACGTTGCCATTGTCGCTCGGATGCGGTGATCTGCAGTTTGGGAAATCGCGAGTTTGGGAAATAGCGCCGCGCAAGGGCGGCCAACCGGCCGTCGGGCTTACAAATTCAGCATCCGGGCATGCTGCGAATGGGCTACTATTATTGCCGACGCAGCAGGTGCCCGAACAATGAGACTCTTTCGGAAAAAGCTGAGCAAGCAGGACGAGAAAGTCTTGGCTGAAGCTAGTGATCTGGCCGTGCGTAAACTGGAGCAGTACTTCGCTGACCGGCGAAATTTGCCTCCGGTAACGAGAGATGCGCCAAAAAAGTCGGCGCTTACGCGACTGCGCTGGTGGTGAATCGAAGTTCAATCCCCAGGGCGGCATTTCTGTTCATGTTCCCACCCTTCGAAAACCGCAAAGAGCCTGTCCTGAGCGCAGTCGAAGGGGTGTGCCAACCCGCTCGGGATCTAATTTCAACGGTGTAAAATTCAACGCCATGGCCCATCGTGAACCGCTGAAATACGTCTTCTACTTTGCCGCCTCGCCGGAGAAAGTCTGGGAGGGGTTTGTGTCCGCGGAATCTAATCGCGTCATCTTCACGGGGGCGGAGCTGAAAACCGACCTCAAGCCTGGCAGCTCCATCGAGTGGGTGGGCCCTGGACCCGATGGGAAGCCCATTGCCTACGTACATGGCAAAGTCCTACAGGTTGATGCGCCGAGGCTGCTGCAGTACACCTTCGCCATGGGGCCAAATCAAAAAATGTCGCGCGCGACCATTGAACTCGTTCCGGAAAGCGAGGCCACGCAAGTAGCGGTCGTGCACGACGACTGGGCGGATGACGATCCTACTTACGCTGCCTGCGCTGACGGCTGGCCACGAATTCTGTCACGGCTGAAGACCCTGATCGAGACCGGTAAGACCTTCAAACCGCACTAGAGGCACTCTGTGGAACCTCTCGATCGCATTTGTTTTGAGGTCAGTAATGAGCGGATATGGGGGCTGCCCCATCCTTCCCCGGTCTTGGGAAAGGGGGTATTCGGGGAACGAACCCGCTCTCGGCAGTGGCATTGTCCACCCGCCCACCCTTTCGAAGAGAGCGCGAAAGGATGGGGCACCCGGCACGGGTCGGGAAATCCGGGACAGAACTCAGGTCAATGAATGGCTTACAGCCCCGCTAATTTCTCCTGGACTCTTGGAATCCAGACCTCCTGTGCAGTTGGTTCCATCCTGTGGGCTATCGCGAGCGCCTTTTCGAAGGTGATCCGTGCCTCAGCATTCTTCTGCAACGCCTTCTGCGCGCTCCCTAAAGCCATGACGGCCTGCATGTAGTCGGGCGCGATGGCAATTGCAGCTTGAGCCTCGGCTAGAGCCTGTTCGGGTTGATGCTGATCGAGCAGGTCTCCCGACTTGACGGCGCGATCGAAGGCCGCAGCGTATGGAACCTGGAACGTGCCGTTGTAAACAAACACGCCGTTTTCGATGACGTCTGTTGGCTTGAGCTCCATAAATTCGCGATACGGACTCAGCAGGCTTGACCCCGATTCATAGAAAGTCAAAGGAATGTGGCTCATGAATACCGGTCCCTGGATGACTGGAGGCGTATCCGTCTTCAGACCGAACCACATACTATCCATCGTGGGCAGCGTCTTGCAGGGGATACCGTAGGCACGGAACGGAATCGCCGGCTCGACCGTGTAGGCAAACCAACATTGCTGGATCCCGTGCTCCTCGACGTAGCGCTTGACCGCTTTCAGTTGCTGTCCCCAGTCTGTGGTGGAGTCGGTCAGATATTTGTGGATATTGGCCGGTCCACCCCAGAGTTCGTTCGCATACGCGATGTAGGAAGTTGGGAACGCTCGCAATGACGAAATGACATGGAAGAGAATGAGGGCGCCAACTGGCCACGCCCAGCGCCAATCCTTGCAGATCAGGCTCCAGGCGGCCCCACCGGCCAATACGAGTAGGAAGATGAAAACCGGCAGGATGTGACGCACCCCGATGTTCAGCTTCGAAGTCATCGAAATGCCGAAGTAGAGCGCCGGTGGCAAACACAGGAACAGGATCTCGCGCCAACCTTGCAGCTTCCGAGTTGCGATGGCATAGACGATCAGCGGCAGGAAGATCAGCGTGGTCAGAGTCGCCTTGATCACGAAGGCCAGCGGGAAGTAGAACCACACACCATGGGCGTAGATCTTTCCAAATATGTAGCTGGGCCAGACATTGGCCACCGACCGGACGTCGGCTAGTCCGAAGAGCCACGATTCCGGTAGCAGTTTCCAGTGTGCCATCAGGGTAACGGCCCTGCCTTCGACCGGACTCAAGTTCCCCAACGTGCTCTCTAGTCGCGGATTGATTTGCAGTCCAGCCGGACGGGCCGAATAGCGGAATCCATAGCCGGTCCACATGATCGCCACCGCAATGACTCCGGCAATCACGAAGGCACTAGCCAGCCGTACTGCCTGACGCAAACGGCTTTCGTCGCCCGCTTGACGACGACGCACCAGCTCAGTGATAGCCAGCAGGATCAGCATCGGCGGCAGAAGCACGGCCGAATGCTTGGTAATGCAGAAAACCCCCGCGGCGAGACCCAGCACTGCGACGCGTCCCCACGAGGGCGACTTCACGTATCGGTAGAACGCGTAAATGCTGGCGAGCAGGCAGCAGGCCGCGCCGGTATCGGTGGTGACCAGGGCCCCGTGAGCAAGGAAATTCGGTTCGAAGACGATCAACAGGAGGGTGATGAAACCCGCGCCGGTGCCGAACATCTCGCGCGCGGTGAGGAAGGTCAGCAGCGCCGTCATCAAAGCAAAGATTGAGGCGGCCATTCGGGCGCGGAAGATGATGGTCTCAAAATCATTCTGGAAGATCAGATCGCGTCCGCTCAAGTACGCTTCGGTTTTGAAATAGCGGTTCTGTAACTGCGGTTCACGAAGATTCATGCTTTGAAGCGGCACAGCGGCAATCATTTTTACAAGTGGAGGGTGCTCGGGGTTCAGGCCGAAATCGTGATGCTTGAGCGACATGTATCCGGCGAAGATGTGATCGCCTTCGTCCCAGGTAAGCGACTCTTGCCGGACGGAATACAACAACTGGCCTTCCAAAACCAGAAGTAAAAATATGACTCCGGCAACCGTTACCCAGGGACGGTTGAAGAATGATTGCGGCCTATTTGGCGTCACAGCGGGCGAATTTGGACTCGGACACGCTTGCGTGGTCATACGGTCTCCGCAACTAGAATTTAAGAATGCAGAAATCAAAAGCCGCGCAGTTTCGCGGTTAACAGCGAATTGTAAACCCACTTTTCTCCAAGTTCTCATTGGGGTGATTTGCGGACAGACCGTAGCGCACGTTGCAGATCAGTCGCCGGGGTGCCCCATCCTTCCCCGGTTTTGGGAAGCGTGGGTATTCCGAGAACGAACCCGCTCTCGGCAGTGGCATCGTCCAGACCCGCCCATCGTTTTGCAGAGAACGCGAAAGCATGGGGCACCCGGCGAATGGGAGGCATCATGGTTCTGTAATTCCGAGTCCCGGATCTTTCCTGTCTTCAGGATGTTTAAAAATGCTGGGGAACTGATTGTTAATAAACATCACAATTCCATTTCTCGGGAACAGCTTCTCAACAATGAAGCTATCGATAGCTCCAGCAACGGCTCCGGGGAGCACGCCAATTAGACCGGCAGCCGTGGAAGCAAGGAACCTAACGACCTTACCTGTCGTTGAGCTCGCTCGAAGGCCGAGCTTAGCTCGTAAGTTCGAAAGCATTTCCTGCACTTCCCTGTCGTTCATCTCATCTGTCGAGCGTAACCAGTCGCGGAATACGCGGCACTCATCGCTCTCACGCACCTTGAGGAGTTTGTCTACGCTAATAACCCTCTCGCCCCATTCGAGTCGAAGGTCTGGGGGCCCGGACAGTTGTACCACGCGTTGAAAGCGTCGCTCTTGAGATCGGGGTGCAATAGCGCCCGCGACGTAGCCGAACTTGCTCTCTGCAAGTTCTGCGTCGACTTCTGAGAATCCTGTTAGCGCTGAGTGAACGCGCATTTCTGAAAGCCGCTGGGTCAAGCAGCCGACCGCAAAACCAGCAGCTTGTCCGAGGAGGTGGAGATCCTCGTGAGAGACGTTAAGTTTGCTGGATAGATCCGTTTCGAAGCGAAAGTCTCCATCGCTGATTTCTTCGAGCAGCGCGCTGATCGGAATCGCAAGCGAATTCGGGCCGAATCTTCGCTTAAGTTCCATGTTGAGCGCTGCCCTAAACAATGCTGGGCTTCTTCGCAGTTCCTGGTTGACCTCCTGCTGAATGACATTTTCGATTCCCTCAGGAAGGCGAACTAGATTCGATGCCACCGTCGATTTCAGACGGACGATAGTCTTATGGGGCAGGCCCGGGATCTCATGGAAAGGCTGCATACATCTGTGGATGAAGTCGTTGAATTGGGCGATCCTGACCAGGCTGAATCGGTATGATGCTGGCGGCAGCACTGGTCTGCCTTTATCGGCAGCGTAGAGGCTCTGTCCAATTTGGGCAACCACAAGCGGTTCGCACCTGATCAAGAGCGATCGACAACTAATGAGTTCCCGCAAGCCGTCAGCGCTGAATGCTGAGACCAAGTGAGGGATCTCACGCAAGCGGACAGAATCGAGAATGTTAGGTCTCGAACAAAAGTAAGCGAGCGACTACGTCACCAATTTCTGCGCCGGTCACGTTGCCGTGCTCTCCTCGCGCAGCTGGCGCGACGAGGCGCGTCTGGAAATTTGGTTCGGGCGCGGCTTGCGGAGAGGTCGTCATTACATGATCATAGCTGGACGTGCAGCCGGTTTGACCCTCCTTCCTACCTCCCATAAACTGAACCTTCCATGGCAGACAACATCCACATCAACCTCCCTGATGGGAGCGACAAGGAAATGCCTAAGGGCTCGACCGCGCTCGATGTTGCGAAGTCAATTAGTCCGCGGTTGGCGGATGCGGCGATTGCTGCCAAAACCAATGGCGGCCTCATCGACCTCACTCGGCCGCTAGAAAAAGACACCGACCTGCGCATCCTCACGGAAAAAGATCCGGAGGCGCTGGGGGTTTATCGGCATTCGTCGGCGCATTTGCTCGCGGCGGCTGTGCTTGAGCTTTTTCCCGAGACCAAGCTCGGCCACGGTCCTGCCACCGAGAGCGGATTCTTTTACGACTTCTATCGCGAGACTCCGTTCACGCCCGAGGACCTGGAAAAAATCGAAAAGAAGATGCAGGAGCTGGTGCAGCAGAACCTGCCCTATGCGCGCGAGTTTCTGCCGCGCGATGAAGGCTTGCAGCGCTTCAAGAGCGAAGGCGACTTCATGAAGTGCCACTTCATCGAGCAGTTCACCAAGCCTGACGAAAAGATTTCGATTTACAAGACCGGCAAGTTTCTCGACTTCTGCCGCGGGCCGCATATTCCTTCGACCGGCAAAATCAAAGCGTTCAAGCTGCTGAATATTGCGGGCGCGTACTGGCTGGGGGACGAGAAGAATCCGCAACTGCAGCGGATTTATGGGACTTCGTTTTTCTCGAAAAAAGATCTGGACAATTATCTACACCAGATTGAGGAGGCCAAGAAGCGCGACCATCGCGTGATTGGGCAGCAGCTGGATTTGTTTTCCATTCAGGAGCTGGCCGGGCCGGGGCTAATTTTCTGGCATCCCAAGGGCGGCATCATCCGCAAGGAGATGGAAGACTGGATGCGCGACCAGTACATCAAGCGTGGCTATTCGCTGGTGTACACGCCGCACGTGATGCGCAAACAGCTTTGGCAGACCTCGGGGCACGAGGGCTATTACGCGCAGAACATGTTTGACGTGATGGAACTCGACGACGCCGAATACCGCCTGAAGCCGATGAATTGCCCCGGCCACATTCTTATATATAAAGACTCGCTGAAGTCGTACCGCGATTTGCCGGTGCGGCTGGGTGAGCTGGGCACGGTGTATCGGTATGAGCGCTCGGGAGTGATGCATGGCCTGTTGCGGGTGCGCGGATTTACTCAAGATGACGCGCATATTTTTTGCACGCCCGAGCAGATTGAAAAAGAGATTGCCGACTGCGTTGAGTTTGCGCGCGACACGCTAAAGGATTTTGGCTTCGATCAGTTCATTACTGAGCTTTCGACCTGGGACCCGGCGCAACGTGCGAGCTTCGTTGGATCAGAAGATCAGTGGAACCTGGCGACGTCTTCTTTAGAGAAGGTGCTAAAGCGGCTGAATATTGAGTACAAGACGATCCCAGGTGAGGCGGCGTTCTATGGACCGAAGATTGATATCAAGCTGGTGGACGCGATTGGGCGGCTGTGGCAGCTTTCGACGGTGCAGTTCGATTTCAATCTGCCGGCGCGATTTAATTTGGAATACGTCGCCGAAGATGGGACGCGCAAGCAGCCGCTGATGGTGCATCGTGCACTGTATGGGTCGATTGAGCGGTTTTTTGGCGTGCTGATTGAGCACTATGCGGGGGCGTTTCCGGTATGGCTGTCGCCGGTGCAGGTTGCGGTGATCCCGATTGCCGAGCGACATGTGGAGTATGCGAACAAAGTTGCGGCTATGCTGCGTGGAGAAAACCCCCGCCCAAGCAGAGCTTGGACGGGGCACCCCAGCGTCCGTGTCGAAGTGGATGCGCGCAACGAGAAGATGAACGCTAAAATCCGCGAGCATGCGATGCAGAAAGTCCCGTTCATCCTGGTGGTGGGGGATAAAGAGGCCGAAGCGGGGAAGGTGAATGTGCGGACGCGCGGGAAAGAGAAGACGGAGGATATGGGGGCGGAGGAGTTTGGGGAGCGGGTGAGGAAGTTGATTGCGGATCGAGCGTCGACGATATAGCTCTCCCCGCGAGCGGCGTATGTTGAAACCATACCTTGTGTGCTCGTGTCTACTCGTGGTCTGCGGCAGCCTTGTGGCCCAGCAGTATTTCCCGGATCGCACCTTTGATGAGCGAGACAAGGTGGAAGATTTTGTCGTGAGCTGGTATTCGACCGAATTAAAGGTGCTCAAAGAAGACTCGCTGTGGCAACTTCGAAGGATTCTCCCAAGCAACAGGTTTACAGGTTCTTATGGCGGCGGAGTTTTCACCATCCTGTGGTTGTCCGGCTCGATGTGCAGCCCGACGGAAGCGGGTTTTTGACAACTAAGGTCGCAAGCGGCGCGGGAGGCTACGGCCCAGGCAAACTTATTGGTAACCAGACTAAGAAGATTTCCAAAGAAGTTGTGGATGCGTTCCTGGCTCACGTGGAAGAGGAAAAGTATTGGAGTTTGCCGACCCGCGAGACCCAGGATCCGAATGTGGTCAATCTTGACGGAGCGCAGTGGGTCTTGGAAGGTGTTCGTAACGGGACTTACAAGCTTGTCGACCGATGGTCTCCCAAGGACGGGCCGATACGCGACCTTGGCATAACCATGACCAATGGTCTCGCGGACATGAAGCTTCTTTATGACGAGGTTTACTGATCGTATCTTCCCTGCCGCGGGCTAACGCAGTAAAGGGGTTATCCGGAACGCACGCCCTTTCGGCAACCGGTACACCGAAAAATCCCGCTGATCTAAGGTGAAGATTGTGTCCAGACCATCGCGCGTCGCGAGGTGGACGAGGGCGGCGTCGGCGAGTTGGATTCGGATGTCGCGGTACTTTTTCAGGATGGAAGCAATCGGCTTGGCGTCGGCGGTGGTTAGGGGTAGGAGTTCGAGGAATCCGGTGTCGAGGCTGTGGAGGAGTTGCTGAAC
>WNFC01003487.1_pt1 | contig 17021 bp, 20 predicted proteins | sample 5400541 | NCBI WGS metagenome assembly WNFC01 (sample SAMN13153342, study PRJNA577476) | soil metagenome | isolation source: 120 cm saprolite under Douglas fir tree site 2 hole 2 replicate 1 | place: USA:California | collected 2015-04-18
CACGCCCGAGCGGATGTCTACGCCGCCAGCGTGAGGAACCGCGCCGACCGCGGCCTCCTCTCAAGCAAGGACGCGCGCGACTTCCTCGCGGCTCGGCGGTAGTGGCAAAATAGGGATGTGCCTGCCGCGTCCGCATTGGCGCGACGGGTGAAGCCGCGGCGATGCGGCCAGCGCCACAAGGCGGGGATGCGGTCCCCGCGCCATCGCCCCGGATAGCCGCCGGAGTAACGCCCGGCCGGCAGGCACACCTTCCGCAGACGATGACTCAGCCGCCTATCGTCTTCCGGATGCTGCCGAAATGCGAGTCGATGTGGCTGAGGAGGATGAGCTTGACCAACTCCTCGGCGCTCACGGGCGGGATCCCCGTGAACACGGTGCCGGTCTCGGCGAGCTCTGCATCGGAGAGGCCACGCACGGCCGCGGCCGCCGCGGCGGCCCCCTTCTTGTGGAGCGCGATCGTCTCCGGCTTCGCGCAGCCGGCGAACTCCTTGGCATGCTGGGCGTTCATCTCGTCGAGCATCTGGCGGGTGAAGTGCGGCAGCGCCTGGCCGGCGGCGATCGTCCTGATGATGCGGGTGGCCGGCTCGTAGCTGCTGGCGATGTGGTGCGCCGTCACCGCGACTGTCCACTGCTCGGCGGCCGTCGTCTTCTTCCAGTCGTCATCGCTCAGCTTCTCGAGCAGAGCGGTGGCCTCCTCCACCTTGGCCTCGAACTGCCTGGCGAACGCTTCTCCCTTGGTCCCCATGGTGTCCTCCTGTTCTTCACTGGATAGACGAACAAGGCGCCTCGAGATCGACAGGCCCGGGCACACGCCGTATGCTTCGGATGGGGTCGCTCCAGAGCGTCGATTTCAGCGGACGCCGTTCGTCTAGTCTATGGATGACATGAGCGGGGTGGGGCCCCGCGAACAGAACAGAGGAGGCTCATCATGGCGAAGTTTTTGGTGGTCGCGCGGGGCACGGGCCAGGCGTACGCGAACCGGAGCCCGCAGGAGATGCAGCAGGTGGTCCAGAAGTACATGGCGTGGACGGCGGGTCTTCGCGACGCCGGGCGCATGCTTCACGCCGAGCGGCTCAAGGCTGATGGACGCGTGGTGCGCGGAGCCGCGGGCAAGATGACCGTCACCGACGGCCCCTTCGCCGAGTCGAAGGAAGTGGTCGGCGGCTTCTGGCTGCTCGAGGCCGCGAGCTATGACGAGGTGCTGGCCTTCCTCAAGGACCACCCGCATCTGGAGGCCGGCAGCCTCGAGGTCCGCCAGATCTGGGACATGTAGCGTCGCGCGTGAACGTGGCCGCGCCGTCCGACGTCGACGCGCTGGTCGAGCACCTCTTCCGCCACAGCGCGGGACAGATGGTGTCGCGGCTCGCGCGCTGGCTCGGCTCGGCGCGGCTCGACCTCGCGGAGGAGGCCGTGCAGGACGCGCTGGTCCGCGCGCTCCAGGCTTGGCCCTTCGCCGGCGTGCCCGCGGAGCCGCGCGCCTGGCTTTTCCAGGTCGCCCGCCATCGCGCCCTGGACCTGATCCGACGTGATGTCGCGCTCCGCGGCAAGCTGGACATTCTCGAACGCGAGACCCCGGAGGCCGACGTGCGTGAGCAAGCGCTGGGTGACGATGAGCTCGCGATGATGTTCATGTGCTGCCATCCATCACTGCCATACGCGGGCCGCGTCGCGCTGACGCTCAAGACCGTCGGCGGCTTCGGGGTGGGCGAGATCGCGGCGGCCTTCCTCGCTGAGCCGGATGCCATTGCCCAGCGCCTGGTCCGCGCCAAGCGGCAGATCCGCGAGCAGGAGATCGCGATCGAGATCCCGCTCCCGGGCGAGCTCGGAGCGCGGCTCGAGAGCGTGCTCGACGTGCTGTATCTGTTCTTCAACGAGGGCTACGCCGCGCACGGCGGCGAAAACCTGGTGCGGGCGGATCTCTGCGGCGAGGCGATACGACTGGCCGGCATTCTCGCGCGCAATGCGGCGACAGACCTACCAGCCGTGCACGCGCTTCTCGCGCTCATGCTGCTCCAGGCGAGCCGCCTGCCGGCACGGGTGGACGATGCCGGCGACCTGCTGCTGCTCTCCGAGCAGGACCGCGCGCGATGGGATCACGAGCTCATCGCCGAGGGCCTGGACCATCTCGAGCGCGCGGCCTCGGGCAACGAGGTCACGTCCTATCACGTCGAGGCGGCCATCGCGGCCGTCCACGCCGTCGCTCATGATCAAGCCTCAATCGACTGGCCACACATCGTTCGCCTCTACGACGACCTGCTGGCCCTCAAGCCCTCACCCGTGGTCGAGCTCAACCGCGCGATCGCGCTCGCAATGGTGGAGGGACCCTCCGCGGGCATCGCCGCCATCGAGCGCATCGAAGCGGATCCCGTGCTCGCGCGCTACTACCTGCTGCCCGCAGCGCTGGGCGGCCTCTGGCTCAAGCAGGGCGATCTCACGCGCGCCGCTCAGCACTACCGCGAAGCCCTCACGCGATCCTGCTCCGCCCCTGAGCGCCGCTTCCTCGAAAAACAGCTCGCGAGGTGCGGCGGCACCAGCCTCGAGCGCCAAACTTGAGATCACAATTTGTGACCTCAAGATTAGGCGCAGAGGCATGACGGCCAGTTCAAGGTAGTGTTCGACGCTATCCGACGGCTGATGGCTCCAGACCGCCCGCGACCCCGCCCAATAGGGTTTCGTCCATAGCGCCCTTACGATTCGACTGCAGCGGGGTATAGTGTCAGCGGTCCAACGCCCCGATGTCTGACACGGAGATCGCCCAGCCGACGAATGCTTCCGCTGCCCTGACGGCGCTGCCCGTCGAGGGCTTCCGCGGCACGCCCGAGGAAATCGAGCGCCAGTGGTACGAGCAGGTCTACCGCGGGCGCGGCGACAGCATGCTCCAGCTCACCTGGCGCGCGGTGCTCATGGGCTCGGTGCTGGGCGGCGCGCTCTCGCTCACCAACCTCTATATCGGGCTCAAGGCGGGCTGGGGTTTCGGTGTCGCGATCACCGCGTGCATCCTTTCGTACGCCATCTGGACCGCGCTGCACCGGGCGGGCATCGTGCGCGAGCCCATGACCATCCTCGAGAACAACTGCATGCAGTCCGCGGCGAGCTCGGCGGGATACTCGACCGGCGGCACGCTCATCTCGGCCTTCGCCGCCTACATGCTGATCAACAACCGCACCATGTCACTGCCCACCATGCTCGCGTGGGTGTTCTGCCTGGCGGTGCTCGGCGTGACCATGGCCATTCCCATGAAGCGGCAGATGATCAACGTCGAGCAATTGCGCTTCCCGAGCGGCATCGCCGCCGCCGAGACGCTTCGCGCACTGCACTCCGTCGGCGAGTCGGGCATGCGGTCGGCCCGCGCCCTGGGCTGGGCCGGCCTGCTCGCGGTGATCAGCAAGTTCTGGACCGAGGGCCTCGTCGTCATGAGCGCGAAGCTCGCGCCCTACATGATCGGGACGTGGGTGGCCGCGCTCAACCAGCGCGTGTTCGGCAGGGAATGGATGGGGCGCACGGTGATGTTCTCGTGGGAGCCCATGTTCATCGCGGCCGGCGCCATCACGGGGCTCCACGTGTGCTGGAGCATGTTCTTCGGAAGCATCACGGCGTGGATGATCTTCGCGCCCATCCTCCAGCACCGCGGCATCATCCAGGGCGAGGGCTACGCGGCCATCGTGCAGTGGACGCTCTGGGGTGGCGTGGCCTGCATGGTCACGTCGAGCCTGCTCTCGTTTGGCCTGCAGTGGCGGACGGCGCTGGCCGCTTTTGCCGATCTCCGCGCGATGTTCGGCGGCGCCAAGAGAGATGCCCACGATCCCATCGCCGCCATCGAGACACCCGCCTCGTGGTTCATCGGCGGCCAGCTCTTTGGATTCATCGGGCTCGCGTGGCTCGGCCACCGGACCTTCGGCATGCCGTACTGGGAAACGGCGGTGGCGGTGCTGCTGTCATTCGCGCTGGCGCTCGTCGCCTGCCGCGTCACGGGCGAGACGGACACCACGCCGGTGGGCGCGATGGGGAAGATCACCCAGCTCACGTTCGGCGCGATCTCCCCCGGCCACGTGAACAGCAATCTCATGAGCGCCAATATCACGGCCGCGGCCGCGGGAGGCAGCGCCGACCTCCTTACCGACCTCAAGAGCGGCTACCTCCTGGGCGCGCATCCGCGGAAGCAGTTCATCGCCCAGTTTTCCGGCATCTTCGTGGGGACGCTCGTCAGCGTGCTGTGCTTCCGGCTGCTCGTGCCCGACGCCTCCGCCCTGGGCACGAACCAGTTCCCCGCGCCGGCGGCGCAGACGTGGCGCGCCGTCGCCGTCGCGCTCTCGGAAGGGCTCAGGGCGCTCGGGCCGGTCAAGATGTGGTCCATCGTCATCGGCGGGCTCGTGGGCATCGCCCTCACGGTGCTGCCGATGATCTTCCCGGCGCGACGTCACCTCATTCCGTCGCCGGCCGGCGTGGGGCTGGCGTGGACGTTCCATTGGTACTACGGACTCCTGTTCTTCATTGGCGGACTCGTGGGCTGGTGGGTCGAGAAGAAGCGCCCGACGTGGTCGGCGGAGTATACCTTCCCCGTGGCCTCGGGCTGGATAGCCGGGGAGAGCCTGACGGGCGTGGGCCTCGTGATGTGGGAGAACGGCCCGGAGCTCGTGCGCAAGCTCCTCGGCCGCTGAGTTTCTCGCTACGCGCGCGTCTTCCGGTGGGCGAGCCAGAGGCCCAAGGCGACCAGGGCGAGGCCGAGCACGGAGAGCGTGGAGATCGTCTCCGCGAGGAGCAGGGCGCCCAGCCAGGCGGCGGTGATCGGGCTCAGCGCGAGGAAGACGGTCACCTGGGTCGCTGGCGCATGACCGAGGGCCCAGAGCCAGAGGAAATAGCCGACGCCGCTATTGAGGCCGATGAAGATGACGGCCAGCCACCCGCCCCGGGTGAAGTGCGGCACGGACGAGAAGAAACCCTCGCCCGCGGCAAGGAACGAGAGGAACCCCACCGACGCGAGCATCGCGAACGCGCTTACCGGCAGGGCCGGGTATGTCAGGAGATAGGGCCGGTACAGCACGCTGCAGACAGCTCCGCACACAGCGCTGGCGAAGACGGCAAGCTCGCCCGTCCATGCATGAGCCCCGCCGCCCTGGATGGCCTTCTCGCCGAGGGCAAGCCCCACGCCGGCGATCGTCAGAAGCACGCCGAGGATTTTCGGCAGGGTGAGCCGCTCGTGGCCGAGTGCGGCCGCGAGCACCATGGTCAACAGGGGAAAGGTCGCGAAGATCAGCGCGGCGCGGCCGGACGGGATGTACCGCAGGCCGTAGTTGAGCACCGCGATCAGGATGCCGAACTGGGTGATCCCGAGCAGCGCGATGGGCAGGAGATCGCGCCGCGCGAAGCGCGTGCGCTCCGCGGACAGGAGCACGACGGGCAGGAGGCAGCAGAATCCGATCGCGTAGCGTAGCAGCGCCAGCGATGCCGGACCGGTCTGGTCCACGACGAACCGCGTGGCCACCATCGCCGAGCCGACGAGGATGCCGGTGGTGGCCGAGGCGGCCGCGGGCAGGAAGCGCATGGTCACAGCGTGAGGTCCCAGGTTTCCCCGACGAGCGCGTGGCCGAAGCTGTGGTGCCGCTCCTTGTGGACGAGGCGGAAGCCGGCCTTCTTGTAGATGTGCCGGGCGGCGAGCAGGATGCTGTTGGTCCACAGCGTGATCTTCCGGTAGCCTTTTTCCCTGGCGAAGAGGATGCATTCGTCCACCAGGCGGGCGCCGATGCCCAGCCCGCGCGCCTTGGGCTCCACCAGCATCAGGCGCAACTGGGCGACCGTCTTCGAGTGCGTGATCAGGAAGACGGAGCCAACGATCTCGCCGTCCTTCTCCGCTATCCAGCAGCGCTCCCGCTTCGGGTCGTAGCGCTCGATGAAAGTCTTCACGATGCCCGCGACCAGCGCCTCGAAGCGCTCGTCCCAGCCGTATTCCTGGGCGTAGAGCGCGGCGTGACGGTGCACGACCCAGCCCATGTCGCCCGGCTTGTGCGGTCGGAGCAGGTACGGCACCTTCCGCTCGGGCTTGGCGCCCAGAATGCCCTCGATGGTGTGCATCGCCTGGACCAGACGAGTCTGCTCGCTCGCGGGCAGGGTGCCCAGCATCGCGCCGATTTCGTCTCGCGAGCGCGTGTTGAGGGGGGCGAAGGCCGCCTGGCCACGCGGGGTGAGCGCCAGGTGGCTCTGCCGCCCGTCGTGTTCCGACTGCGTCCGCTTGAGGAGGCCGCGCTTCTGAAAACCGCGCAGGATGCGGCTCAAGTACCCTGCGTCCAAGCCGAGATCGCGGCCTAGCTCGGTCGCCGTCGGCCGCTCGCGGTGCGCCAGCTCGTAGAGGACGCGCGTCTCGCTGAGGGAGAAGGGGCTATCCAGGTACGCCTCGCGGAGCAGGCCGATCTGGCGCGTGTAGAAGCGGTTGAAGCGCCGCACGTCGGCCACCCGCGCATCGATTTGCCTGTCCGCCATATGCATGCCACCGTCACATAATTGATTGACTTTGTCAACTATGTTGACGACGGGGGCGCCCGCGGGCGAGCCGCGGTATGCTGTCCCCGTGGCCTGGGACCCCGCGCAGTACCTGAAATTCGCCGACCATCGCCTGCGGCCGGCCGTGGACCTCCTGAACCGGATCGACGCCGGCGATCCGGACGAGGTGTACGACCTGGGAGCGGGCGCTGGCAACGTGACGCGGCTCCTCAAGGCGCGGTGGCCGGGCGCGCGGGTGACCGGTGTGGACTCATCGGGAGAAATGCTCGCGAAGGCGGCGGCCGCGGCCCCGGAGATCGCATGGCGACAGGCCGACCTCGGGGCGTGGCGACCCGACGGTCCCGCCGACCTCATCTACTCGAACGCGGCCCTGCACTGGCTCGGCGATCACGAACGGCTGTTTCCGCGCCTCCTGGCCGCGCTCGCGCCGGGAGGAGTGCTCGCGGTGCAGATGCCGCGTAATTTCTCCGCGCCGTCTCACACCGCGATGGCGGAGGCGGCCCGCAGCGGGCCGTGGCGCGTGAAGCTCGAGCCGTTGCTCCGCCCGATGCCGGTGGGCGACCCGGCCTTCTACTACGGCGTGCTGGCCCCCCGCGCCGCGGCCCTCGACATGTGGGAGACCGAATATCTCCAGGTGCTCGAAGGCGAGCACCCGGTCAAGGAGTGGACGAAGGGCACCTGGCTCAAGCCGCTCCTCGACGCGCTCGAGGAACCGGAGCGCAGCGGCTTCGAGGCCGCCTACGCCGAGCTGGTCGCGCGCGCATATCCGCGTCGCGCCGACGGCCGCACGCTGCTGCCGTTCCGCAGGCTTTTCATCGTAGCCAAGGCGCGTCATGGCTGAGCGCCGCATGGCTGAAAGGGGAGACATCCTGCTCGTCTCCTGCTACGAGCTGGGCCACCAGCCTCTGGCGCTGGCCTCGCCGATAGCATTCCTTGAGCGTGCCGGCTTCGCTCCCGAGGCCCTCGACATCTCTGTCGAGCCGTTCGACGCCTCCAAGGCGGCGCGCGCCCGGTTCGTGGCGATCTCCGTCCCGATGCACACGGCACTCCGTCTGGGGGTGCGCGTGGCCGAGCAGATCCGGCAGATCAATCCCGCGTGCCACATCTGCTTCTACGGTCTCTACGCCTCGCTGAACGCCGACTACCTGCTCGCGCATTGCGGCGATTCGGTGATCGGCGGCGAATTCGAGTCGGCGCTGGTCGCGCTGGCCCAGGCGCTGGAGGCCGGGCGTCCGGAGGCCGTCGGAGGCGTCCACGTGCGGGGCCGCACCGCCGCCCCCGTGCTGGAGCGCCTGCCCTTCGCGCTGCCGAGCCGGGCGACGCTGCCGGGTCTCAAGAAGTACGCGCATCTGGACAGGGACGGCCGCAAGGAGCTGGTCGGCTACGTCGAGGCGAGCCGGGGCTGCCTCCACCTGTGCCTGCACTGTCCGATCCCGCCCGTGTACGGCGGCCGCTTCTTCGTGGTGCCGCGGGAGACCGTCCTCGCAGACATCCGCCAGCTCGAGCGCGAAGGCGCGACCCACATCACCTTCGGTGACCCGGATTTCCTGAACGGGCCCGGCCACTCCCTGTCGATCGTGCGCGCGATGCGAGCCGAGTTCCCGTCGCTGACCTTTGATTTCACGGCGAAGGTCGAGCACATCCTCGAGCGCGAGGAGATGTTCCCGGAGCTGCGGAGCCTCGGCTGCGCCTTCATGATCTCGGCGGTGGAATCGCTGAGCGAAGCCGTGCTGGCCAACCTCGAGAAAGGCCACACGCGGGCCGACGTCACGCGCGCGCTCGGCATAGTGCGCGACGCGGGCATCGCCTTCAGGCCCACCTGGGTGGCCTTCACGCCGTGGACGACGCTCGAGGACTATCTCGAGATGTTCGAGTTCGTGGAGCGCGAAGGGCTGATAGACCACGTGGACCCCGTCCAGTTCACGCTGCGGCTGCTGGTCCCGCCCGGCTCGGCGCTCCTGACGCGCGACGCGATCACGCCCTACCTGGGGCCACTCGACCAGGCCGCCTTCATTCATCGCTGGACGCATCCCGATCCGCGCATGGACCTGCTCCAGCGCGAGGCGAGTCGCCTCGTCGAGGCCGCGTCAGCCGAAGATGCGGCGGCAACCTTCTACCGACTCAAGGCTCTCGCGTATTCAACGGCGGGACTGTCGCAAAAGCCTGCGCCGGCTCTCGCTCCCGACCGGCGCCGCCCGCCCCGGCTCACCGAAGCCTGGTTCTGCTGAGCGGAGCCGACTGAGGGCCAGTTCGGCCCTCTCAAGCCGACGCTTCACGAAGGGGTGTCCGGCGTGGTCGTGTAGGGCGCGCACTTCCTTGTGGAGCGCGACCGGCTAAACTATAGTTCTCTCTGCGCTATGGAATACGTGATCGTCGACTTCCCCGAGCGGCGCGAGGTTTTCATGGGCGGCGTGAGCCAGGGGAACAACCTGAACGACAGCGGCGGCCATCGGATCCTCAGAGTGGACACAGGGAAACACACCTTCACGCTTGGCGGCCCGAAGGACTTCGACCCCCCTAGCCAACTCGTCGACGTCAACGGCACCACGCCCGTTCTGCCCCAGCACATCGTCTTCACGAAGAAGGTCTGAGATGCGCGCGACCGCTCGATCGCTCCTGCTCGTCGGAGCGGCTGCTCTTCTCGTTGCCTGCACCGGCCAGCCCATCAATAGCAAGCTCCCCGCATTCGACGGGACCAGCGGGTACCGGTTCGACAAGCTCTCGCTCGACAACAACACCAACGACCTCTTCGTGATCCTCGCCTTCTCCGGAGGCGGTACCCGCGCGGCCGCATTCTCGTTTGGCGTCATGGAAGGGCTGCGTGAGACGAAATACCAGGCCCCGGCCGGGCAGCGCGCCCTGCTCGAGGACGTGGACGTCATCTCGTCCGTGTCGGGCGGCAGCTTCACCGCCGCCTACTACGGGCTCTTCCGGGACCGCCTGTTCACGGACTTCCCGAATGTGTTCCTTTACCGAAGCATCCAGTCCGATTTGGTCCTCCGCGCATTGTCGCCCGTCAACTGGGGTCGCCTCGCGTCCCCGACTTTCGACCGGATCGATCTGGCCGCCGAGCTGTACGACGAGGTGGTCTTCGAACACAAGACGTTCACGGACCTGCTCAGCCTGCCGCGGAAGCCCTACATCGTTCTCAATGCCACGGACATGACGTTGGGGCACCGCTTCGAGTTCACGCAGGACCAGTTCGACCTGCTGTGCTCGGATCTCGGGCCCGTCAAGGTGGCGAACGGCGTCGCCGCCTCGTCCGCCTTCCCGGGTCTGCTGAGCCCCCTCACGCTCAAGAACTTCGCGACGGAAGGGTGCGGCTACAAGGCCCCCCAGTGGCTCCTGGACGCGGCGCAACCGGGCAGCCCGATGCCGCGCTACGTGCGCGCGCGGGATGCCCTCTCCTATCAGGATCCCCAGGCCGGCCGCGCGTACGTGCACCTGCTCGACGGCGGCCTCGCAGACAACATCGGCCTCCGCGGCCCCTACGCCGCTCTCAGCAGCGACGCCAGTCCCTGGAGCGTGCTCTCCAAGATCAACCAGGGCTCCATCCGGCGCGTGGTCGTGATCACCGCAAACGCCAAGACGAAGACGAGTCACGACTGGGATCGGCGGCGACGGGCGCCGGGCCTCCTGAACGTTTTGGGGTTCGTAACGTCCGGTCCAATGGACAACTACTCGTTCGACACCGTCCAGATGGTCCGCGACTTCTTCACCCAGATGAACGCGGACGCCCAGTCGTGGAACGTGTGCACTGCGCGCATCAACGCGAGCTGCCCCGCCGCCGGCACCGACGATGATCTGCCCGTCGTGAACTTCTTTGCGGTGGAGCTGTCGTTCGACGCGGTGGAGGACGGGGCGCTCCGCACCTGCCTCGACAACCTGCCCACGTCCTTTGCCCTGCCCAAGCCGACGGTGGACCTGCTCCGCGCCGTCGCGCGCTCGCTGCTCATGGGCTCGAAAGACTTCCGCGCGGCGATGGGCACGATCGATCCCGCCTGGACTCCGAGCCCTGTCACGATCGACCCTGCGCTACGCGCCGAGGTCTGCGCGGCCTCGGCGGCGCGCTGACGCGAACAGGAGGAATACCGATGGACGAGACGGCCGCCGCGAGCGTCACCGGCGTGGTGCAGGTGTTCGATCTGCACGCGCTCAAGGCTTTCGCGCCCGACAAGCGGGTGCGGAAGATGCTCTTCAAGACCGACCAGCTCTGGTCGGAGATCGCCTGCTACGAGCCCGGGCAGTCCACGGTGATGCACAGTCACCCGAGAGAGGAAGAGGCCATCTACGTTCTCGAGGGCACGGCCAACATGGAGATCGACGGCCGCGAGGTGGTGGTGCCGGCCGGCTCGATCGTCAAGTTCCCCAACGCGGTCATGCACGACGTCCGCAACCTCGGGACCGAGCGCTGCGTGATCATGTTCCTCAAGGTCAACCCCAAGGTGCTCCCCAAAACCAGCAAGGACACTCACGATGGGTAACGTCGAGCGCTGCGACAAGACCCTGCCGCTGAACGAGATGATCTTCTACGTGCGCCGCGACCCGGTGCTCCGCGCGCGCTGGACGACCGACCTCGAGGGTCTCGCCCGCGAGTTCGGCCTGAGCCGCGAGGAGTACGAGGCGGTGCGCGACAAGGACGTGCGCCGGCTCCACGACATCGGCGTGCACCAGTACTACGTCCCGCAGATCCTCCGGCTCTTCTACGGAGCCGCCGCCAACACCAACAGCCACCCGGCGCTCGAGGCATACAAGAAGGCGTATCCGGAGGAAGCGGAGCAGGCGAGCCGGCTTCAGCACGAGCTCGAGAAGCGGGAGCGGTGAGCCATGGCCACGATCGTCTCCGCGATGGCCATGACGCACTCGCCCGGACTCACGGGCTGGTTCGAGCGCGCATCCAAGGACTACCAGGAGCGGGCGTTGAGAGCCATCGGCGAGATGCGCGAGCGCCTGGCCAGGTCGCGGCCCGACGCGGTGGTGGTGTTCAGCAACGACCACCTGCTGAACTGGCCGATCAACAACACGCCGGAGTACACGGTGGGGATCGGGTCCGAACACGTCGGGCCCGCCGACTGGTACGACGAGTGGCTGGGCCTTGCGAAATACAAGATCCCGGGCCATCCGGCGCTCGCACGCTACATCGTCAACGAGGGCGCGCGGCGGCGGTTGGCATTCTCCTACCTTCGCGATATGCAGTTCGACGATGGCATCTCGGTGCCCATGCACTACCTGAACCCGATAGGCGCCATCCCGCTCGTACCCGTCACGATGAACTGCACCATGCCGCCGATTCCCACGCCGGAGCGCGCGTATCAAGTCGGGACGACGCTGCGCGAGATGCTCAAGGCCTATCCGGGCAACGAGCGCATCGCCATTCTCGCGACGGGCGGTCTTTCACACGAGCCGGGAGGGCCGCGCTATTTCTGGGTGGACGAGGAGTTCGACCTCTGGTTCCTGGATCTCTTGAAGAACGGCGACCACGAGGCGCTTCTGCGCGAGTGCACGCTGGAGCGGATGGAGGCGGCCGGCTCGGGCGGCACGGCGGAGCTGCTCTCGTGGATCCTCGCCATGGCCTTTACGACGGGCCCCGCCGAAGTCCTCGCCTACATGCCCGCCATAGCCTGGCGCTCAGGCACGGGCATGGTTGTCTGGCCTAGTCTCATCTGACCGGATTCACCCTCACCCTATCCTCTCCCTCAGTGAGGGAGAGGGAGCTCTTCTCGAATTCCCTCGCCCCCGGAAGGGGGGAGAGGGCAGGGTGAGGGGGCGCGGCCTAGCTTCCGACCACGCGCTCGACGATGACGCAGTCCTTCCAGACGCCTTCGAGCTCTCCGTGCGCCTTGTAGATTCCTACCTCCCGGAATCCCACCGAGCGACAGGCGGCCCGGCTCGCGACATTCTCGGGGAAGATACGGGACACGAGCTTGTGCAGGCCGGCCGCGGCTGCTTCCTGGATGAGGGCCTCCAGCGCGAGACGGCCGACGCCGCGGCCCCGGTCGTCGCGCGCGACGTACACCGAGAACTCGGCGATCTTCGCGTAGCACTCGCGCGGCCGGTACGGCGACGTCGAGGCGAAGCCGACGATGCGCCCGCCATCCTCGACGACCACGACAGGGTGAACGCCGTCGAACCAACGCGCCACATCCTCGGCGCTCCGCGGCCGCGTCTCGAACGTGGCGATCCTGTCCTCGATGCCCTCGTTGTAGATCCGCGCGATGGCGTCCGCGTCGGTCGGGGTCGCTTTCCGTGTCGTGATCGGCATGGCTCAGCCCTTTCTTCCCCATCCTTCCGTTTCGATGAGGCGCTCGACGCGCCGCCGGACCTCGTCGCGGATCTGCCGCACGCGCTCGAGCGGCTTGGCCTTCGGGTCCTCGATGGGCCAATCGTCGCGCTTGAGCCCCGGCACGAAGGGGCAGGCCTCGCCGCATCCCATGGTGACGAGGAGCCGGCTGGCACCGGCGAGTTCATCGGTGAGCCGCGAGGGCTTCGCCCCCGACACGTCGAGACCGGCCTCCTTCATGACGGTGACGACCTCTGGGTGGACACGGTCCGCCGGCTCCGTTCCCGCTGAGACCGCGCAGGCGCGCCTCGGATCGGCCAGGGCATTGAAAAACGCGGCAGCCATCTGGGAGCGCCCCGCGTTGTGCACGCACGCGAAGACCACCTGGGCCGTCATCGCGGGCCTTCCTCTACTCGCGGCTCTATTGGCGCGAGCCAGCCGAACAGGGCAGTGGCCGCCGCCGCGCCGATGAGCTGGGCGACGATGAAGCCCGGAGCGTCGGCGGGGCGGATGCCGGCGAAGGTATCGCTGGCGGAGCGGGCGAGCGTCACGGCCGGGTTGGCGAACGACGTGGACGCGGTGAACCAGTAGGCCGCCGTGATGTAGCCGCCGACGGCGAAGGCCACAATGTCGGAGCGCAGATGAGCGCACCCCCAGATGACGGCCAGAAGCCCGAAGGTCGCGACGAACTCGCTCAGGAGGTGAGCACCGCCGGCTCGCGCGTGACGCGAGGCGAAGAAGACGGGCTCGGAGAACATCGTGTTCGCGGCCGCGACGCCGGCGAACGCGCCCACGAGCTGCGCCGCGATGTACGCCGGCACCTCACGCCACGCGAAGCCGCCGCGCCAGGCATCCGCCAGCGTCACCGCAGGGTTGAAGTGCGCGCCCGAAATGGGCCCGAAGGCCAGGATGAGCGCGACGAGCGCCGCGCCGGTGGCGATCGTGTTCGCCAGCAGGGCGAGGGCCTGCTGGCCGCCGGCGAGCCGGCTCCCCATGATGCCGGAGCCGACCACCGCTGCCAGGAGCAGGGCCGTGCCGACCGCCTCCGCGACCACCCGTCGCCCGAGATCGGGCCGGCGGTGGGGCGGTCCGCTCACCCCGCGAGGGGCTTGCGGGCGCGGACGAAGGCGCTCATGAACTTGCCGTCCACCTGGGGCGCGATGGCGTCGCCGTCGATGCCAGACTTCGCCAGGAATTCGCGCGCGTCCTCGACGCGGTAGACGCGCGTTGGCTCGAGGTCGATGCCCTCGAAGCCCGCCTTGGCGAGCTTGGCACGGTACTCGTCGTGTTCCAGCGCTCCCGCCACGCAGCCTATCCACAGCTCGACGCTCCTGCGGATCTGCGCGGGTACCTTGCCGCGCACGACGACATCGGAGACGGCGAAGCGGCCGCCCGGCCTGAGCACGCGGAAAGCCTCGGCGAAGACGCGGCTCTTGTCCACCGAGAGGTTGATCACGCAGTTGGAGATGATCACGTCCACCGAGTTGTCAGGCAGAGGAATGGCCTCGATCTCGCCCTTGAGGAACTCCACGTTCGAGACTCCGGCTTTGCGCTGGTTCTCTCGCGCCAGCGCCAGCATCTCGTCGGTCATGTCGAGGCCGTAGGCCTTGCCCGTCGGGCCGACCCGCCTGGCCGAGAGCAGCACGTCGATGCCGCCGCCCGAGCCCAGGTCGAGGACTGTCTCACCAGCCTTGAGCTCGGCCAGCGCCGTGGGATTGCCGCAGCCGAGGGAGGCGGCGGTGGCCTCGGAGGGCAGGCACGCCGTTTCGCTCTCCGTGTAGAGGTTGGAGGTGATGGGGTGGGCCTCGCGTCCGGAGGTGCTGCTGCAGCAGGAGCTGCCGCCATCCGTTACCTTGAGCGCAGCCTTGCTGTACTTGTCCTTCACGATCTGCTTGATGTCCTGATCTGCCATTGCCGGTCTCCTATCGTGTCGCGTCGTCAAGAAGACGCGCAGCAGGCGTTGCTCTTTGCCAGTTGCAGCCCCTTCGCGGCGGGCTTCTCGCCGCCCGTGACCTCGTCCTCGAGATCGTAGTTGAGGTGGTAGACCTCCCACTCCACGCCGTCCGGGTCCTGGACCCAGAACTTGTCCTGGTTGGCGTGGCAGCAGTTGACCCCCATCTCCTCGCGCACGGGCAGGCCGGCGGACTTCACGCGGGCGAGCTGCGCCATGACGGCGTCCACGGTCTCCAGCTGAACGCCCACGTGGTTCACCGTGCCCACGGCGGCGTGACCGCCCTCCGAGACGGCGAGATTGACGGGCGCCCACTCGGGCAGGAACTTGACGTACCCCGTCTTGACCTTGACCGGGCCCTCGCCGAGGAACCGCTCGTAGAAGTCGCGGCTCTTGCCGAGGTCGGATACGTGCATGTGCAGATGGACTTTGGCGGACATGGAGCCTCCTTTAGCAGCAGGCGGTGAGCAGGCGCGCCAGCGTGGTCGCCGTCTCCCGCTGCACGGAATAGTAGATGTACCGCTCTTCCTTCCGGCTCTCGACGAGCCCGGCCCGCCGGAGCAGGTCGAGGTGGTGCGACAGGGTCGGCCCCGGGATCTCCACGGCCGCCTGGATCTCGCCCACCGAGACTTCCCTCCCGGCGCGGACGAGGAAGAAGAACACCTGGAGTCGGGTCAGGTGCCCGAGGGCCTTGAACGCCTCCACGTGGGTGTCATCGGCCTCCAGCCGGGCCAGCGGCAGGCGGGCTATAGTTTTCATAGTTCGAAGTTTATGAAACTATAAAATGGATGTCAAGCCGATTCTTCGAGGCATGCGGGTATTGACAGCGCCCGGGTCCAACCCTACCATCGCGTCGTTTCCGGAGGCTTGGAGGGCTGCGAATGTCCAGGAACCATGCACTGGCCGGGCTCGTCGCCTGTGTCGTCACGCTCGGGATCGCGCCACCCGGACCCGCCCACGCCGTCAGCGATCCGCCCGCCCTGACGGTCGAGATTGTGCAGCCGGGCAGGGCGGCGCCGGGCGGCCTGCCCGCCGGAGGCCTGGGCGACCGGGTCACCATCGGCATCAAGGGGTTGCAGCGGTGGGCCGGCGCATCGACGGACTGCGAGCCGAAGACCGACGCAGCCAAGGTCGAGAAGGCGGTAAGCACGGATGTCCGCGACCTCACGCGGGCGAAGCTCTTCATCGACAACCGGGCGATCCCGGACCTTCCGGTGACCGTGGAACTCTGCAACGATCGACTCTTCTTCGATCTCGTCTACACCGCCAAAACGCAGAATACGGCGAACAGAGACGCCTGGAGCCGTATCCTCGGCGAGTCGCACGACTGGAGCCGCCCCGTCGTGATGACGGTGGCCCTCGACGGCAGCAACCCGTTGCCCGTCTCGAAGCCGAATTTCGACCTCGTCATGATTCCGAGGGCCCGATTCAACTGGTGGCTCGGGATCTTCCTCGTCCTCATGGCGGCATTTTTGTATCTCGCCGTCAAAAGCGACCTGTTGCGCGGCATGGGCCCGCAGCCCGGGCTCACCCCCGATCCCCGGCAGCAGCCGCGAAAGCCCTTCAGTCTCGGCCGATGCCAGATGGCGTGGTGGCTTTTCGTGATCCTGGCCGCGTATCTGTTCATCGGGGTGATGACGGGGGACTACCTGAGCATGACGGTCCAAGCCGTCGCGCTGCTCGGAGTCAGCGCGGCGACGGCGGTGGGCTCGGTGGCGATCGACCAGAACCGGCGGAGCGGCGCCGAGGCTCAGAAAAGCGCGCTCACCGCCGAGCAGACGACGCTGGCCGCCAAGCAGGCTACGCTGACCCAGGAACTGGCCGATACCGCGGCCCGCCTGGCCGCGCCCGGAATCGCGCCGGTTGCCGCAAACGATCTTGTCAAGATCCAGACCGAGACGCAGATCGAGCGGGACAAGATCCTGTCGCGGCTCAACCAGATCAGCCAGGAGCTGAAGCGGCACGAAGCAATACTCAGGGTGAACCCGGCCACCGGCAACTTCCTCAAGGACATTCTCTCCGACGCGACAGGCGTCACGCTGCATCGATTCCAGATGCTCGTCTGGACGGTGGTGCTGGGGATCGTCTTCGCCCTCCAGGTTTATCGCAACCTGGCCATGATGGACTTCTCGCCCGAGCTGCTTGCCCTCCAGGGCATCAGTGGCGGCACCTACCTGAGCTTTAAGGTGCCGGAGACTCCCGCTATTTCCGGAGGTGCCGCTCCATGAGACTGAAGGAGCGGCCGGAACGTCAGGGGGAAGCTCTGAAGGAGCGCGAGATCCAGTAGAAGGCGGC
>WNFC01003489.1_pt1 | contig 17019 bp, 15 predicted proteins | sample 5400541 | NCBI WGS metagenome assembly WNFC01 (sample SAMN13153342, study PRJNA577476) | soil metagenome | isolation source: 120 cm saprolite under Douglas fir tree site 2 hole 2 replicate 1 | place: USA:California | collected 2015-04-18
ACAGTCTGGCCGATCAGCGCATCATCCTGCGTAGCAACGCCCACGCCCGCCGCGGCCGAATCGCCCAGAACCAGCAACCGCAGAGATGGCCCCGTACCCGATTCGCCTGACCGTCCACCTGCCGCTTCCGGAAGCTTTGGAGTCACGCGACGAACATACTTTCCCTGGCAAAACAGTACCGGTGATATCAAAGCCATCGCCACAGTGAGGCCGAATTGGTTTTTCCCTTGTGGACGCATGCGTTTGCATTGGTATCGGTTAAGTGAGTTCATAGTGAAGCGCTTTTATCTTACCTGTTTGATGTTTCAGTGAAGCTGGTCAAGGTTGAATAAGGCGTCTCCCGCTGAGCGTTTGGCCTTTCGCAGGCGCGCTGGCTTTCTTTTTTCTTCGCCCACCTGCCCTACCCTATGTGTGACCCGCAACCCGCCCAACACCAGCGGCATCTTTGGGAAGGAAGCGGAGGACTGCAATGAAACCGAAATTGAACCTACTCGCAACCGTCCTGGCGTTGTTGATAACCGGGGCGGCTGCCCAAACGCGGGTTGTGCCCAAGGATACGACGATCAAGGTACGGACTGATTCTGCCATCCCGGCCAAGCCGGCCGACAACGCAAAGTACACGGGATCAGTAAGTACTGACGTTACTGACAGCTCAGGCGCCGTGATCATCCCGCGCGGCTCCCGTGCCACGCTGGTCGCCGTACCCAATCCTGACGGCAAAGACACCACTCTGGACCTGCGCTCGGTTACGGTGGGCGGACAGCATTATCTGCTGACGACGCAGACCAAGTCAGGAAGCTCGGCGCCAGGAGGCCTGGGCGCGAACGCACGTACGGGCAAGTACGTGGGCGGTGGAGCTGCCGTGGGCGCCGTACTGGGAGCGATCTTTGGTGGCGCCAAAGGCGCGGCGATTGGAGCCATTGCCGGCGGCGGAGCCGGAGCCGGGACCCAGGTCTATACCGGCCGCAAAAAAGAGATACCCGCTGAAACCGAATTGAGCTTTAAGCTGGCGCAGGATTTACAACTGCGTCCAGTCACAAGCCGGAAGAGTAGCGGTACCAACTCGAACCAAAAGTAACCTGTCAACAACCGTCGATTTTGACCGTGGGCGATCATCGGGTAGTCTTGGTACAACGCCATGAAACCTGTGATCGCCAAATTTTTATTGTCCGCTGTCGCCCCGGAGGGTTTCCCAGCGGAAGCTGGTCCGGAGTTTGCATTCCTTGGGCGATCCAATGTAGGCAAATCCAGCCTGATCAATTCCCTGCTCGGCCAGAAGCTGGCGCATGTGAGTTCCACTCCCGGCCGCACGCGAATGATCAATTTCATTGGTGTCTATGCCAAACCTACCCAGCCGCAGCCAGAACTGATGCTGGTTGATCTGCCTGGATATGGCTACGCGAAGATTTCCAAGTCGATTTCTGCCGAATGGCCCAGGTTCATTGAGCCGTATTTGAGTGAGCGCAACGCGTTGCAGCTTGCCATTGTATTGGTCGACTCAAACATTCCCGCCCAGGCCCCCGACCAACAATTGATCGAGTTTCTGCAACACGCGCAACGCGACTTCATCGTGGTTGGGACCAAGACCGATAAACTGTCCAGCAACAAGCTGCGCTCGGCCCTGGTCCAGCTATCCAAAGACCACGGCATCACTACTATCCTTCCCTACTCGGCAAAAACCGGGGAAGGACGCACAGAACTCTGGCGGGAAATCCGCAGCCGCGCTGCGCAGTACAATCCCGTGATAAGAACTCACGCGTTGGCTGATCTGGACGAATAATGGACCCATTTGCCAGAAAGATGTGGCGAGCCGGCCTCGCCTACGCCGTGCTATTGATGGCAATGGGCGCCGCGCTGACGGTGGTTTACGTTCATGAGCGTCCCAGGTGTGGTGACCGCAGGGTGAAAGAATCCAATAGCCCTGACCGGCGTTGGACGGCAGCAGTTCTTGAGCGCCGTTGCGGCGAAGACGCACCGTTCATCACGCTGATCAACTTGCGTGACGGTGGCACAAAACTGGTTCGCGGATTCGTTTCCGGCCAGGCCAACCAGAATAACGTCTTCATGGTTGAACAGGACGCTGCCGGCGCAGGATTACAACTTGATTGGAATGGTTCTGGCGAATTGACCATTCACTGCCCCCATTGCGATGCCAATTACGTACGACGGCAGGACCCACAGCATGGCGGGCTGAAGATTCGGTACGAATTCCGTTAGCGATCACGGGCTGGTAACAGCGGTCGCGGCCGGATGCCGCGCCAGCCAATTTGCCAGTTCCGGTTGCTGCCGTTTGCGATAGTTTATGCAGGCGTCAATCCGCTCCAACGACAGCTTAAGGGTGCGGTCTGTTCCGGGAAGTTTGTGCTGCGTGAAAAACGCAGCCACATCGTTACGGGCATCAGAATCGCAAAAAGCGCCTGTGGCCCCCACCAGTGCATTGCCGCCGGACCCTGCGAGTTTCTTTTCCACGTCCGGCCAATTTTGTTTGGTCCACTCCCATGCAGTTTTATTCGCTTCAGGATTTGCGATCACGCGGGCCAGATAGCGCAAAGAATCCTGGCTGCGCGTTTCCGGAGAGATGATTTTTTCCAGCCAGGCAGTCACCAGTTTAGGTTCACTAAACCTGGCCAGCGAACGCGCCAGGTTACTCCGCATCTCCGGAGTGGTAGCCGGATTATTGAGCGTTGCCATGTAGAGCTCAAACAAACCTGCATCATTGCTGGCTGCTGCTACCTCCAGTACCTCTGAGGCGATGGACGGATCAAGCGATTGAGGTTCTTGCAAAAACCGTTTGGCCAACGCAACAGCTTGACCAACCACCGCCGGGTTTCGTCCAATCAGTCCTTCGATCAAGATTAGATTCGCCCGCAGACGTCCATCGCTCTGATCGGGTACCCAGCCGACTTTCGCGAACATGGGAGTGAACGTAGATTTCACCCGCTCCGCAAAGGCATCACGATCGGCGTCATTCGTGGCATAAACGCTTGCTTGCGCCAACGGTTCAAGATAGCTTTCAACCACTGCTTGCTCAGCGTCCTGGGAGAGCGCCATAACCAGATCAAGATAGTTGCTCATTGGCTCAGTACCGGAATAGGCCAACGCGGCCTGGTCATTTAGCAGAGATATGCGCTCGCCCGTGGTCAATTCTGTCGCGGCCACCGCCGTCAGCTTCTGCAAGGTGCCGCTATCATAGCGCGAGCGGTAATAACCGGATGCATTCGCGTTCATGAACATCCAGGAAGCGCATCCAGCAGCCGGCAAAACCAGTTGTCTTTGGCTCAGAACCTGGCAGAATGGCTTGGCCGTTTCCGTTTTTACGCACACCGGCAGCATCCATGTTTGATTAACAGAAGCCAGATTGCTGCCAGTTGAGCTGGCGGCAGCCCCATCCGCCCAGAAACGCGATTGAGAAATCGTGATCTCCGTGCGCGGCGCTGCAGGCCTGAGCTGACGCCGGCGTCTGGATTTTCTTGACACCCTCGGTTCTGGCGGCGAGGCAATGCATGCGGCTTTTACTGATATCAATGGCACGCCCGGCTGGTCCACGAACGTCGGCATGATCCGCTCTACGGGGCGTCCTGAAGCGACGCCCATAGCTTTCCAGAAATCCTCAGCAGATGCGTTGGAGTAGGAAAACTTCCGTATGTAAAGGTTTACCCCGCGGCGAAACGTCTCCGGCGATACATAGGACTCCAGCATGCGCAGCACTGCCGCGCCTTTTCCATACGAGATGCCGTCAAACAGCGCGCTGATTTCTTCCGGCGTTTCCGCATGCGCGCGTATAGGATGCGTGCTCTTCAAGGCATCCACGGCAAGGGCGTGGTTGGTTGCATCCAGTGCGGTCAATTGCGCTGTCCATTCCGGATGCAACGATTGCGATGGCTTCACCGCCATCCACGTGGCGAAACTTTCATTCAGCCAGAGGTTGTCCCACCACTTCATGGTCACCAGATCGCCAAACCACTGGTGCGCCATTTCGTGCGCCAGGATGCCAAAGACTTCAGCTTTTGAATTTTGAGAAGAGTTTTTCTCGTCGATCAACAGCGCCGCTTCACGATAAAAGATTGCTGCCGTATTCTCCATGGCGCCTGCGTCAAAATCCGGCGCCGCCACAATGTCCAGCTTGCCAAACGGATAAGCCACTCCATAATAGCGATCGTAGAATTGCAGAATCTCTTCCGCATACTTCACCGCCAGTGTGCCAAGCTGCTTCTTGTCCGGCGTGCTGCACACACGGATGGGAATATTGTCCGCGGAGCCTTCATTGCAGGCAAAATCACCTACCGCCATCGCTACCAGATAGGTTGACATCTTTGCCGTGGTCGTAAACTTAAGCGTGTGTTTGCCCTCGACAGGGCCTGGTGAGTCGGATTCAATGCGGCCGTTGGAAATAGCTGTGTCCGCGCTGTCTACGATCAAAGTGACATCAAACGTGGACTTCAGCGCCGGTTCGTCAAAAGATGGAAAAGCACGGCGCGCATCAGTGGATTCAAACTGGGTAACGGCATAGTTCCGCGCCTTGTTGCGAGCCAGATAAAAGCCGCGCAATTGATCGTTGAGTATCCCGGCGAACTTCAAATGCAGCTTTACCGCACCGGCATCGAGAGGAGTGACAAAGCTGAGCGTGGCTTGTTGCCTTGCCGCGTCAAAACTCACCTGAGCTGTTTGCAACTTATCCGTCTGCGTTGCTTCGGCCAGCGGGATCTCCAATTCGGCCGCGTTGAGCGTGATGGAAGACGCTGGCTTTAATAGCAGCAGATCAATGGTTTCTTCGCCGGTAAACGTCGCCTTCGCCAGATCGGGAGTAAACGTCAGGTCGTAATGTTGAGGTACGGCGCCTTCAGGCAATCTCTGAGCGCCGGCCCCTGCCGGAACAATCAGTATTAAAACAACGATGAATAAAATGAGGGTAAGTTTCTTGAGCGTTGACATTCCTCTCCCTGTGCTCACTGAGTTAAAACCGCGACCAAACCCGATCTTCGATAGGTATTGGAATTGTAATTGGTGGAAGAAAACGTGTGCGCACGGAACGTACGGCTTTTATGGGTAGATGCGGGTCTCATCGGCCAAACACTGGCCCTATTTTCTCTGACAATTCTTTACAAATATCCCGGCAAACCGCGAACCACAAAAGCTATCCCCGTCCCGGGAGCTTTTAAGGGTTGCTGGATTTGGATTTCACATGGCAGGGATGCGTGGAAATGGCCGGGACCTTCTGGTTATTCCGTCGAGTCACGGTCGCGCACAGGCCTGGCTCGTATTGCTGACCGTTCCAGTTGAATACGGTGGTCTCTTCCTGGTTCGGGTTGAGCTGGTACTTACCTGAAAGTGACGGAAGCCCATGCATTGTGACCTTCATGGGATGCAGGGACGAGAATGTGTCTCGCAAGGCCAGCCGGTAGCTTGCGCCCGACCGGAGGTAGACAAACGTCGAGCAGTTTTCATTGGCGCAGTGGCATGCATCGTGAGGCGCAGCAATCACGCCGGCTTCGCGTCCAGCGGCCAATATCTCCTGCGTGCTTACAGGTGTATCCAGCAAGGTGCTGCTTTCCTGTGCCCTGGGGTCCTGCGCGTCTGACGCGTTGATGGTTCTGGTGCTGCAAGCAGCGTCACGTACCAGCGCCTGTTGCAGTTCAGGCTGTAATTCAGACACGCGGGCATACTGCTCCCCGCCGTTTGCAGAACTGAGACTAAATAGAAGGATGGCCAGAAAGGGGTACCGACATCTCATGGTACGACCTATTTTCCGTCTTTGGATCCGCTAGGGGTAGATACCACAGGGGCTGATACCAAACAACTGGTCAAGCATGTCCGGAGAGTTGCTGCATTCTGGTACCTGCGTTCCTGGGAGTCCAAGCTCACCCTGCGGCCCAACCGAAACGCCCGTCGCACCAAAGTCGGCCCTCGTAAGGCCGCGCAAAATCGGCAGAATAGTCATGGCTGGATCAAGTTTTGGACCGCCCGGCTTTTCCTGTTTTACCGGATACACCTGCCCGCTGATAAATGAACCGTCGTCCGCCAGGTGAGCTTCCAGAATCAGCGAGAGGCCATTTTCGCCGCTCAGATTGAAGGGCCCATATGTAGCAAAGTTTCCCAACGAGTAGGCAATGAGCTTGCCTTGATAGATTTCCATGCCGCGCACCACGTGCGGTCCACTGCCGACAACCATCTGTGCGCCGGCATCAATGGCCGCGTGGGTAAAGCGACGCAAATCACCGCGATCTTCGCCGAGAAATGTCTCGTCGCCAGGGAGGACGTGCTGCCGCGCTGCACCTTCACCACCGCCGTGGAAAGAAACAATCACAATGTCAGACTCCGCGCGAGCCTGCCGGATGGCCTCCAACGAAGCGCTGAGATCCAGGAGATTGTACGCAGCGGGATAGGTAGCGAAAGCGATCACCGCAATCTTTTTGCCCTTGGCGGTCAGATGCGCAATGTCGCCAAGCTCACCTGAATGCGCAATGCCTTGCGACTCCAGCGTCTGGCGTGAACTCGCTCGGCCTTCAAGGCCAAAATCCATGGCATGATTGTTCGCCAGGCCCATTACGGTGAAGCCGGCCTCTTTCAAATGTGCGCCGTAGCGCGGCGGCACACGGAAGGCGTAGCAATTGCCGATCGCTTTGCCTTTACATTTCAGTGAGCTTCCGCCTTCAGTGAGTGGCCCTTCCAGATTGCCAAAGACAACGTCTCCGCGTTTGAGGATGGGAGTTACTTCACGCAGAATGTCAGCGCCATCGTTGGGAGGCAGAAGACCGCCAGTTTCGTCCGGGAATGTGGTGCCTAACATCACGTCGCCCACGGCGGTGACTATAAGTTCGCGATCAGTGAGCGGAGGAAACGAGGCTTCCGGCCCGGAGCGCGCCGCAGGTGGCGTCGGTATTGGTGTGGGGGATAAACTGGGAGTGGCCGCCGGCTGAGATTGAGCGGCGGGCGACGCTTCGGATGGTGTTCCAGGTGCGGGCGTCGGCGAACGCGCAGCTTGCGGCGCGGTATTCGGTTGCGACGTTTGCTGCGACGGCTGGGTTTGCCCTGTCGATGGCGTTGCTGTTGGCACAGCCGCCGGATTCTGCGCGGCCGCGTTGGTGGCTAGTATCAATGCCGCACCCAGCAATGAACACATGAGCTGGAGCCGGAATTTCGAAGCAATTTTCGTCACGATTTCCCTTGAAGTACCCTTGCAACGCTTTATTCTGATCCCAGCTTATCAGCGTGCATCCGCGGTAAGGTTTTGAACTTCCCCCGCAACCACCATTTCAGCACAGCGATTCCAACTGAACCAATAAGCAATTTCCCCATAGTTCTCGACATCAAAAATCGCCAGATCAGCGTCCTTGCCCGCCTCGATCGAACCTTTGCTCGCTTGCAGGCGCAGAGCAGCCGCCGCGTTCACTGTGCTGGCCGCAAGCGCTTCTGCCGGGGTCATTTTCATGTGCGTGCAGGCCAGTGAAATCACAAACGGCATGCTGGGCGTTGGAGACGTCCCTGGATTGTAATCTGTTGCCAAGGCTACGGGCAGCCCGGCTTCAATAAGTCGCCGCGCATTGGGATACTCTTTGTGACCCAGAAAGTAATTTGCTCCGGGCAGAAGCACAGAGACAGTCTCACTGGCCGCCATGGCCGTTAGATCGGCGTCGGCAACGCAATCCATGTGATCAAACGACGCTGGTTTGTGTTTTAACAGTGCTTCCAGCGGTGAAGGCGTGAACTGGCAGACATGCGCACGCGTTTCCAGACCGTGAGTCTTTGCAGTCGCCAGAATTCTCTCTGATTGCTCGAGCGTAAATGCCCCTCGTTCGCAAAAGACATCGACATATTCAACCAGCTTGCGACGCGCGACCAGAGGAATGATCTCGTCGCACACCAGCTCAATGTAGCCTTCAGGATTGTCTTTGAATTCCGGCGGAATCACGTGGGCGGCCAGGAGTGTTGGTTTCACCGTTCCGGGCCAGCGCCTGGCCGCGTCGCGAATCGCTTCCAGTGACTTGATCTCCGATTCGGTGCTCAGCCCATAACCCGACTTTGCCTCAATGGTGCTGGTACCATGGCGAAGCATTGCCCTGAAGCCGGTAAGCACTTTTTCGGCCAGGGCGTTACGTTTGGCCTCACGTACCGCGGCCAGACTGGAACGGATGCCACCGCCGGCAGCAGCAATCTCCTCATACGTCGCACCGCCGATTCGCTTTTCGAAATCCACCAGGCGTGGCTTCATGAAAGCGGGATGAGTATGGCAATCAATCAACCCGGGCAAAACGACTCGGCCATGACAATCTATCTCAGTCAGCTTACGTTTATTGTTCTTCACCCACGGATGGCGAAGAATGTCACGCTGGCGTCCGGCGGCAATGATCTTCCCTCCCCCGCAGAGCACCGCGGCGTCTTCGATTAATCCAACGTCGTTCAGCGCTGGCCCGCGGCGCGGACCAGCTTCCCCACGCAAAGTGAGGAGCTGACCAATGTTGGCCAGAAGAAGGTAAGGCGATGCTCCTTTTCTATTCGTAATCGTTTTCAAAAGGGAAAGTTTCCCATCTTGTCATCCTGCGCGGAGCGCCTGGTCAACCAGTCTCTATCGAGGATGTTGAGCGCGAAGTCGAAGGATCTATGCATTTGCGCTTTCATGAATCTTGGAGTTCCCGACTTTGTCCTCCTTCGCGTCCTTTCTAGCGGTAGGGATCCCTCGCTCCGCTCGGGATTTCAGAACCTCATCGGCACCTTCACGCCATTCTTTTCCGCGAAGGCCTTCGCTTCGTCATAACCGGCATCCACATGCCGAACCACGCCGATTCCCGGGTCATTGGTAAGCACGCGCTCAATACGTTTGGCCATTGCATCCGTACCGTCAGCGACGGTCACCTGCCCGGAGTGCTGCGAATAGCCAATGCCAACGCCGCCACCATTGTGGATCGAGACCCAGCTCGCTCCGCTCGCCGTGTTGAGCAGTGCGTTCAAGAACGGCCAGTCTGCCACCGCGTCGCTTCCGTCCTTCATGGCTTCGGTTTCACGATAAGGCGATGCCACCGATCCACAATCCAGGTGATCGCGGCCAATCACAATCGGCGCCTTGAGCTTTCCTTTTTTGACCAGGGCATTCATGGCCAGGCCAAACTCCGCGCGTTCACCATAGCCCAGCCAGCATATCCGCGCCGGCAAGCCCTGGAACTTAATGCGTTTGCGCGCTAGATTGATCCAGCGCTCCAGAATCTGGTTCCTGGGAAACATCTCCAGCACCAGATCATCGGTCACCGCGATATCCGCGGGATCGCCCGATAGCGCCACCCAGCGAAATGGTCCGCGCCCTTCGCAGAACAATGGACGGATATAGGCAGGCACAAAGCCGGGAAAATCATAGGCGTTCTTCACTCCGTTCTGAAAGGCGAAGGTACGTATGTTGTTGCCGTAATCGAACGTTACGCTGCCCATCTTCTGCAAACGCAGCATGCCTTCCACGTGACGCGACATCGCGTTGAGTGATCGTTCCAGATAGGCCTTGGGATCACTCTTGCGCAACTCCATGGCTGCTTCCAGCGTCATCCCGTTGGGCACATAGCCGTTGAGCGGATCGTGTGCCGATGTCTGATCTGTAAGAATGTCAGGCAGCACGCCGCGCTCTGCCATCTCCGGAATCACATCAGCGCAGTTGCCGATCAGGCCCACGGAAATCGCTTCCTTCTTGCGGACGGCATTCTTCAGGATGCGCAGGGCTTCGTCCAGGGAGTTGACCATGAAGTCGCAATAGCCGGTCTTCAGGCGCTTCTTGATGCGCTCCGCATCCACGTCAATGCCCAGGAAGCATGCGCCTGTCATAGTGGCGGCCAGCGGCTGAGCGCCACCCATGCCTCCCATGCCGCCGCTGACAATCAGCTTGCCGGCCAGATCGCCGCCAAAACTTTTTTCGCCGGCCGCGGCAAAGGTCTCAAACGTTCCCTGCACAATGCCCTGTGAACCGATATAGATCCACGAGCCCGCCGTCATCTGGCCGTACATCATCAGGCCGGCACGTTCCAGCTCATTGAACTTTTCCCAATTTGACCAGTGCCCCACCAGGTTTGAATTGGCAATCAGCACCCGCGGCGCGTATTCATGCGTCCGAAAGATTCCGACAGGCTTGCCGGATTGGACGAGTAAGGTTTCATCGTTATCCAGAGACTTGAGTGAGGTTAGGATAGCTTCCAGCGATTGCTGGTTCCTCGCCGCCTTGCCTGTGCCGCCGTACACCACCAAGTCGCGCGGACGCTCGGCCACCTCTTCATCCAGATTGTTCATGAGCATGCGCATGGCAGCTTCCTGCGGCCATGCCTTGCAGGTGATCTCATTGCCCCGCGCGGCCTTCAGCGGCGGCAAGTGCGTAGATTGGATTTCAGTCGAGACCGGCATAGCTTGATGGTAGCAAATTGGGAGCGGCGGATGAACAGGTTGCTATCCGAGCTTGTAACATTTGGTTGAGGTGAATTCGATGAGAATGGCGCGTACCCTCGTTGTGGGGTTAGGGCTGCTTCTGGTGAAACAGGCAATTACATTGAGATATTTGTGGCGATGGATGGACAGTGCAGGCGAATGCCATCAATGTGAGTAGAGACGCATCTAACGGATCATCTCATACGTATTTAGGAGGACGAGATGCTACAAGATTCACCCTTGATTCCCTACATCCCGGTAAGCAACGTTGCCAGAGCGCGAAAGTTTTATGAGGAGAAGATTGGGTTGAAGCCCAAAGAAGAATATGCCGGCGGCGTGGTTTATGAATTCGGCAAAGGTTCCTGGGTCTTCATGTACCCGTCGCCCGGCGCGGGCACGAATCGCGCCAGCACGGCATTCTGGGCGGTTGAGGATGTGGCCACTGAAGTCTCTGAGTTGAAAAAACGAGGTGTGGTGTTTGAGGAGTATGACGGGCCCGGAATCAAGACCGTGGACAGCATCGCCACAGGGGGCGGCGCAAAGACCGCATGGTTCAAAGATAGCGAAGGGAATATCATGGCGATTAGCCAGCGGATCTGACTCGCTCGTTTCGTGTGCAGCCGTCCCTGGCGGGACTCACTCCGATTTCGAACTATTCCCGGCACCTGCTTCGCGGCGTGCCGGGCTATTCTCAGTCGCGCCTGCGGCGCTTTCAAGCCCCTACCAGCTACTGTAGGCCGTTCCTTCGCTACTGATCAGGTTAGAGCCGCTATGGACGTCGCTGATACCCGGCGCCGTCTGGTCAACGCTTTGCAGCACGTCTTCCTGGACGGCCTGCCAGCTGGTATTGGAGTTGGTGAAAGGATCTTTCGGCAGAACCCGCAGGTATCCGGCGGTAACCACGTCATTGAGGTCCTGTGGCGCTTTGGCCTTGTCCTGGGTGTATTGATCAATGGCGTTGCGCATGCTGTAAAGGTCTTGCTTCAGCGCCGCTTCATTGGCGTGCACAATGTGGAGCCGGTATACCGGGACCGCCACGGCGAGCAGAATGCTAATGATGGCAATTACAATGATCAGCTCAATCAGCGTGAAGCCCCGCCGGCGGTCCCGCCTGTGAATGTTTTCGTTCATAGCGCTTACCAATCCTTGTATTTGGTGCCGTTCAGGGCCGTCCCCGCAGATTTACTGTAAACATCAAAAACGTTCTCTCCGCCCCATGAATCTGATTGCGGATCATCCTTCATGGCGCGCAAACCCCACTCTTTGTTACCGGTCATAGGATCGACAGGTACCCGCCGCAGGAACCTGACTTTTTTGCCGCCAGCAACGTCCACGCCGTTCACCAGCGTGTCCAGGTCCGGGGGATAGCCTTCCGAACCCAGCTTGCTCTGGAACGCGTTCTTGTCAGCGGCATCTTTATAGCGATCAATGGCCGCACGCATTTCCCAAAGATCACGCTTCAGTTCAGTTTCTTTCGCCCGCTTCACGCTGACCTTTACCACTGGCACGGCCGCGCCCATCAGCACCAGCAAAATGGTGATGACCACGATCATTTCCAGCAGTGTTACACCGCGTTGCGCTTTGTTGTTCCCGTTCACCAGTTTCACTTCTCTAGTTTACCGTGACCAAAGCCTGCGATCCCTGCACGTCCAGCGGCTGGTTCTGGCTGTTGCGTGCTCCAGGAATGGTGATAGTAACTGCGCCCGTGCCCTTGGCTTTGGCCATGAAGACCAGGCTGAACACCGTGCCATCGCCGGTTACGCCGGACGACCCGGCAGGCCTCTGGGCGGTTACCTGTAACTTGCCTACGGACGAATCATCGCGATGGACCAGAGCTACCGGCTGTCCATCCCGTGACAGAAATTCTCCGTTGGAAACGCTTACGAACTGCAGCACCTTGGGATCATAGGTGATCTGGATCGGAACAGATGCAATATCCAGGCCGTGTCCCATCTGCACATTGACGGTGAAAGTCCCACCCTGTTTCTGGTTCGAACTTCCCGGATCCAGGCGCAACACTGCTGGGCCGGTGCCAGGCTTCGCGTTAGAGGCAGGTGCTGCCGGTTGCGGAACCGGTGAAGGCTTAACCGGTGACGCACCCGCTGGCGGGTTTACGGCCAGTTGAGTGACGGGAGGCTGAGTCACCGCCGGTTGAGTAGAAGGTTGAATGCCTGCGGCTTGCGCCACCGCCGGCGGTATTGTTCCGGCGGGCTGGGGCGCTAATGCCGTAAGTGGAACCACCACGTTGCTCTTCGACGCAATGTGCAGGTCAATACCGCTGCCCGTGCCTACATCGTACGCGCGCCGGTTCAAATCGTTCAGTTCCTGGCTGCGCACGATGTGTGGAATCAGCAGGAAGACGATTTCATTGTTGACCTTCGTCTTTTGCGTAGATGTGAAGAGGTATTTCAAGATCGGAATCTGCCCGAGGAGCGGCGTGCCCCCGATGGTCGTGGTGTCCTGTTCTTCCAGGATTCCGCCAAGGAGGTTTATCTCACCATCGTTGAGCCGGATCGTGTGTTCTACACGACGCGTGCTGATGATTGGCTGGCTAATGCCGCCAATCGTACTTTGACCATTCAGGTTGGAAAGCTCCATGACGGTCTTCAGAGTTACCTGGCCATCCGGATGTACGCGCGGAGTAATTTCCAGAATCACGCCGACTTCTGTGTAAGTGAACTGGGTATTCACGCCCACTGCGCCCGTGGCGGTTCCAATGCCTACAGGCGTACCGAACGAGCCTGTCGCAATGGGAATCTTGTCCGCGACCTTCAGGGTCGCCTTTTCGTTGTCAGTGGCCCGAACACGCGGGCTCTCAAGCACCCGGGAGTCGTTATCAGAAAATAGAGCTACGGCTGTAAGCTTATCGATCACGACCGAGTAGTTGGTGGAGTTTAAGTGCTGCAAGTCATTAAAATTAAGACCACCCGTCGTGGTACCCGTGCCGCCATTCGCCGGCGCTGTGTTTGTTCCCTGCAGAGCCACGGTGGCAGTTTGTGGAGGCGTGATGCCCAGTTGCCTGTTTTTGTCTCGCCGAACCTGCGCGATGACAACATCCACAATGACTTCCGGCTTCGACTTATCGATGTCATCAATCATCTTCTGGGCCAGTGCCAACTGATCAGGCGTGCCTTTGATGACGATGGCGCTCTGCGAAGGAATCTGCTGAATGCGCTGTACTTCGAGCACCGTGCGGATGGCGTTCACAATGTCCTGCAAATCCGTGGGGCCTGACACGTTGCCCAGATAGAACGTCTTCACAACGTTCTGCTCCAGTTCCCTGCGCTTGGCCTGCGTATCCTGCGCTACAAAAATCGTGTTCCCGGTTACCGGTCGCCAAAAAGTGCGGGATTGTAATGCGACGATATCAAGTGCTTCCGGCAGGGACACCTTTTGCAGGCGGATGGTCAGGCGGCGGGGCGTGTAGTCAGGATCGAAAAGAACGTTGATCGGCGGATTGGCGAGTTTGCCAATGGTTTCATAAACCAGCTTGGAATCTTCGGTCATTTCCAGGGCGCTAATGGGAACGTTGGAAATCTGTCCCAGTGAGGCGGGCCCAGTGGCTTCTTCCAGACGCTTACGCAGAGGATCCTCTTCGCCTCCGTACTTATTCGCGCCCATGCCCCCTGCGGGGGGTGGCGCCTGCGGCTTCTGCATCATCTGCTGAGTGCGGCGGATTTCCTGGGCAGCCAGATCATTGCTGGGATCAATCTCCGCGGCCTTCTGGAACAGCCCCAGGGCTTCCGCCCAGCGGCCTTCATCGCGCAGCCTTTGTCCGCGATGGACTTTGGCAGCCGCTGCCAGGAAGCGCGTACGTTCATACGGAACGCGATATTTCAGGCTATCTGGCTGCTGATTGTAGGCCTGCCGGTAAAACTCATAAGCAGCCTCGTAGTCACCACGCGTCTCGGCTTTTTGGCCTTTGCTGTGGAGAGACTTTGCCGATTCCGCTGCCGGCAAAATTGCCGATAAAATCAATAAAACCGCGAAGGTCCTTGCTACTCTCCTCATACGCTCCTGCTTGGGGCTACACACACGCTTAACTCCTTCTATCTTATGGGGGTTGTTTGAAGGAACAGCCTGTTTTGGGCACCCGGAAATGAACTATATGGAATGGCAGATTATACACCGAATCTGCTCAATCCCTAGAACGACTTTAGTAACCATAGTTTGCGTTGTGATAGCATAAAAATTTTGCTGCATGCAGCAGAAAGCTGCCATGGCCCGCCAAGTTACTCATCAAACTGAGCCCAATAAGCCTAAGAACGTAAAGCGCGACCCCGTTGCTTCCGGAGAACGCGACGCGTCCGTCAATCGTGCGGCCTCGCACAACTATTTTCTTGAAGACCGCATGGAAACCGGGATCATGCTGAGCGGCTCTGAGGTCAAATCCGTCCGCGCGGGCCGGGCCAACCTGAAAGATGCGTACGCGCTGGTGAAAGACAACGAACTGTGGCTGCTGAATGCCCACATTGGCGCGTATGAAAATGCAGGGTACGCAGGCCATGTTGAGAAGCGTACTCGCAAACTGCTGGTCCACAAAGAAGAGCTACGCAAGCTGCTGGGCAAGAGCCAGCAGAAGGGCTTTACGCTTGTCCCCACACGCATGTATTTCAAGAACGGCAAAATCAAAGTGGAGATCGCTCTGGCCAAGGGCAAACAGACATGGGACAAGCGCGAAACGGAACGCCGCCGCACCGCCGACAAAGAAGCTCGCGAGGCTGTAGCGCGCTCGCGTAAAAACTAAGTTCCAGAATTTTTTTTAAAAGATTTTATTGGGAGTGGAAAACAAAGCCATCATGGAAATAAAACTTGCTATCACCAACCCTGCCGACGTTGAAACCGAATGCCTGGTCACCTTCGCCCTGGATAACGGCGACAAGCAAAAGCCTGCGCCCAAACTTGCTTTGAAGGATGCGACCGTGGAAAAAGCTGCCGCTGACCTGATCGCATCCGGCGAAATTACAGGAAAGCCCTTTGAGACCGTGCTGCTACATCGCCCACAGGAGCTGAAAGCCAAGCGCCTTCTGGTAGTAAGCGCAGGCAAGGGCAACGCGTTTTCTCATGTTGAACTTCGCAAGGCCGCCGGAACCGCACTCCGCGCACTCAAGCCCAAGATGATCAAGAGCTGTGCAATTCTATTGCCTGAGCTTTCCAGTGGCGCGGAAGACGCTGTACGCTCCGTTGTTGAAGGAGCGTTTGTCGCCGACTTTGATCCGGACACCTACCGCAGCGACCGCAAAGATTACAGCATGAAGGACGTGACCATTGTCGCGCCCACCGGCTCTGACCAGGCCAAACTTCAGAGCATGATCGATCAGGCGCGCATTATTGGCGAATCGCAGAACTTCACCCGCGAACTGGTGAATGAACCCGGCAATCGCATGACGCCCATTATGCTCGCTGAACGGGCGCGCAAAATGTGTGAAAGCACCGGGTTGAAGTGCGAGATCGGCGGCCCGGACAAGATCAAAGCCCTGAAGATGGGCGCATTCTGGAGCGTTGCCCAGGGATCCGACGAAGAGCCCCGCTTGATCGTGATGAAATATGAACCGGAAGGCGCGCCGGAAAAGCCGGTCCTGGGCCTGATCGGCAAAGGCGTCACCTTTGACACGGGCGGCATCTCGATTAAGCCGGCAGACGGCATGGAGAAGATGAAATATGACATGGCCGGCGGAGCGGCGATGATCGGCGCTATGCGGGCGATTGCCATGCTTAAACCGAAGGTGAAGGTCATCTCGATTGTCTGCGCCACGGAAAACATGCCCAGCGGTAAAGCGCAGAAGCCGGGTGACGTGCAGATTGCGATGTCGGGCAAGGCCATTGAGATCGTCAACACGGATGCCGAAGGCCGCCTGGTGCTGGCGGATGGTCTGCATTACGCGCGCACACTCGGCTGCACTCATCTGATTGACGCTGCCACCCTCACCGGCGCATGCGTGGTCGCGCTGGGCTACGTAAATGCCGGGGTTTTTGCCAACGACGAAGACTCATTCCAGCATTTCACAAAATCATTGGAACGCTCTGGAGAAAAGTTCTGGCGCTTGCCGGTTGAAGGTGAATATCTCGACCAGATCCGCTCCAATATCGGCGACATCATGAACACCGGCGGACGCTGGGGCGGCGCAAGTACCGCAGCGGCCTTCCTGAAAGAGTTTGTGGAAGACACGCCGTGGCTGCACCTTGATATCGCCGGGACAGCATGGATCGAAGACAACAAGAGCTGGATTGCCAAGGGTCCGTCGGGGATTGCTGTGCGCAGTCTGGTGGAATGGGTCAAGAGCTACGAAAACGGCAGGAACTAAAGTCCGCGCAAAGCGATCTGGAGGGGCACGGCAAGATGTCGCGTCCCTTCAATTTGAAATTTAAAATTTGAAATTTACAATTTCCAAGCGGACCAGCCACTCTCTTATGGTGCCATCCCCTACGTTTCTCCTTTCATCCTAAATTTTGCCGCCACGATCGATAGGAGAGACCTCATGAAACAAAGTTTGCTGATTCTGACAGTACTCGGGTTGATGAGCCTGGGTTGTAATAACAACAAAGCCGCTACACCGGACAGAGACAGCAGTACCAACCAGCCACCGGCCGGCGCGGCGTCATCGTCTTCGGCTTCTTCTTCGGCTT
>WNFC01007385.1_pt1 | contig 17019 bp, 14 predicted proteins | sample 5400541 | NCBI WGS metagenome assembly WNFC01 (sample SAMN13153342, study PRJNA577476) | soil metagenome | isolation source: 120 cm saprolite under Douglas fir tree site 2 hole 2 replicate 1 | place: USA:California | collected 2015-04-18
TCAGCGTGGTGCAGGAGTTCTGCCCCAGGATCGAGGTCCTGCGCCCCGGCCTCTGCGCGTTCGGGGTGCGTGGCCCGGCCAAGTACTTCGGCGGGGAAGCTGAACTCGCCAGGAAGGTCGCCGGGGCAGTGACCGGGCTCGGCTACGACTGCGGTGTCGGCATCGCCGACGGCATGTTCGCCGCGCTGCTGGCCTCTAGGGACAGCCAATGGGAGCCACCGGCCAGGATCGTGCCGCCGGGAGGGACGCCAGCCTTCCTGGCCCCGCGCGCGGTTACCGTCCTCGGCGAGCCCGACCTTGCCGACCTGCTGATGAGGCTCGGAATCAGGACGCTAGGGGAGTTCGCCGCCGTGCCGGCGGCCGAGGCGGGAAACAGGTTCGGGGCCCCTGGCCTGCTCGCGCACCGGCTGGCCCGCGGGCTCGATCCTCGGCCGCTCGCCACCCGTCCGCCGACGGCGGACCTGACCGTCCAGATCGAGTTCGACCCTCCTGTCGAGCAGTCCGAGCGCGTTGTGTTCGCCGCCAAAACCATGGCCAGCCAGATGCACGCTCAGCTTGCCGCGGGCGGCCTGGCCTGCGTACGGGTTCAGATCCAGGTGATCTGCGACAACGGCGAGGAGATCACAAGGCTGTGGCGGCACGACGGGCTGCTGTCCGAGCTTGCCGTGGCCGAGCGGGTGCGCTGGCAGCTTGACGGCTGGCGGCCGGGCCCGGGTCCTGGCGAGCATGACGAAGGGGTCGGCGGCGGCGGGATCAGCCTGCTGCGGCTGGTGCCCGATCAGCTTGTCGCCGACCAGGGCCGCCAGCTTGGCCTGTGGGGCGATGCCGTGGTCAGCGACCGGGTGGCGCGAGCGGCCGTCAGGGTACAGGCGATGCTCGGCCATGACGCGGTTACCCAGCCGGCCCTTGCTGGCGGACGCAGCCCGGCTGACCAGGCGGTGTTCATTCCCTTCGGCGACACGGACGAGTCCGCCGCCAGCCCTCCCCGGCCGGCGGACCGCCCGTGGCCCGGACGGATTCCGCCGCCAGCCCCGGCCACCGTCTACCCGGTCCCGCGCCAGGCCAGGGTCACGGACGACTTGGGGTCGCTAGTGGAAGTCACCGGGCGAGGGCAGCTATCCGGCGAACCGGCCAGGCTGTCGATCGGGGGCGGGCCGCCGCTCGCCGTCACCGCCTGGACCGGGCCGTGGCCGGTCACCGAGCGCTGGTGGGATCCGGAGCACGCCTGCAGGAAGGCCAGGTTCCAGTTGGTGACCGTGGACGGCGGGGCCTGGCTCGCCGTCGTGCAGGACGGCCGCTGGCTAATCGAGGCGAGCTACGACTGACATCGACGTGCTACCTACCCGACGACCAGCTCGTTCGGTCGCTGCGCCCGGCGGACGTCGGTCACGGCGAGCTGCCTGCGTCCCGGGTACCAGGACGCCACCTGCACTTTGGTCACAAAGCTGAGCTCGGCGACCAGGCTGTCATCGGCGGCAGGCCAGCCGAAGCCGGTCAGCGCATCGCTGCTGGCCCAGGTGCCAGGAAGGACTGTCAGGCGGCCGCCTGGCAACGACGCAACCTCAAGCTGCGTGGCCACGGCGCCGCCGTCTCCACCGTTACCGAAGCTCAGCTCGAGCGCAAGCAATCTCCCGTCCGGGCTGAACGCTCCTCTGGCTGCCGAACTGCCCGACGGCAGCGCGATCCGTGTCATCCGGCCGGTCGCAAGATCGAGCACCTGCACCCGGCACTGCGCCCCGCACCCGGATGTCCACGCGATCCGGCTCGCGCTGGCCGCGAGCACGGCGCCGAACCGGCGGACCACCCGCGAGGTCACCGGGTTCCACAGTTCGTATACCGGCGTCGCCGTATGAGCCGGAGGGGCCGGCACGAGCAGCAGCCCCCGGTCCGTCGCCTCGTCGATCACGAAGCCGGCGGGGAGCGTGAGCCGCGGCCCAAGCGGATCGCCGGTCGCAGATACCTCCCGGGCGAACCCCACCGGCCCGCCTGGATTGGCGCCGAAGGGACCAGCGCCGGCCGGGTAGCTGGTCAGCCACACCGCCCCGGAGTCGGCCGCCGGCGCCACGCGGTCAGCCGTGCCGACCAAGGTCGCGGACCTGGCGCGGTCAGCGAGGAAGTACACGGGCGACGGCCGCGCGCCGCAACCAGCACATCCCGGACCAGCGGCTAGGCCTGGCTGGACCGCCCAGCCGCCTCTGACCCTGGTGAACACGTAGCCCGACTTCGCCTGGGGCAGCCCGCCGATGGGCGCCATGCGGCCGGTGGCCGGCCACAGCCAGGCTGGCCTTTTGCCACTGACGGGCAGCCGCAGCCCGGCGGCCCATGGCACGGTCGGCCCGATGATCCCGTCTGGCCGAGCCGGACGAATCCTTATCGGCGCGGCAAGGACAGGACTGGCCGCCGCTCTCGGGTGATGCGACCGTGGCGGGGCGTCGCGCGGCAGATGCTCGGCGATCAGCACAGCAAGTACGGCGGCCACGATCGCGCCTACCGTCAGCCGCCGTGGCCACCGTCCCCGCCGCGGGTCCTTGCCGTGACTGATGATGTCGTCGATCGCCGCACCGCCAAGCACGCGCCAGCAATGTCCTCCACGATACGTTGCTGTTATGTCAGCCGATGTCACTCTCGATCGCGACGACCTCCACGACCTCTCCGACCTGCAGGACTTCGTCAGCTCGCTCGCCTCCGACGATGAACCGGGCATAGCGGTCGGCATCTACTCGGCCAGTGAATTGGTCAGCTTCGCTACGGCCGGCTGCGCAGTGCCCGAGCACGGCGTGCCAGTCAGCGAGCGGACCATGTTCGACATCGCCTCGGTAAGCAAGCACATGACCGCGACATGCATGCTGCTGCTCGCCAGAGACCGGCTGGTGGACCTGGACAGCGACATCCGGGCCAGCCTGCCTGAGCTTTCCCTGACCAAGCCGGTCACGCTGCGGCACTGCCTGACCCACACGGCCGGCCTGCGCGATTACCTCGCGCTCTGTGAGCTCGCGGGAATCCCGGTTCTCGGGATCGGCGAGGACAGGGCCATGGACATGATCACCGGCCAGCGCGAGCTCGACTTTGCCCCAGGGTCCGCGTTCTCCTATTCCAATACCGGTTACGTGCTCGCGGCCGCGATTGTCCGGCGGATCACGGGAGCGGGGCTGGCGAGGTTTGCGAGCGAACGCGTGTTCGGCCCGCTCGGCATGACCGCCACTCATTTCCGCGACGACGTTGCGGTCCTCGTGCCGCAGCTCGCCGGCGGATTCCTGGTCGCGGCCGCCGCTGGCGGTGTGGCCGACGCGGGCGGTGCGGCCGGCGGGCGCTTCCGCCGGTACGACGTCACCGAAACGGTCGTGGGCGACGGTGCCGTGGTCACGAGCCTGGCGGACCTGGCCGCATGGCACGGTTTTATGGCCTCAGGCACCGTGCTCGGTGCCGACATCAGGGACGGCCTGTTTGCCGGGCAGATACTGACCGACGGAAGGCCGGCCGGCTACGCGCTTGGCCTGGCATCGATCGAGGTTGGCGGCCAACCGGCCTGGTGGCACTCGGGATCCTGGGCAGGCTACCGGTCGGCAGTGATCTACCTGCCTGACCGGCAGGCCGGCGTGAGCGTCCTGGCCAACCGCAACAATCCTTACCCGTCGGCGGTGGCGTTGGCCACGGCCGAGGCGCTCGTCACCGGGACCGATGTCCGAACCTGCTACTCCGCGGTGACCGGGGTGCCCGTGCCGCGCGTGCACGCTAGCCGCGAAGCGGGGGAGATCGGCGGTCTCTGGCACGAGCCCGCTCAGGACCTGTTCGCCGAGCTGGGGACGCGGGACAGCCAGATCACGGTGCGCGAGGAGGGCGACGAGCACGTCTTCGCCCTGTGCGCCGATGGCCGCTGGCACGGCACCGGCATCGCGGCGCGGAACACGTTCACAGCAGACGACGGCGCGCTGACCGCGGGCTGGGGCTTGTCGGCCAGCCTCACGGACCGGTACGTGCGGGCTGAGCCCGGTCCACGCCGACCGTCGTGGCCTGAGCTGACCGCTGGGAATTTCGTTAACAAGGAATCTCGGGCATCCGCTGTCCTTCTGGCCAGTGATCCAGGCGGTGCTGAGATCGCGATCGGCCTGGCTGCGCCGCGGCGGCTGGTGCCAGCCGGGGCAGGCGTTTGGCGCTCCGACGGCGGCAGTACGGTGACCGTCCGGGTGGCCGATGACGGCGCTGTCCTGATCAGCTCCCCCGGGGTACATCACCTCAGGTTCGAGCGCACCGTCGACGTCGCGGCGGGCTCGGCCATCCCGCGAGGACTTCGCGGCGCTCGGTAGCAGGCGGCGGAAGCGGCGATGACGACATACACCAGGGATCAGGTGCTCGCGATGGCACCCGATGCCGCCGCTGCCAAGGCCGGGCTTAGTCAGGCGAACCTGCGCCGGTGGTCTGGCTGCGGCCGCAATGAGCGCGCCGTATGGGGCGAGTGCCACGGCAGCGGCCAGTTGCCTTACCAGACTCGGGCCGCATGGGCTGACGGCTCGACGAAGTGCTCGTGCCCGAGCAGGAAGTTTCCGTGCAAGCACGCGCTCGGGCTGCTCCTGCTCCACGCCGATGGCGCGATACCGGCCGGGAGCCCGCCCGCTTGGGTCACCGAATGGCTGGCAGCTCGCACCGCCAGGCCGGCTAGACCGGCCCGCACGGAACGCTCGGATGGCCCTGCCGATCCGCAGGCCGCTGAGCGCCGCGCAGCCAGCCGGGACAAGAAAGTCGACGCCGGCGTTGAGGAGATGCGGCGCTGGCTCGCCGACCTCGTTCGCGGCGGCCTCGGCGCGGCGCAACCCCAGCCGTGGGCCTGGTGGGATGAGCACGCTAGGCGGATGATCGACGCCCAGGCGCGCGGCCTGGCTGGGCGGGTGCGGCGGATGGCGGCGATCGCGGCGACCGCGGGCCAGCGCACCGACTGGCCGGAGCGGCTGACCGACCAGATCGGCTCTGCCCACCTGTTGTGCGAGGCATGGAACCGCAGGGCCAGTCTGCCATTCGCCACCAGCCAGGCCTTGCGAGTTAGGCTCGGCTACAGCGTCGCCGCCGAGGATGTTGCTCAGTCCGGTAAGCGGATCTCAGACAAGTGGGCTGTGCTCGGGCAGCGATTCACCGACGACGATAACCTGCGCAGCCTGCAGCAATGGCTGTATGGCGAGCGCACCGGCGCGGTGGTCACGTACCTGGCGTTCGCGGCCGGTACGCAGCAGCCGGTCCCAGGGCTCCCGGCGGGCCGCAGGACCCAGGCCACCGTCGCGCTCTATCCCGGCACGTGTCCGGCCCGCGTTCTGATCGGCGAGCGAGCGAGTGGCAGCGAGGAACTGGGACCGCTACCCGGTGAGCCAAGCTGGGAGGCAGCGTTGAACCATGTCGCTGACTGCCTGTCGGCCGACCCGTGGGCTGACGTGATCCCGCTGGCCGTGCGGAGCGTGACGGTGTTGCCGGCCGATCAATGGCTGCTGCGGGATACGGCTGGGCGGGCACTGCCGGTTACCGCAGCCGCATCCGTACGCTGGGCTCTTCTCGCGCTCTCCGGCGGGCGGCCGGTCGACGTGGCCGGAGAGTGGGATGGCTTCGCGTTCACGCCGCAGGCGGCGGCGCCGACCGGCGAGCGGGGACGGCTGCTGACTGGATGGCCGGCGTGAGCTGGACCGGCCTGGTCGATGCGGCAGTCATGGGCACCGGGCGCGCGGCTCAGCTGCCCGGGGCTGCCCTCGAGGCGATTGTCCTGGATGCAGGCGATGACCAGGCCATGCTGTTGCACAGCGCGGCGGTCGTGTCGCGGGCTCGCCGGGCGGGCTACCGGCCGCCGGAAGTGGGCCAGTTGACGGCGCCTGTACCCGCGGAAGATGACCACCGGCCCGAGGTGTGCCCTGCAGCCGAACGGCGGCTTGCTGACTTGCTCGGCGCCGGTGACCACGACCTGATCGCCGAGTGGCTCCGGTGCCTGGCCGCGCTCGACCGGGCCAAGCGGCCGCCTGACGCGCTGGTGCCGGCGCTGCTCACCGCCGCCGCCGGCCGCCCAGTGCTGCGGGCCAGCCTGCTGCCCGTCCTGGGCCCGCTGGCGGGGTGGCTGGCCGGATTCAACGGCGAGTGGGCATGGGCTTGCGGTCCCGCCGGTACCGGCGGTGCCGGCGGTGTCCAGGACGCGGCGAGCGCGTCCGGCGCGTGGGAGACCGGGGGGATCGACGACCGGCGGGCGCTGCTCGGCAAGCTGCGGTCGAGCGACCCGGCGGCCGGCCGGGAACTCGTCGCCGCCACCTGGGATGTCGACTCCTACCGTGACCGCGCCGCCTTCCTCGCAATCCTCGCTGTCGGGCTCAGCCCGGACGATGAGTCGCTCGCCGCGCGAGCTCTGGCCGACCGGCGTGCGGAAGTTCGGCGGGCCGCAGCCGACTTGCTGGTCCGGCTGCCCGGCTCGAGGTATTCGCAGCGAGCGGCTGCTCGGGCAGCCGCAGCGGTCCGGATCGAGCGCCAGGGACTGCGGCAGCGGCTGGTCCTCAGGATCCCCGACAGGGTCACTCCCCAGATGCAAGCCGACGGCTTTGATGGCTCGCCACCGCGCAGGACTGGCGCCAGTGCGTGGCTGCTGCGGCAAATGGTCGCTGCCGCTCCGGCCACCTTCTGGGCAGGGCACACCGGACTCGAACCGGGTGAACTGCTTGCCCTGGCCGACCGCTCCGAATGGACGGAACCGCTGCGCGCCGGCTGGACGGCGGCTGCGGTGCGGGATGCGGACCGGGCGTGGCTGCTGGCACTGCTGGATCAGCCCGCGCCTGCCCGGCCGGACACTGAGCGGCATGTCACAGCGGACCTGCGGCTCTTCACAGCCCTGGACGCCGACGCGCGGGACGCATGGCTGCGAGCCAATTCTGGCAGCCCGCTGTTCGCTGCAGCGCTGGAGGTGCTCCCGGCGCCGTGGTCCGTACCGCTGTCCGACCTAGTCCGGCGCAGGCTCAGCAGCGTTGCGCGCGCTGATCCGGGCTACTCGGCGGCCCCCCGCGCGCTGATCAGGCTCGCCGCGCTGCGGCTCGAACCGCCAGCGCCGCCCGACGTCGACCCGGCCGCGGTGCACGATCGGCTGAGTGCAAGCTGGAATGACATGATCAACACGCTGTCCGTTCGCGCGGACATGCGCCGCGAACTTAGCGAGGAGCTCGATCCGTGAGTGCCGTCCAGCTAGCCGATGTGCTCAGGCCACATGCTGAGCAGCAATACGCGGCCGAACTCGCCGCGCTCGCCGGATGTGACGACCGCCCAAGGCCGCCCGCATGGAATCTGTCACCATGGGCCGTTGTCACGTACGTGCTCGGCGGATCGCTGAGAGACGGCACGGTGATCACCCCGAAGTACGTCGGCGCACAGCGCCTCGTCGAAGTGGCGGTGGCAACGCTGGCCACCGACCGGGCGTTGCTGCTGCTTGGCGCGCCCGGCACGGCCAAGACCTGGCTGTCCGAGCACCTGGCGGCGGCGATCAGCGGCGACTCGACCCTTCTGGTCCAGGGTACGGCGGGGACCAGCGAGGAAGCTGTGAGGTATGGCTGGAACTACGCCAGGCTGATCGCCGAAGGACCGACGCCCGCCGCGTTGGTTTCCTCACCGGTCATGGTCGCCATGCGCGATGGCAAGGTCGTTCGCGTCGAAGAGCTGACCAGGATGCCAGCCGAGGTGCAGGACGCGCTGATCACCGTGCTCTCTGAGAAGACGCTTCCCGTGCCCGAGCTGGGCATCGAGGTGCAGGCGGTACCAGGCTTCACGCTCGTCGCCACGGCCAACGACCGGGATCGTGGCATCAACGAGATGTCGAGCGCGCTGAGGCGCCGGTTTAACACGGTCGTCCTGCCGCTGCCGGCGACGCAGGACACCGAGGTGGAGATCGTCAGCCGTCGCGTCGCCGAACTTGGCAAGGCCCTGCGGCTGCCAGCCGAGCCTCCCGCCCTAGCAGAGGTCAGGCGGGTAGTGCAGATCTTCAGGGAACTGCGATCCGGGGTCACCGAGGATGGCCGCACAACGCTGAAGACGCCCACTGGCACGCTGTCCACCGCCGAGGCGATCAGCGTGCTGACCAACGGCATGACGCTGGCAGCTCATTTCGGCGATGGCGAGGTGAACGCGTCGGACGTCGCGGCCGGCCTGGTCGGAGCGGTGGTGAAGAGCCCCGTGCAGGACGGCGTCGCATGGAATGAGTACCTCGAGGCCGTGGTAAAGGAGCGCAAGGACTGGCGCGACCTCTACCGGGCCTGCCGCGACCTGAGCGTGACGATCGAGTGACTGTCACAATCCTGGGCGTCAGGCATCACGGTCCAGGCTCAGCGCGTGCCGTCCGGTCGGCACTCGGCGCCCTTGCTCCCGACACGATCCTGATCGAAGGGCCACCTGAGGCGGACCCGCTGCTTACGCACGTCACGGCGCTGATTCCGCCGGTCGCGATACTCGCGCACGCGCCCGACAGACCCGGCCACTCCGCCTTCTGGCCGTTCGCCGACTTCTCGCCTGAGTGGCAAGCCATGCGATTCGCGATGGACGCCGGGTTGCCTGCCCGGTTTGTCGACCTGGCAGCGGCCACCGTCCTGGCCGGCGACGATGCCGAGGATGCGGCAGAACGGGCCCCCGGAGCGCCGGCCGGGCTGATCAGTGATGACCCGCTCGGCTGGCTGTCCAAGGCAGCCGGGCATGACGATCCCGAGCGCTGGTGGGAGGACGTCGTCGAGCACCGGCTGGGTGGTGACGCGGTTGAGCTGTTCGCCGCCGTGGCCGAGGCGATGGCCGCGCTGCGGGCTGCGGCGGAGGGCGACGGTTGGACTCCCACCCGGCGCGAGCTGCGCAGGGAGGCGACGATGCGGCAGGGCATCCGCGCCGCCGTCCGTGCGGGACACCAGCGCATCGCGGTGGTATGCGGGGCATGGCACGTGCCGGCGCTGACGTGGCTGCCACCCGCTCGCGCCGACATCGACTTGCTCCGCGGCCTGCCCCGGGTGAAGACGAGCGCAACGTGGGTGCCGTGGACGGCGCATCGCCTGACCTACGCCAGCGGGTACGGCGCCGGCGTCGCATCGCCAGGCTGGTACGCGCACCTGTGGCGATCGCAGGATCGCATCGCCGAGAGGTGGGTCGCTCGGGTCGCGGCGCTGCTGCGCGAGGCCGATCTCGCGGCTTCGCCCGCTTCAGCGGTGGAGACCGTGCGGCTCGCTGAGGCGGTCGCCGCGCTCCGCGGCCGTTCGCTGCCCGGGCTCAGCGAGATGACCGACGCAGTACTCGCAGTGTTGTGCCAGGGCGATCAGGTACCGCTCGCGCTCATTCACGGCAGTCTGGTGGTCGGAGACGAGCTCGGTGCAGTCCCTGACGACGTGCCGACAGTACCGCTGCAGGCGGACTTCGAGGCGACCTGCAGGCGGCTGAGGTTCCGCCCTTCTGCGGCGGACCGGCAAGTCGAGCTTGACCTGCGCCGCGATACGGACCTTGGCAGGTCCCGGCTACTGCACAGGCTGCGGCTGCTCGGCATCGGGTGGGGGACGGTGGTCAGCGCGCCGAGCGCGGGCACGTTCCGTGAGGGCTGGCTGCTGCGCTGGCGTCCCGAGTTCGTCGTGTCGCTGATCGAGAAAGCCAGGTACGGCACCACCGTCGCCGCGGCGGCTACCGCAGTGATGGTGGAGCGAGCTGAGGAGACAGCCGAATTCGCCCAGGTCACCGCGCTGGTCGAGGCGGCGGTCCTGGCCGACCTGCCGGACGCGCTCCAGGCCGTCACGGCAGCGCTCGAGCAGCGTTCGGCCAGGACCGGCGACATTGCGCACCTAATGGCGGCCACGCCGCCGCTGGCACGGGTGCTGCGGTACGGCAGCGTCAGGCAGACCGACACCGATCTCGTCCGCGGCGTGCTCGATTCCATCCTCATCCGGATCTGCGCCGGGCTCGCCGCGTCGTGTATGTCGCTGGATTCGCAGGCGGCGAGCGCCATGCTGGCCGCGATCGAGGACGCAGATGCGGCAGTCGCGCTGGTTGGCGGTGGTGAGCAGGTTCAGGCCTGGCATGCGGCCCAGCGCGCCGTGGCCGACCTGGCTGGCGCGGTGTCGATCCTGCAGGGCCGGTGCGTCAGGCTGCTCCTGGACGCGGGTCTGCTGTCGGCGGGCGAGGCGCAGCAGCGGCTCGCCAGGGCGCTGTCCGCCGGTCCGGAGGCGGTGGCGTGGCTGGAGGGGTTCGTGCGGGGGAGCGGGTCGCTGCTGCTCCGTGACGAGCCGCTGTGGAACCTGCTCGATGAGTGGCTGTCCGGCCTGAGCGCCGAGGCATTCGACGCCGTCCTACCGTTGCTGCGCCGCGCGTTTTCGCAGTTCACTGGGCCTGAACGGCAGCAGATGGGGACCAAGGTGCGAGCCAGGCACGGGGCGGCAGGGGCGGCTGGGACCGTCGCAACCGACGGCAGCGGCGACGAGGATGACTGGGACGAGTCCCGGGTACGGCGTGTGCTCGATGTCGTGGCGATCGCGTTGGGCGGGCGCGTGAACGATGAATGATGCCGTGCGGGAGGAGCGGCTGCGCCGGTGGCGGCTGGTACTCGGCCGCCCTGGCGGCAGCTCAAGCGTCAGCACCGGCGCCGCCGGGCCTGGCGGCAGCACCGGCGCCGCCGGGCCGGCCGAGGATGCTGGGCTGAGCGCGAGGGACGCCGGCATGGACCGCGCCCTGGCCGCCGTCTACGATGCTGCCCCATCGGTCGGCCAGCGTCGCGATGCCGGGCTGGGCACCTCGGCTCCCGCCGTGACTCGCTGGCTCGGCGATATCCGCACCTACTTTCCCGCCCCGCTGGTCCGGGTTCTGCAGCAGGACGCGCTGGAGCGGCTTGGGCTGCGCCGGATGCTGGCCGAGCCGGAGCTGCTCGAGGTGATCGAACCTGACATCCATCTCGTCGGGACGCTGCTCTCGCTGCGCGGTGCGCTGCCGGAGAAGACGCGGCAGACCGCCCGCATGGTCGTTCGCAAGGTGGTCGAGGAGATCGAGCGCCGGCTGGCCGCCGAACTGCACCGCTCGGTCCTCGGAGCGCTCGACCGCGCTGCGCGCAACCGCCGGCCGCGCCTGGCCGACGTCGACTGGCCAGCCACGATCCGCGCCAACTTGAAGCACTACCAACCGGACCTGCGCACGATCATCGCCGAGACGCTGATCGGCCACGCCCGGCGGCGCAGGATCGCCGCGCTCAAGGACGTCATTCTGGTCGTTGACCAAAGCGGATCGATGACCACATCGGTCGTGTACGCCGGAGTTATGGCGGCGTCCCTGGCCTCGCTGCGCGCGGTGCACACCCGGTTGATCGTGTTCGACACGTCGGTTGTCGATCTGACCGACCAGCTGGCCGACCCGGTCGACGTACTATTCGGGACCCGGCTGGGCGGCGGGACGGATATCAACCAGGCAGTCGCGTACGCTCAGTCTCTGATCACGCGCGCATCCGACACGATCATGGTCCTGATCACCGACCTCTTCGAAGGCGGTGACCAGGCAGGCCTAGTGGCGAGGATCAGGTCGATCATCGACAGCGGCGTCACGCTAGTCGTCCTGCTTGCTCTCTCTGACGACGGAGCCCCAAGCTACGACCACGCCCTGGCGGCGACCTGCGCCTCACTGGGAGCGCCGGCGTTCGCCTGCACTCCGGACCACTTTCCCGACCTGCTCGCATGCGCGATTCGACGTGAGGACCTCGCGACCTGGGCTGCGCGACAGGACCTGCAGATCGCTGGCTAGGCTTCGTCCGGGCAACGCCTAGGCCCGCGGGATATACGCGGGATGGCTCAGCGGCCATCGCTCTAGGTGAAGCCGCCAAGGACTGTCCTCAGAGCGAAAGCCTCATCACCGGACGTGTGGGATAGGTGCGGCCGACCTCGACGAAGCCTGCGGCGGTGAACATCGCCGTGGTCCCGGTGTAAAGGGCCGAACCCGCCATGGGGGCGGCCTTGGGGGCGGCTACATCGACGGGATGCCCTTCGACGGCCGTCGCGCCGTGGTCGCGGGCGAATGGAGACTGGCTACGGACGTCCTGGTCTTGGTGCGATGCCGTAGAGCACGGTATTCGTCAGCCGCGCGGCAAGCCAGGCCGTAGTTCCGCCCGGTCCGCGTGGCGCGCGCAGTTCTTCCGTCGGCTTTCTCGCCGGCTTCGGCCTCCGCGCTTGCTTCGTCCTCCCCGCGGGTCTTGGGGCTCATGCCGGAGCCTTCGGCCTCTCCCCGGGCGGTTGCAGGCTCATTGGCGCCAGCTGCGGCCGGGTCGAACGCCGCATCGCCGCCGACCAGGGCGTGGAAACGCCTGAGAATCTTTGGCTGTCCGATGAGCCCGGCGAAGGCTGGCGTGACTCGCAGCAGCACCGCAACGCCGCCCTCTATGAACAGGCGCAGGTTCTCGGCGACGGTTCCCTCGCCGGGCGCCGGTAGCAGCCTCGGCGCGCTGGCCATGACGTTGCCGACATGGGCGAGCAGGGCGTGGGAGATTAGATCCTCTTTGTCTTCGAAGTAGTTGTACAAGGCTCCGTCGGCGACCTGGGCTTGTCGGGCGATGTCACGGACACCGAGATCGGCACTGCCCCGCTCGTCGATGAGCCGGGCAGCGGTGGCGATCAGGTGGTCACGCAGGTTCTGGCCACTGCTGTCGCGCAGCACGGCGGGCTTCCTAGGTGACATCGCGCCTGAGTGTAGTGACCACCGCTGCAGTGGCAAATACCGCGGCGTACCCGGCGAGCACCAGCCCGGCGCCCCACTGCGGAAGGAGCCGGACCGACCCGGTTACGTCCGCCCGGCCGAGGGCTTCGCTTGCGTAGAAGGGCAGCCAGCGTGCCGGCCCGCTACCGAGAAGCTGCCCGGCGATACCCTCAATCAGCGCGATCCATGCCAGCGCCGTGGCAATCGCTGCGGCCAGGTTACGCACGAGCGCGCCCACGCCCACCCCTATCGCAGCGAACGCGATGTTGACCGCGACTCCTCCGCCGAGCGTGCGCCAGGAGTCCGCCCCCGACAGGTGGAAGCTGCCTCCTTTGACCGACCACCAGGCGGCAGTGACGACCAAGGCGACAGCGGAAGAAACCAGCCCGGCGACGGCGCCGACGGATCCGTACGCGGCGACCTTGGCGGCTACCACGCGGCCGCGGTCGGGAAAGCTCAAGAATGTGTCGGTCACCGTGCCGTGCCGGTACTCCCCGGCGACGGCGAGGATGCCGAAGACGAGCGTGAACAACGCCGCTAGGGCGGCGTGTGACAGTGCCCTGCTTTGCACGGCAGGATCGTGCACGTCGCCGCCGGACTGCACCAGGCCGGTGATACCGGCCACGACAAGGACCGGCCCGGCTGCAAGCAGCAGCCACGGGCTGCGGACGGTGCGGAGCTTGCGGAACTCACAGCGGATCATGGGCAACACGGGACCTCCTTGAGGGTAAGCGGGTTTCGTCCGCGGGGCGGCGCGGGCGTATACGCGACGTGATCAGCCCGAGTCAGCATGGACATAGCTCTCAGCCTGGCGCGGCGGTCAGCCTGAGGAATGCCGACTCCAGCGCGGTGTTGGTCGCGGCGATCTCGGTCAGTGGTCCCGCGAAACGCACCTGCCCGGCGCTCACGATCACCACGTGATCCGCAGTCTGGGCGATCTCGCTGAGCACGTGGCTGGCCACCACGACCGTCCTGCCTTCGTCCGCCAGCGCGCGTAGCATTCCGCGCAGCCAGGCGATCCCGGCCGGATCGAGACCGTTGGCCGGTTCATCGAGCAGGAGTACCCGCGGGTCACCGAGCAGCGCCGCAGCCACGCCTAGCCGCTGGCGCATCCCTAGGGAGAACTCCCGCACCCGGCGTCTCGCGGCAGCAGACAGGCCAACCTGGTCCAGAACCTCATCCACCCGAGGGCTGGAGATGCCGGCGCCGTCGGCGAGAATCCGCAGATGGTCGCGGGCCCGGCGCCCGGGATGAAAGCCGTTCGTTTCGAGCAGTGCACCGACGGTCCGGCGGGGCCGGTCGAGGTGACTATATGGGAGGCCCCCTAGCAAAGCTTCTCCCGAGTCGGCACGGACCAGGCCCAGCAGGGTGCGCAGCGTGGTGGTCTTGCCTGACCCGTTGGGCCCAAGGAAGCCGGTCACTTTGCCTGCTGACGCAGTAAATGACATCCCGCGCACCGCTGGCACTCGCCCAAAGGTCTTCGACAGGTCCCGGACTTCGACCTCCCACATGCCGCCTCCTCTGACCGCCGCTCTTCGGCAGCGAATGAACACTGGTTCATGAATATTAGTTCATGAACCAGTGTTCAGCAAGATGATTGCCCTGTGGATGTTGGCGGCATGGTCCACGGCGCCGGGCGATCTCGCCGGCTGGCCTGCACATACCTATGGCCAGCGACCATTGCCGGCCGTAGAAGTGACCCGACCGGGCGGGTGACAACCACGACCCACCGCCGGCGGCGGGAGCAGCCTCGCCGAGGGCGTGCCGCCTCTAGAGGCGCGGTTCACGGGACCGGGCGGCGTCGCGGTACTGCCCGATGGCGGTGTGATCGCAGCCGATGCCGGATCGCCCCGGATCCGCAGGATCGAGCGATAGCAACCGCCTGGATCAGCTGGCGATCCGGCCCGGCCCGCGCCGGCCACAGACCGGCGAATGACCGCACGTTTCAGTTCGGCGCGGAGGAAGCGATGACCGCCAGCATCGATCAGTGCCCTGCGTGCACCGGCGGCCTAGTCCACGCTCTGGGATGCATCTGCGGCTGGAACGCGTACACCTGCACACCTGGCTGGGCGGGCGCTGCTGTCGGCCAGTTATCAGACAGTGACATCGAGTTCTTCGCGCATCTTCACACCGAGGCTCATGATGACACGGGAGACCGTTATCAGCGTCAGGCCAATCATCAAGGTGGTGAAGGAGAAGCTGATTTGGCCCAACACGAACTGGCCCCGCCAGCGATAGTGGAACAGGCTGGTAAAGATCACGATCCTGGCGGACGACTGGATGATGCTCGCGGCCAGACCACCGAGAGTCAGCAGCCAGCCGAGCATCCGGAGACGTGATGCGGTGACCGGGGAGTACAGGCCGCCGGGCAGCGAAGCGGCCTTCAGCAGGCCACTGAGCCGGAACAAGAAGATCAGCCACAGGATGGTTTACAGCCATGCCACCAGCAAGCCAGCCAGGCGCAGAGCCGCCTTCGGGTGATTTGTGCAGATCGTCACGCTTCCAAGGGAGGCATGGGCTCCTGGCGCTAGCCCCGGGACGGCCACCGGCCTGCTGAAAATGGTGGCGTCGTTGCCTGACACGGAGGTGCACACCGGTCCGTTGCCCCACCCGGCCTGGCGGACAAGCAGACTGAGCAGCAGCGCGGCGACGAGGAGCATCGTCATGCAGCCAACTGTGGTGGCGATCGGTTCAAGCGGGTTTCTTGGTCGACGGAACTCGCGCATGCCGGGGGTCGCCTGATCGTCTCGTCGATGTTATCGAAGAACGATAAAGATGGGTCCGCACTCCAAGCAACCCCTCGCGTGAACCCGAATCCGCGGGTCCGGTCGTGCCCGTTGCGTACCCGATCGGACGGTGATCGGCAGTCAGTCACGGACTTGGCCAGACACGCCCGACAGGCCGGTCTGAGTCGCGCAAGCGGCCTAAGTGGTCCTACATCCGGTTCGCCGCCGACCTGCCGAACGAGTGCTGGCAAACTGACTTCACCCACTACCCGCGCGCGGACGGGACCGGCGCCGAGATCCTGACCTGGCTCGATGACCACGGGATGGCTCAGCGGCCATCGCTGCAGGTGAAGCCGCCAATTCTGGTGCCTCATGCCAGCACAGAGGTTATGCGGCTGCTGGCGATCTCAGAGCGAGAGGCTCATCACCGGACGTGTGGGATAAGTGCGGCCGACTTCGACGAAGCCTGCGGCTGTGAACATCGCCATGGTCCCGGTGTAGAGCGCCGAACCCGCCACGCGGGCGGCCTTGAGGGCGGCTACATCGACGGGATGCCCCTCGACGGCCGTCGCGCCGTGGTCGCGGGCGAATGCGACGGCAGCGTGCAACAAGGCTCCTCCAATGCCGGATCGCCGGTACCCGCCACCGACGGCAAAGCAGGTCACCCACCAGGCTCCGGCATCATCGTCAGAGAGCACCGTGGCGAGGGCCCGGTTCCCCCGGACGCCGGGAAACGCGTACCGGGGTCCTACCCTGGTCCAGCCGACCGGGTGACCGTCGGCATAGGCGATGAGCCCCGGCGGTACCACAGCGTGCGTGATCTCCTGGCACAACGCGTTGCGATTGTCTGGAGGCGCTTCCGAAGGCGAGGGTTTCGGGGGTTTCGAACGGAGGAACAGCTGGCACCAGCACCATGAGGGATCTTCGCCCCGCCGACCGAACACCGCGACCAGGTCGCTCCACCGGCCAGCAGTCGCGGGGTGCACCTGAATGGACACAGCCTCCACGATAGGGCCTCAGCGACTAAACCGGCGCGTGTCGGTTGTCCGTTGCGTGCCCGATTGGGCAGTGAACCGAGCCAACAGCGGTCACTCGCGGACAAGCTGATAGGGCCGCCAGCCCCAAGAGACGGTGACGATTGAGGTCGCCAGCTTGGAGTTCTCTCGGCCCATACCGAAAACGTTCCTGATCGTTCTCCCAGTTCGGTGCTGCTCGTCGCCTGTCGCGAGGACCGAAACGGTTGCTGGCTTTGCCGTCGTCAGCCAATTGAGGGACCAGGCGGCCATCGGGCTGACGTGAGCTACTTCGGCGTTCGGCGTGACATGTGGGGCGACGGCATCGGAAGAGCATTGCTGACAGCCCTGCCGCCGTATCTGAAGGCCGTGGGTTTTAGCGACCTGCAAGGCTGGCCGATCTAATACCGCAAGCGCGACTCGATCGAAACCCACCTGACCATCGTCTTCGCCGCCCTCGCCGTCAGCCGCTGGATCGAGGATCAAACGGGCTCGTCAGTCAGGAGGTTCGTCCGCGCCTCCCGCCGTTACCGCACCACCGAGATTCGGTCGGTGCCCGCACCATCACCGCCGCCGACCCCGTTCCCAAGGAC
>WNFC01010082.1_pt1 | contig 17018 bp, 14 predicted proteins | sample 5400541 | NCBI WGS metagenome assembly WNFC01 (sample SAMN13153342, study PRJNA577476) | soil metagenome | isolation source: 120 cm saprolite under Douglas fir tree site 2 hole 2 replicate 1 | place: USA:California | collected 2015-04-18
TTGCTGGCCAGCGCCAGCAACATCACCGGCGAGTTCCTGATCGTCGATGCCGGCATGCATCTCGCCAGCCTGCCGATGAAGGCGCGCTAGTCGCCTATGACCAATCCGGTGCGCCGGTCCTCCCCGGCACGCACCGAGCCACGACCACCGCACACTACTATATCAACGAAATGCGGTGACCCCCTCAATTAAGGGGGGTGGCGCTACTTGACAGCGCCCATGGTAAAGCCGGCGACAAAGCGAGCGACGAAGAAATTATAGATAACCGCAATAGGGACGCTTGCGATCAGGCAGGCTGCCATCATGGAGCCCCAGAAATAGACGTCGCCTCGCACCAGAAAGGTTGGCACGCCGACACTTACCGTATAGCTCGACGATGCGGTGATGAAGGTGACGCCGTAGACGAATTCCTGCATTACCAAGGTGAAGGCGAATATGACCGCCGTCAGCATCCCTGCGATCGAAATGGGCATCACCACCTTGATGAACGCGCCAAAGCGGCTCAGCCCGTCGATCATGGCCGCCTCCTCGAGGTCGCGCGGGATCGCCTTGAAGAAGCCCATCAAAAGCCAGGTGCAAAACGGCACGGTGAAGCTCGGATAGACGAGGATGAGCGACCACACCGAGTCCTGCAGGCCCAATAGCGCGACGATGCGTGAGAAGGGGATGAAGAGGATCGTCGGTGGCACCAGATAGGTGAGGAATATCGTCACGCCGAGGGTTTGCGCCCACGCACCGGCCATGCGTGCGAGGGCGTAGCCGGCCGGGACCGCGAGCAGGAGCGTGATGACGACGACGACGGAGCCGACGAAGCCGGTATTCACCAGCCATTGCAGGTATTGGGTGTCCTCGAACAGCACCGAAAGATGCCGCAACGTCGGAGCGCTGTTGAACACGTAAGGATTATTTTCGGTGTTGTACAAGTCCTGGTTGGCTTTGAAGGCGGTGATGATCATCCAGTAAAAAGGAAAGGCGAGGAACGTCACGAAGAAGACCAGGACGGCGGCATGCACGGCCTTGCCGGCAACATGTCGGGCGCGGGCGAATTGGCCGGTCATCTCACGTCACCTCGGTGCGCTTGGCCAGCCACAAGAACAGGATTGCAACGCCTGCGAGGACGGGAAAAAGGAACAGCGAGATGGCCGCTCCTCCCGCCAGATCCCCTCCCTGAATTCCGGTGAAATAGGCCCAGCTGGCAATGACCTGCGTGGTGTCGTAGGGACCGCCGCGCGTCAGCACGAACACCACGATCATGTCGGTGAAGGTGAAGATGATCCCGAACAACAGCGCCACCAGCGCGATCGGCAGGATGAGCGGTGTCGTGATCTGGAAATGGTGACGCCAGAACCCGGCACCATCCACCTCCGCCGCGTCATGGATATCCTGCGGGATCGACGACAGCCCGGCCAGGATGATGACGGTCGCCAGCGGCAGGATGCGCCATACATTGACGAGGATGATCGACGTCATTGCCAGGGTTGGCTGGCCCAGCCAGATCGGCCATTCGCCGGGCCCCAGCACGCCGACCGCGCGCGCCGTCCAGTTGATGACGCTGTAGATCGAATCGAGGATCCAGAGCCAACCGATGCTGCCGAGCGAGATCGGCGCCACCCACGGCAGCAGGATCAACAGCCGGACCAGCCATTTGCCGCGGAAATCGGCGACAAGCGCCATCGCCAGGACGTTGGCAAGCACGAGCACGATGAACTGCGAGACAACTGTGATAACGATTGTATTCTGCAGCGAAAGCCAGAACGTGCGGCTCGCCACGATGCGTCGGAAGTTCTCCAGCCCGACGAAATCCACGTCCCGGCTGGCGACGGTCACGCTCGACACGCTGTAATAAAGCGAGAGCAAGAAGGGAAACCCGACCAGCATGACGATGTAGAGGATCGCGGGCGCCAGCATGGCGCGCAGCAGCCAGCGATCGTTGTCGGCAAGACGCGACAGGATGCGATCCTTGCCGCGGAGCTTGCCGACGGTTTCCGTGGTCGCTGACGTCATGCCATGCCTCCGTCTAGGCGCCGGCCTCGATCACGCTCGAAGCGGCAGATGTCCTGCCGCCGCACGGTGAAATCGTAGACCCGGCCGGCGTCGATATGCGTGCGGATATTCCTGGGAATCTTCGAGATCAGGCGCGCTTCGGGCGTTCGGCCGTCGATCAGGCCGTAGACCAGGCGGTCGGCACCGAGATACTCGATGCGGGTGATGCGGAACGGGAAATCGACATTGTCGCCGTCCGGCTCGACCTCCTTCGGCAGGAACGCTTCCGGCCGGAATCCCATCCAGGTCTTGCCGTCCTCGATCAAGTTCATCGGCGGCGATCCTATGAAAGTGGCGGCGAAGACGTCTGCCGGCGAACCATAGATCTCGTCGGGTGTGCCGATCTGATGGATGCGACCTTGATTGAGGACCGCGATGCGGTCCCCCAGGCCCATGGCCTCGGCCTGATCGTGGGTGACGTAGATGGTAGTGGTGCCAAGGCTGTGCTGAAGTTGCTTCAGTTCGTCACGCGCCGAGTTGCGCAACTTGGCGTCGAGGTTCGACAGCGGCTCGTCGAGAAGGAAGACAACCGGCTCACGCACCACCGCGCGCGCCAGCGCGACGCGCTGTCGCTCCCCGCCCGACAACTGACGCGGCTTCCGGCCGAGGAATCCTTCTATACCGAATATCTGCGCTGCCCAGGCGACCTTCTTGCGAATCGCGTCTGGTGGCATGCCGACGGCGCGCAGCGGAAACGAAATGTTCCTTTCGACGGTGAGGTGCGGATAGAGCGCGTAACTTTGAAACACCATGGCGACATTTCGCGCCCGCGGCGGCAGCTCGGTCACGATGCTTCCGTCGATCACGATATCGCCCGACGTCGGTCGCTCGAGGCCGGCGATCAAACGCATCAACGTCGTCTTGCCGCACCCCGATGGTCCGAGCAGAACCAGGAATTCTCCATCCTTGGCGACGAGGTCAATGCCATCGACGGCGCGAACGTCGCCGAAAAGCTTGGTGACACGGCGTGCTTCCACAATGGCCATACTGGAGTCCCGCTTGCCCCGCCAGCCCCGTCGTCAAGGCGCTGCAAGACGATCAGATCATCTTCCGGTCTTTCCACTTCGCCCAGATCGCCTTCATCTTGACGTCCGCGCGCTTGAGGGCGTCCTCCGGAGTCTCGGCACCGGCGGCGGCCTCGGCGAACATCGTATTGATCGCCCAGGTATTGAAAGTCTCGTCGATCGCGGCGTTGGAGAAGCCGGGATAGCCGACATTGGTTGCCCAATCGAGCACGTCCGACAGCACCGCGTATTTGTCCGGCGGCACCGCCTTGGAATCCTTGGCGATGATTTGTGCGAGGTCGGGAACCGTCTTTGAGAAGCAGGGGAAGTTATAGAACTCGCTCGCTAGAAAGGCCTGCTTGAAGTTGTCGATGTAGTCGACCAGGAACGTCTTCGCGCCGTCGATGTTTTCGGAGAACTTCCAGATCACGTAGCAATCCATCACATGCTCGAGCCCGATCTGACGGACCGGCCCCTTCGGCGGCTTGGCGAGCGCGATCTTCTCGTGGATCGGCATCTTGTCGTTTTCGCCCGCGCGCGTGATCGAGATCGCGTTGAGCACGAGAGATGACTTGCCTGCCAGCATTTGCCGATTGTTCGACGACGGGTCCCAGGCGAACACTTCCGCCGTTTCGGTCTCCTGAAACAGCGCTTTGACGAATTTGAGCGCTTCGAGGGTTTCCTTCGAGTTGATGGAGAGATTGCCGTCGGCATCCTGCTCGTGCGCACCGAACGAATACATGATCGCGCGCGTGGCCATGGCCGTATCGAGCTCGGCCGAGAGGCCGATGCCGACTGGAATGCCGGTCCTGTCCTTGATCTTCTTGCCGCCGACGCGGACGTCGTCCCAGGTGTCGGGCTTCATGCCGATGTCGCCCCAGAGATCCGAGCGGTAGTTGACGGGATCCGGCACGAAGCTGTCGGAGAATGCGAAGTACTTCCTGGTCTTGGGGTTGTAGGTGCTCTTGACCGCCAGATCGATCGGCTTGCCGTGGTCCTTCTCGCATGCCGCATAGACGTCGCTCATGTCGGCGACCTGTTCTTCGTAGACCGAGGGCGGCGCGAGAAACATCACCAGGTCGTGGCCCTTCTGTGCCGAGACTTCGGCCGCAGCGCGCGAGGGGATCAGGCCTAGGTTGATGTTATCGACGACAACTTCGGTGCCGTGCTTGGCCCCCCATTCCTTGGTGTAGGTGTTGTTGAACCACTTGTCGTAGGCGGGGACAAAATGACTCCATTGCAGGATCCTCAGAGTCTTGGCGGCGCGAGCCGGCGTGACGTGGAAGAATGGGCCGACGGCCGCGGCTGCGCCCACGGCAGCCTTGACGGCGTCACGGCGCGACAGGCCGTGACGACGAGATGTGTGAAACGACATTTTTGCCTCCCATTGCTTGATCGTTCAGCGGGGGAGGTCAAGTGCCGGTCAAGACGGTTGAGACAAGCTCCCTCCCGCTGACATAAGCTGATGATAACTGTCTCACGGACGGGGCATGTTGACAATGCACTACCGTCTAACGAAGACCGCACGAGCTTAACTCCTTGTGCGGCCTTTGCTTTTGGCGGCTGAGCGGTGACGCGGAGGGCGTTCTTCTTGGTGGGGCTGACATGGACGGGGCCAAGGGAGTCTTGACCCTTTCGCACGCCCAGGGTCGCCGTTTTTCGCGCTACTGCGGCGGCTGGCCTTCGATGCGCATCAGAAGCTTTTCTTCCAGACAGGCCCGATGCTCTTTGAGCAGTTTGACGCGGACCTCGAAACTACGAAGCATGTCGATGACCTGGCTGTATTCCTCGCAAAGCGCGTCGAAGTTCGCGTCTCTCGCAACAAGCTCGCGTACGGTCTCTTCGTCTTCCGGGAACCTCGCCAGCAATGACCGGATTCGCTCGACCATGGCCTTAGTCCCTATCTTCACGGAATCACCGATTGCTCCCCCAGGCTGCGTCAGATGCTTTTCGTCGAACGAGGTCGGGCAATGCCGGATCAGCTCTTCATCTGCCGGATCTCGTCGACGATTTCAGGATTGGCCAGCGTCGAGATATCGCCGGCATCCTCGTTGTTCGAGATGGCCGCGAGCACGCGGCGCATGATCTTGCCCGAACGGGTCTTCGGCATGTCCGGCACGATCACGACGCGTCGGGGGCGGGCAATGGAGCCGATCTCGCGGACCACTGAATCCTCCACCCGCTTGCGGATCTCCTCGCTCGGCTGGAGCCCGGGCTTCAGCGATACGTAGAGGTCGGGGGTCCTGCCTTTGATTTCATCCCTTGCCGGGACCACCGCGGCTTCAGCGACCTCGTCCACGAGCAGGCTCGCCGACTCGATCTCCTTGGTCCCGAGTCGATGGCCGGCGACGTTGATGACGTCGTCTATCCGGCCCAGGATGCGGTAATAGCCGTCAGCCGCCTGCAAGGCCCCGTCGTTCGCAAAGTACGGCCAATCCCGCCAGTCCTTGCTTTTCCGGTTCTTGCAATATCGCGTGTAGTACTGTTGGACGAAGCGATCGGGGTCCTTCCAGATCGTCTGGAATATGCCGGGCCAGGGGTTCTGGATGCAGATGTTTCCGGCGCGGCCGGAGCGCGGCGGAACCTCGTTGCCGTCCTCGTCATAGATGATCGGATGGATGCCGGGCACGCCGGGCCCCGCGCTCCCAGGCTTCATCGGGTGAAGGGCCGGCACCGTGCTGCACAGGAACCCGCCGTTCTCGGTCTGCCACCACGTGTCGACGATCACCGCTTCGCCCTTGCCCACCACATCGTGGTACCACCGCCACACCGCCGGCTCGATGGGCTCACCCACCGTCGTCATGTGCTTGAAGTGGTGATGATATTTTGCCGGCTCATCGTGGCCGGCCCGTCGAAGGGCACGGATTGCCGTCGGCGAGGTGTGAAAGATGTTGACGTCAAGCTCCTGGGCGATGCGCCACGGGCGTCCGGCGTCGGGATGGGTCGGCAGCCCCTCGTACACGACCGAGGAGGCGGCAAGCGCCAGCGGCCCGTAGACGATATAGGAATGACCCGTGATCCAGCCGATATCGGCCATGCACCAGTAGACATCCTCGGGATGGATGTCCTGAATGTACTTCGAGGTTCCGGCGACGTAGGCGAGATACCCGCCGGTGCTGTGCTGGCAGCCCTTGGGCTTCCCGGTGGTGCCGCTCGTGTACATCAGGAACAAGGGGTCTTCGGCTAGCATCTTTTCCGGATCGACCCGGCGGTGCCGGAAAATCGACAACACCTCGTTCACGATGAAATCGCGGCCGTCGATCAGCGGCGTCTTGCTCGAGGTGCGCCCCGGGTACCTCTGCCACACCAGCACCTTCTCGAGTGTCACGCCATCCTTCTTCGCTTCGCTGAAGGCGATGTCCGCTTTCTCCTTGTGATCGAGGAGCTGGCCGCCCCGCCAATAGGCGTCCATCGTGATCAGCACGCGGCTCTCGGAATCGACGACGCGGTCCGCCGTGGCCTTGCCGCTGAAGCCGCTGAAGACCTGCGAGTGAATGATGCCGAGCCGCGCGCAGGCGAGCATCGTGACGGCAAGCTCCGGCACCATCGGCATGTGCAGCGTCACGCGGTCACCCTTCTTGAGGCCGCAGAAATCTCGCAATAGCGCGGCGACCTCGTTCACCCGGACGAACAGCTCCTGGTAGGTGACGTGCTGGATGGCTTCGTGCTCCGGCTCGGGCACGAAGTGGATCGCCGTCTTGTTCTTGTACTTGGGGAGATGGCGATCGACGCAGTTGTAACTGGCATTGATGCGACCGCCGACGAACCATCTCCAGAAGGGCGGATGACTGGTGTCGAGCGTGACATCCCAAGTCTTGTACCAGTCGAGGAGATCGGCGTACTCCTTGAAGCACTCTGGGAAGCGGTCGAGGCTGAACCGATCGAAGACAGAAGCGTCCTTCAGATTCGCCTGGGCGATGAATGTCTTCGACGGGCGGACGTAAGCCTCTTCCTGCCAGTGGACCGCAATCTCGGCCTCCGACACGTCCGCAGTTCTATCCTGAGCCATGCGTTGCCTCCCGGATGGTAGCGCCCCCGCAAGAAGCCATGGTCATCAAGCAAGGGAAGAATAGCACCGACGAGCCCTGTGCCGAAAGTCCAAGGGCCGAAAAGTCCGGCGCCGGCCGCCCGCGCAGTCTCAAATCGACGCCTCCGGAATGGCGAAATCTGCGTGTCCGGGCCTAGTACCAGCTTTCCATTGGTGATTTGTTGCTCAGTCGACGGCGTCGGCCTGCCGCATCGACACAGAATCAGGTCATGGTCGCCGCCATCTGCGTCAGCCCCAACGCGACGGACAGAAAGTCCGAACCCGCCGCCAGGCGGGCGGATGGCGCCGCCCGCGCGATCGCTGCGCGCACGGCCGGCACGCGACTGGATCCGCCCGTGAGAAAGATCGTGTCGATCGCGATCGCGCCGAGGCCTGCCGCCGCGATGCAACTGCGTGCCGTCAGATACAGCCGATCGGCGTGCGCTGCGATTGCGCGCTCGAAGTCGACACGTTCGGCCATGGCCGCGAGGCCATCGTCGACAAAGGCAAGGGGCAGGGCGGCACGGTCTGCGCCGCTGAGCGCGATCTTGGCGTCCTCCACCGCGAACGCCAGGCGATGGCCCAGGCGTTGGCGGATGACCTTCAGGAGACGTCCGACCTTTTCGGGCTCGCGCGCCCCTGAAACCATCTCGGCGACTTCGCGCTCGTTCTTGTGGGTGTAGGCGAAGTTGATCGTCGCCCAGGTCGCTAGCTCGTGATAGAGCGCGTTCGGCACCGGCAGGTTCTTCTCGACCAGGTGCGTGCCGAGGCCAAGCAGGGGCATGACCGTTGCGAGGTTGAGCGCGCGGTCGAATTCGGTGCCGCCCAGGCGCGCGCCGGCGTTGGCCAGCACGTCGCGGCCGCGATCGGCCCGCCCGCGCCGGCGCGGCCCGATGCGGACGACGGAGAAGTCGCTCGTGCCGCCGCCGATGTCGGCGATCAGCACCAGCTCTTCGCTCTGCACCGTCCGCTCATAGTGATGGGCCGCGGCGATCGGCTCGTAGACGAAGGCGATGTCGCGGAAGCCTGCCCGTCGGGCGATTGCCTCAAGCACTTCCTGCGCCCTTGCATCCGCCTTGTCGTCATCATCCACGAAGCGCACCGGCCGGCCGTGCACGACGGACGTGATCTCCTGTCCGGCGAATGCTTCCGCCTTGTCCTTGAGATGCCGCACGAAAGCCTCGACGACGTCCGCCAGCGGCACCTTGCGGTCTCCCAGGCTGGTCATTTCGTCGATCAGGGAGGAGCCCAGGATCGACTTCAACGCCCGCATCAACCGGCCCTCGGTCTGGCCGACATAGGCCGAGATGGCATCGCTGCCGAACAACACCCGGCCCCTCGTTTCGTAGTCGAAGAACACCGCACTCGGCATCAGCGTGTTGCTGCCTTCGAGCGGGGCGAGTGCGACGGCAGCGTCGCGAGCGACGCCGATGGCCGAATTCGATGTACCGAAATCCAATCCGCAGGCGATCAACTGCTTCCCCTTCATGCGCAAAGGGGAACTCATCTATTGCGATGCGCCTGACATTGCCAGTCTATTTCTTTTTGCCTATACTGGCCCCGATAGCGGGATGTCCGGGACCTCGGGCGTCCCGTTTTTTGTTGCGCGCGCTAGTCGGCCGTCTGATCCGCCTCATCCTGCGCCCGCGCGAATGCCGCCGCGGCGTTCTGCACGTGCGGGAGGCGAGCAGCGCCGCCAATTCCTCGTCGCCGTCGATCACGGCGACCCACACTCGCCATATAGGGTTGAGAACCTGAAGGTCGTAGGTTCAAAGCCTGCTTGGAACCAATGACTGGCAAAGATCACTTGGCGCTATGGGCTGGAGAATCGCGGTTAGCCATGGCAAGGAAGAAGAGCGCGCCGCCGACGGTGGAAGAAAGCCCGCCTTGGCTCGTAACTGACCCCGAGGGACCTCCCCCTCCGCAAATAAGAAGCGCTCCGGCGCCGACAAAATGCTAACTTCGTCGTTACCAAACGGAACAGCGGAAGCGATCCTATGCACTTCGATCACGATGCTACCGATGTTTCAATCGAGCGCCGGCCGGAGTAGGACATGCCCTCGAGTTCCGTTCGCACTTTCACCGACCCAGCCGAATTTGGCGCCGCGATTCGCGCGGGCAAGATCGAAGTGACGACCACCGGTCGCGGAGTATTCTCGGGCAAGATCACCCGCATCGACCTGCACCAGCGAACAAGCGAAGCTGTCAGCATTGGTGTTGTCGGCATCCCAGGGCCGATGCTCGAGCATTATGCCAGCGGACTGATCGGACGATCCTTGGCTCTCCTCTCCGAAGCGAGTATCGTCAACCTGCAAACGTCGCAGAAGCAGCAACTGCTGCGACTGCACGCAAGGATCGGCCGTCTTGTCGAGACACGGCCAAACACGATTTGTCATCCTGAAGCGTCCCGCGCCATCGAGCAGGAACTGATCGAGGCACTGGTGACATGTCTCGTGAACGGCGATGCGCGCCGCGCGTCGCCCCATGGACATACAATCGGCCGGACGTTGGCAGCCTTGGAGAGTCTGCTGGCGGAGGGCAGCGACCGATCTCCCAGCACAACAGAAATGAGCACTGCCCTCGGCATCTCCGAACAATCGCTGCGGTCATATTGCGCGGCATCGTTCGATATGAGTCCGAACCGCTATGCCAGGCTGCGTCGAGCAGAACGCCGGAAGAAATCCGGCCAACAGTGACAATTTGGTGACCAGGGCGTTTGTCGCGATCCGCATAGTCGGCGTGTAGCGTCGGGCAGAAACTCGCTTCCCGAGACCGCACGGGCCTCAGAACAGCCTGTAACCGAATTTTCAATTCAACATGGGAGGGCAAGATGAAAGCTCTGACAACGACGGCATTTCTTGTCGCGTGCACATCGTTTGCGTTGCCGTTTGCTGCGTTCGGCCAATCAGCCGATGCCAAGTACTGCTCGGCGTTGATTGACATGGTTCGAAAGGAACTTGGCGGTACGCAGGCAAGCGGCGATGTGCCGGTGGCGATCTCAAAGTGCAACGCCGGCGATACGGCCGCCGGCATTCCAGTTCTCGAGAAAACCCTGAAGGACGCAAAGGTCACTCTGCCTCCGCGCGGCTAGTGATGCTGCTGCAGAATCTCCAACGCACCCAAGGTGCGTTCTCCGATCTGCGAAGCACCCGATAGGCCGGGGTCAACCCCGGTCTATCGGCCGGAGAAAGTCCCAAGAACCGTCACCTCGAGGTCACCGTGATCCGCGCGGGAACCTGATTCGTCGCGTGAACCGTCAGCAATCCTCGCAACATGGAGTTACGGCATGAAACTCAAGGCTCTACTCACCTCTGCGACCGCGCTTCTCGCGGTCAGCCTGCTCGGCGCGCCGCCGGCAAGCGCGCAGGCACCGGCAAGACCCAACATCGTCGTCGCCTACCACCAGGGCATGATGGCCGGCCGCACGCCGAACCTCGACCGGCTCGCCAGCGAAGGCATGCGCTTCACCGATTACTACGCTGAGGCGAGCTGCACGGCGGGCCGCGCCAACTTCATCACCGGCGAGCTGCCGATCCGCACCGGCATGACCACCGTCGGCCAGGCAGGCTCGCCGATCGGCATTCCCGCCGAGGCGGTAACCATCGCCACGACCCTCAAGGCCATGGGCTACGCCACCGGCCAGTTCGGCAAGAACCACCTCGGCGACCTCAACGAGTTCCTGCCGACCGTCCACGGCTTCGACGAATTCTTCGGCTATCTCTATCACCTCGACGCGATGGAGGATCCGGCGCATCCGAACTATCCGCAGGCGCTCAAGGACAAGGTCGGCCCGCGCAACATGGTGCATAGCTGGGCGACGGCCACCGACGACGCCACGGTGATGCCGCGCTGGGGCAAGGTCGGCAAGCAGAAGATCGAGGATGCCGGCACGCTCTATCCCGAGCGCATGAAGACGGTGGACGACGAGATCCGCGACAAGGCGCTCGTCTTCATCGAGAAGGCCAAGGCCGACAACAAGCCGTTCTTCCTGTGGCTGAACCCGACCCGCATGCACATCGTCACTCACCTGTCCGACAAGTACGAGAAGATGCGCAACGCCGAGAACGGCTGGTCGGAGCAGGAAGCCGGCATGGCCCAGCTCGACGACGATGTCGGCCTGGTCATGAAAAAGCTCAAGGACATGGGCGTCGACGACAACACCATCGTCGTCTTCACCACCGACAACGGCGCCGAGAACTTCACCTGGCCCGATGGCGGCCAGACTCCGTTCGCCGGCGGCAAGGGCACCGCCCTCGAGGGCGGCTTCCGCGTCCCGGCACTGCTGCGCTGGCCGGGCAAGGTGCCGGCGGGCCGGATCGAGAACGGGATCTTCTCGGGCCTCGACTGGTTCCCGACCTTGGTCGCCGCGGCGGGCAATCCCGACATCGCCGCCGAGCTGAAGAAGGGCAAGCAGCTCGGCGACCGTAACTACAAGGTCAATCTCGACGGCTACGATCAGACGAACCTGATCACCGGCAAGGGCCCGTCGGCGCGGCACGAGGTCTATTACTTCACCGAGGGCACGCTCTCGGCAGTGCGTATCGACGATTACAAGTACCGCTTCACCGATCAGCCAGGCGGCTGGCTGGGCGGCACGGTCAAGGTCGACTGGCCGATCCTGACCAATCTCCGCCTCGATCCCTTCGAGCGCGGGGGCCTGCCGAGCGGAGACAAGGGCTCGCTGAACTTCTACAACTGGTTCGTCTACCAGTTCTGGCGCTTCGTGTTCGTCCAGCAGCAGGTCGCGACACTCGCTCAAACCGCCTTGGAGTTCCCGCCGATGCAAAAGGGCGCGAGCTTCAACCTCGAGGCGGTCAAGCAGCAAATCGACAAGGCCATGCAGTCGCAGTCCGGCAAGTAGCCGTCGCAACGAGAGCGAGCGCCCCGCAAGGGACGCTCGCCTTCTGCCTACGACATGCTCCCCCAATGCTCAAGGTCACCTTCCAGCATGTCTACCCGGTCGCCCAATTCCATCACTCCCACCCCGAACGCGTTGCCGGCGGCGGACATGATGTGGATTCCCGGCGGCGGCTTCCGCATGGGCTCGGATCGTCACTATCCGGAGGAAGCGCCCGCCCATCACGTCGTCGTCGACGGCTTCTGGATCGATCCGACGCCCGTCACCAACGCCCAGTTCCGCAAGTTCGTCGAGGCGACGGGTTGGATCACCTTCGCCGAAATCCCACCCGACCCGAAGGATTATCCCGGCGCGCTGCCGCACATGCTGAAAGCGGGCGGTCTCGTCTTCACCCCGCCGAAGAAACTCGTCGACCTGCGCGACTGGAGCCAATGGTGGAACTTCACCTTCGGCGCCAACTGGCGCCGGCCCTACGGCAAGGGCAGCCATATCGGCGGGCTCGACGACCATCCGGTGGTGCAGATCGCCTACAAGGACGCCGAGGCCTACGCCAAATGGGCCGGCAAGGAATTGCCGACCGAAGCCGAATGGGAATTCGCCGCGCGCGGCGGCCTCGACGGCGCGGAGTTCGCCTGGGGTGAGGAACTCACGCCCGGTGGCAAGCACATGGCCAACACCTGGCAGGGCAACTTCCCGATCGACAACGAGCGGACCGACGGCTTCGCCCGCACTTCGCCGGTGCGCGCGTTTCCCGCCAACGGCTACGGCGTGCACGACATGATCGGCAATGTCTGGGAATGGACGACCGACTGGTATTCGCCCCGGCACGCCGACGCGCCCAAGGCCTGCTGCGTGCCGCAGAACCCGCGCGGCGCGGCCATCGAGGCGAGCTACGATCCGCGCCAATCCGCCGTGCGCATTCCACGCAAGGTGTTGAAGGGCGGCTCGCACCTTTGCGCGCCCAACTATTGCCGGCGCTATCGCCCCGCAGCGCGCCACGCCGAGCCGGTCGATACCTCGACCAGCCATGTCGGCTTCCGCTGCATCGTCAAAGGCCGAAGTGGTCACGCTCGGGAGGCGCGGGGCCAATGACGAGTGTTCGTGGCATCGCGGAGATCGTGACGGCTGCGGTCGTAGTGGCGGCCCTGTGCGGCGCGCTGCCGGCCCTCGGGCAGACCGCGGCCGCAACACCGCCGGCCGATACGGCGACCCCTGCAGCGAACCCATGGACGTTCCGCGTCACGCCGTACGCCTGGCTGACCTGGATGAGCGGTTCGCAAACCGTGAAGGGCCGCACCGTCGATACCGACACCAACGTCTTCCAACTCCTCGGCAACAGCCAGTCGCTCGTGCCGTTCATGGGTTACTTCGAGGCGCGCTTCGAGGATCGCATCGAAGTCTTTGTCGACGTGATGTACGCCAACATCAGCGCCGGACAATCCGCGACCAAAAACTTCCGTGTCGACCGGTTTGTCGGCGGCGGCCTCGCGGCGTCGGCCTCCGAAGACTACGAACAGCTCACGGTCCAGTTCGGCGCCGCCTACCAGGTCGTCAAGGTCGGACGCGACCGGAGCGCCGAGGGCCCGGGCATGGCGGGCGTCGGCCAGACCGCGTTCGATGTCCTGCTGGGCGGGCGCTACTGGTATCAGAAGGCAGACCTGACGCTGGACCTCAGCGCCACGATCGCCGTCAATGTCGGCGACCTCGAGCGCTCGCGCGACGGCAGCCGGGCCTTTGCCCGCTCGGGCGGCATCAACTGGGTCGATCCCTTTGTCGGCTTCCGGGTCCGCCACAAGCTGGCGCCGGGCCAGGATTTGCAGCTCGAGGCCGACATTGGCGGCTTCGGATTAGGCAGTCGCATCTCCTGGCAGGCCCTTGCCGCCTACAGCTACACGTTTGGCCACACCGGCAGCGTCGCCTGGGCCGGCGTGATCGGCTACCGCGCGCTCTATGTCGACTACGTCCAGGGCTCCGGCAACACGCTGTTCGAGACCAACCTGCTCCAGCACGGGCCGCTGTTGGGCATCAGCGCGCGGTTCTAGAGCGTTCGCAGAAGGATTGGAGACGATGATCGAGCATCCTGATCCAGTAACCCTGTCAACGGCGGGCGTTCGTCGCCGGCGGCGCATTCCGCTGGTCTGGATCGTGCCCGTATTGACCGCGCTGATTGCGGCGTGGCTGGCCTGGGACACGTTCTCCAAACGTGGCCCCACCATTACCATCTCGTTTGAAACGGCGTCCGGCCTGACGGCGGGCCAGTCCCAGCTCAAGTTCAAGGATGTGACGATAGGGACCGTGAAGACCATCACCCTCCCGTCCGATCTGTCAAACGTGATCGTGACGGTGGAGACGTTGCGCGAGGCCGAGCACCTGCTGACCGACAAGACGATCTTCTGGGTCGTCAAGCCTCAGCTCTTCGCCGGCAACATCAGCGGCCTCGATACGCTGTTGTCGGGCTCCTATATCGGCATGCTGCCGTCGACCGAGAAGGGCAAGCCGCAGCGGAGCTTCATCGGCAACCAGAATCCTCCCATCCTCCAGGCCGCTACGCCGGGAACCACCTTCAAGCTGGAGACCAAGCGACTGGGCTCGATCAGCCTGGGCTCGCCGATCTTCTTCCGAGACCTCGACGTTGGCACCGTGCTCGGCTGGGACCTCGGCGATCTAGCCAACAGCGTCACCATCCATGCCTTCGTGCGCGCGCCGTTCGACCAGTACGTGCACGACAATTCGACGTTCTGGAACGCGTCGGGTGTATCGATCAAGCTCGGCGCCGGCGGCGTCGACGTGCAGATGGAATCGCTCAGGGCTCTGCTGCTGGGTGGCATCGCCTTCGATTCTCCCTCCGGGTCGAAGGCGCCGACTGCCCCCGCGAATCACCACTTTTCCCTCTACGCGAGCATGGACGCTGCAAAGGCCGCTGGCCCCGGCCGCCAGCTGCAGCTTCTATCGAATTTTTCCGGCTCAGTCGCCGGCCTCTCGGTGGGCGCCGACGTGACGCTGCACGGGCTCAAGGTCGGCGAGGTTACCGACGTCGGCCTGGTCTACGATCCGAAGCAGGATCGCATCACGGCGCCGGTGCACTACCGGGTCGAGTCGGAGCGCATCGCAGGTACTTCCAACGTCCAGGGAGTGCCCTTGGGCTCTGTGGCGGCAGAAATGGTCAAGCGCGGGCTGCGCGCGACGCTGCAGGCGCCCAGCATGATCACCGGCCAGAAGATCGTGGCGCTCGAGTTCGTGCCCGATGCCCCGCCGGCGGAACTGGGCCGAGACGGCGACGTCTTCATCGTTCCGTCGTCCGACGCCGGCGGCTTCGACAGCATCGCCCGCTCGGCCAACGAACTGCTGTCCAAGATCAACCGCATCGACTTCGATCGCATGGGCAAGAGCCTGTCGGGGGCCCTTGCGGGGCTCGACGACACGGTCAACGGACCGCAGCTCAAGAAGACACTGGCGGCGCTCGAGGCCGCCATGCTCGACGTCAAGGACATCACCCACAAGCTCGACGCCGATGCCGGGACGGCGCTCCGCCGCCTGCCCGAGATCTCGGCCCAGCTGCAGGACGCGCTGACCAACGCCAATCGCCTGTTGGGTTCACTGAACGCGGGCTACGGCGATGACTCCCGGTTCCGTCGAGATCTCGACCGGCTGCTGCCGCAGCTCACGGACACTGCGCGCTCCTTCCGCGCCTTGGGCGATCTCCTGTCGCGGCATCCCGAGGCCCTGATCAAGGGCCGCACCAATACGGGCACGGAATGACCGACATGAACCTCGGTCGTCGCCGCCTCGTCGCTCTGGCCCTTCCGGTGGCCGCGGCTGCCTGCTCGGCCTCGCCCAATCCGGTGCTCTACACGATCGCGACCCGCCCCGGACCGACTTTTGCGGCCGGACCAAAGATCGTCATGCTGCGCGACATCAGCTTGGCGAGCTATCTCGACCGCAAGGAGATCGTGCGCTCCTCGGAAGACTACAAGCTCGTCGTCATATCCAATGACTGGTGGGGCGATTCGCTGGGTGCGCTGCTCGCGCGCGTGCTGGTCGTCGAACTCTCGCAGCGCCTGCCGAACAGCAAGGTCTACGGCGAGAGCGGCGCCATCACGACAGATTCCAATGCGACCGTCGGCGTCAACATCCAGCGCCTCGACACCGACAAGGCAGGCGTCCTCGTGTTGCTCGCCCAGGTGGCCGTGGAATTCAACCGGCCGCGGCGCACGGCGGCGCGCACCTTCACGATCTCCAAACCGGCGCCGACACCCAACGTGGCGGGCCAGGTGGCCGCGATCAGCGACGCCATGGGCGAGTTCGCCGACGGCATCGCCGCGCTGTTGCAGCCGTAGATGCGTCGGCCATTCTCTTTGCTGGGGGCGCGCCACTCCAGTGGCGCGTCTTTCATGAGCGGCACTAGAGTGCCGCGCTCCCAGCCTATGACCAAGCCGCAGCTGCGCGAGTGCTTTGGCTGCGGCAAGTTCCAGATCGTGCCCGCGCTCGGCCCCGACATGCGGTCGGACTGCGTGCGCTGCGGCACGTCGCTCCGCCGCACCCGCGCCGAGCCGATGAGCCATACCCTGGCGCTCACCGCGGCGGCGCTGGTGCTGTTCGGCGTGCTGTGGCTCGCCATGCTGATGAAGGTTTCGGCCGCCGGCATCGAGCACGACACGAACTTGAATTCCGGGCCCATCGAGCTTGTCAATCGCGGACTGTGGCCGCTTGCCATCGCCGTCGCCTTCACCACGGCGATCGCGCCGGCCGGCAAGTTCGCGGGCATGCTCTACGTACTGATCGGCCTGCGCCTGCCGACGCCGCCGCCCAACCTCCGCGGCGTTTTCCTGTTCGCCCGCAAGATGGGCATTTGGGCGATGCTTGAGGTGCTGCTGCTCGGCGTGTTCGTGGCCTACACCAAGCTCGGCGACCTGGTGCATATCGAGCTCGGCCCCGCCGTCTATGCGCTCGGCCTTCTCACCATCGTCACCGTGTGGGCCGACACCGCCCTCGATCCCGACGCGGTATGGGAAGAGATCGAGCGGCGCGGTCAGACCCATGCGCCGATGCCCGCAGTGCCGTCGCTCGACTTCCGGCCGGATGCGGT
>WNFC01013608.1_pt1 | contig 17018 bp, 15 predicted proteins | sample 5400541 | NCBI WGS metagenome assembly WNFC01 (sample SAMN13153342, study PRJNA577476) | soil metagenome | isolation source: 120 cm saprolite under Douglas fir tree site 2 hole 2 replicate 1 | place: USA:California | collected 2015-04-18
ATTCTCTACGGCGTAGGCAAAACGCTGCATAGCTGGAAGCGGGGCCAGAACCTTGAGACTTATATCCAGAGCATCATGAAGCAGCCGCTCCTTAATGGAGCGCAGCCGATGATCAGTGCGCATCAGCTATGCAGTTGCCGAATGGGGAAAGATCCTGCCACCAGCGTCGCCGACACAAATGGCGAGTTGCGTGACGTAAAGGGAGTTTGGATTGGTGACGGCAGCGCGTGTCCGACCTCCCTTGGGGCAAATCCGATGGTAACCATCATGGCCCTCGCCGAACGCACAGCTGACAAAATGATGACTGGGTCGTCTCGCCGGGATTTCGACGTCATGCCCGCCATACCCGATTTGGCTCTCAACATGATCAGGGGAATGGTCAGCATGATGACGAATCCTACGAACATGATCAGGGAAATGGCCGGCATTATGACGAATCCCGTGAAAGTGTTCACCTTGGGCGAGCGGCTGCTCTCGGGGCGACTGAGCGCCGAGTCAGCGGCCCCAGCCGGTAATGACAGCACACCAGGCAAAACACGAGAAGGTCGTCCCTGACCTGGGATTCGATGTGTGGGCTTCGACCAATCCGAGATTCGCGAGATAGATGAGTATGCACTGCGGCGAACAACCAGATGAAAAGGCACACGGGTCGGGCTGTCAGGATTTCGAGTCAGCCCGCGAACGAAGCGGTTGAAGAAAACAGGAGACAAAGACTTGGCTGATAAGAGCAGCAGTGTAACCACAGCGCTCGACAGAATGGTCACCTGCGCCACACCGGATTTGGCACTGAATGCCTTGAAGGGAACCGCCGAAATGATGACCAATCCCGTAGAGATGTTCCGGGAAATGTTTGGCGTCATGACGAATCCCATGCGCGTATTCACGCTGGGCGAGCGGCTGCTCTCGGGGCGGCCTTTGTCCGAATCAGCAACCGGCGCTGGCGATGACCGACCCCGAAGCAAAACACTAGCAGGCCAACCCATGGGAGGCGTTGTCATCGAGTATCCGAAGATTGCAAACGGGGCAGTGGAGCGAGTGCTCGCCTTCAATAACCATGAGTACATTGCACTCAAGGGACCTGACGAAGCCCCGTTTTTTTCTTCACACGGTCCCTTAACCGATCTTCAAGGCAACACATTGCCGGGAACCAGGCTCGGGACTACCTTCCCTGTTGATCCAAAGACGTTTCCAGAGACAGCCGTCTGGCCTGTCAGTCAAGTTGAGCCGTTCGATGAGCCGCCTGTGAATTTCAAAAGAGGAGTGACTAATCACGGCTATTCCAAGCAAGCCTACTACTTCAACGACGACAAAGACTGGTTCGTGACTGTAGGGCCTTCGCTCCCGAAGATAACGAGGACGGAGGAAGGTGGTGCACAGTTTTGGGTGGGCAGCATCGGTGCAATCGCCCAGGGAGGCGGGATCTACGAGGGGGCAAGAGGCGTCACGACCTATGTCGGCAGCGGCTTTTTTGAAAAGTGGCCCGCGGAGAACGACTTCGAAGGGCAAATCAAGCTTCTGCGGTCCGGCTTCACGGCTCTCGTGGGCACGTACGTCAAGATGGTCCTCAAAGAGCACGTTGGCAAATAGTTCGCGACAATTCGTTTGAATCCGGGGAAGACGCTCGCGGAATCCGGCTGCGCTGGTGCCTGAATCGGGTCGGCGCCAGAGCGAAAACCAGGAATATATCCGCGCCCCGCATTATTAACCTCGGGTCATCTGACTGATTGTTGGCGGCGCCTGAAGCCGTAGGACTTAAGAGGCGAATGGTAAACATGGCAGAGCTGATGTGCAACCCTCTCACGCCCCTGGCCTTCACGCCGCGCGGCATGATGAAGCTAAGCTTCGACATGATGCAGCTATCAGCGGCGGCTGTGCGATGGCTCGCTCCCTGGCGAGAAACCCGTCGGGGCTTACAGGAGTTCGAGAACAAGTTAGAGGCTTTCAATTTATTCGTCCACGTGGATTCAGTCCTGGCCATTCCGTCGCAAGGAGAAGTTTATTTGCCAGAACTTATCAGAAAGGCTGAAGCGTTGGAACCATATCGCGCCGTGTGGGCCACTGAGGGCCTGGGTTATTACCTGGCGACAAAACTCTGCGAGTGGGGCGAAGCCCCGCGAAGACTGCTGAATGGCGAACGCAGCGGAGAACTACCTGAAAAGAGTCTGGCCGCGTTGCACGCGGGAATGGGTCTGGCGATTGCGGATCGGCTCATGAAGACAATCAGCCCCGGAAGTCACGAATCCGAAAGTCGCCGGGTGCTCGATCAATTTGTGATGGCTTGTAGAGACAACTCCCGACCGGGTTACATCGGCGCAACTTATGAATCGCTGGGACTGGTGGCGCGGAATCTCTACCCTCAGATGATTGCAAGATTGGACCAGCAGCTGAGGCAAATCGATGAGGACCTGGTGGCGTACTTCTGGCACGGCGTCGGTCGCGGAATCTATTTTGCCCCGACGAACTTCTTGCCTGACGGTAACTCAGGACGTGCGGTGAAGATGACCTGTCAAGAGCCGCAGCACGAGTTAGGGAGGCGCAATGCGCTGGCCGGTCTGGCCTGGGCGATGACTCTGGTCAACATTCGTCACCCGGAAATTCTTGAGAGTTTTCTGAAGCATCACGGCAGCCAATTAGGTGATCGCGACGCTTTCATCAACGGTGTGAGTTCATCCGTAATGATCTGGCGCGATTCAACTGTTGACGATCCTTCCCTGGAAGCATTCTGCAACTACCAGCCCGATTCGTCAGATAGAACTCTGGTTGAGCGATGGGAAGAAATGGTGCGCCGTCCCTGCTTAAGAGCGCTGGAACATGTTTACCCGGCGCTCAAGGCACGTCGGCGTCTGGGAGAGGTCTTTCATTGTCATGATGCAATGGCTGGTTGAGCAATTTATCGAACGACCCGTGTCGGCGTTCGTCTCCAGCGTCGAGATTCTCGGCCAGGGACTTCAGGGAGGGCAAACAATCGACGCCATCGTGGGTCGCATTATTCATACTTTGAGTTGTCCACCGGACGGCAGAAGCGAACGCGAAGAGGTCGTCACAACTAGTGATCGCGAAGGCGAGCGATAAGGATCCGGTTCATGCAGGATTTGGGAGTAAGCCAGGCGATGAGTAGCCCACAAATCGGCGGCGATCCGGTTGGCAATTGGGGCCCCGTGGTCCTAACTGATCACGATCGCGCCATCCTCGAGCGGGTCGAAGACGCTCTTGCTGATGGCGCTGAGATGAAGCGTTGGTGGGAGCGAACATACCCTGATGGTTTCGCAGAGAAGTTCGACTTGGAGCGCGTCTTCAACCGGCCGGCCGATAGTTTCGGCTTCTTCGATCAGGTCCGGCTTACCAGTCGCATGCTGCCGGTGATGGGCGACTTTCAGGAGATGTTTTATGACCGGCCCCGGACGCCTGCGAATCTCAATCGACAAGCAGCCGAGTGGATGCGCGACCAGATACGAGAGTTCGTGCTGCACTATTTCATGAGGGTCAGCGCTTTTCGCCAGCCCGAAGTCTATGTCGTATCAGGACGGCCAGCGCCGCCACCCTATCTTGAACCGCTGAGTTGGTGTCCGCGGCCAAACATACTGCACCAGGGCTTCGGTTTCAAACAGTGTTACTACAAGCTGTGTCACTCAGGCCAGATCGGTAAGTTCTCGGAGGAGGAAGAGACTGCCATAGTTGACCTGCGCGAGATTGGTCGAAGGTACGAATGGATAGTCGTCAAAGTGGGCATCTTCGATTTCAGCTTCAAATTCCAACCGTTTGGCTCCAACGGGCCAGAAGTATCCTTTCCGCTGACGGAAGAAAGTTACCTGGTCCTGAGCCGCGACTTCATTCTCAACGAAGACAACCCCTCGCCGGATTGTTTGGGCCGCTACGGTCTCGGCTACGCATTTATCAGGGACCCGACTGAGGGGCTGATTGGATATGGACCTGGACAGTTCAGGGCCGCCATCGAAATCATCAACTTTGAAGTCTCCAAACAGGGTGAGATTCACGTCAGCATGATTTTCGTCGCCGATAGGCCGGAACGAATCGCGAATGTTTCGCTCAATCCCGTTGATTGGAGTTTCCGGCTGGCGGACATTTTTTCGTTAGGGATGACTTCAAGACTCCTTGCTCCGGTCAGGAACACGCTCGAAAGAATACCGACGAACATTGATAGCTTCGATCCTGTTTACGGTTTCGTATCGCTGGCCAACACCCTAACCGCCAACCAGGCGGCAAAGCAGCTATGCATTTCCAGAGAGCAGCTCGAAAAAGATTTTCTGGCCCAGCACTTCATCCAGCATTACGCAACTATTGTGGGATCGCTTTTGACCTGGAGGCAGATTCCCGACTGGCTCGACAGTCGAGCTTTGCCTGAGTGGGTCGTAACGGGGAAAAGTTCATGACGCAGTTGGAAGGGCATATCGATTTGAGTGGCAGCATGGAGCTCACCGATGAGGACCGCGTCCTCCTCAACGGTGTAGACCGCGCGCTGGCCGATGGCCTGGCGCTGAAACGCTGGTGGGAACAGACGAATGCGACCAGGAGCTATGCCAAAAGGTTCGAGTTGGTGCGGGAGTTCAACGAGTCTCAGAGCAGCTACGCTTTTTTTGATAACGTTTCATTCGACGGTCAAACCCTGCCGGTCATGGGAACTGTTGATGAGATGCTGTACGACCGCCAAAAGGAGAAGCCAGGCGAAGAGCTACGAGATCAGTTCCGCGAGTTTATCCTGCACTATTTCATGCGGGTGAGCAGTTACCATCCGCCCGTTGCCATCGTCCAGACAGGGCAATCCAGACATGGCGATGTGCAATCTCTTTTCCAGCCACTGAGCTGGTGTCCGGCTGGCGCGTACACTCGCGCTGGTTTCGGGTATTCGCAGCACTACTTCAAGCTGCGAGAGTCCGGACTGGTAGGCAAGTTCCGCGAGCGCGATTGGTATTCCATCGTTGACCTGCGCGAAATCGGCCAGACATTCGAGTGGATTATCGTCAAAGTTCGCATCTTCGATATCAGTCTGGCGCTCAAGCCATTTGGTCCGAAGTCGCCCACTATTGAACTTCCGCAAGAAGAGGAAATCTATCTCATCATCAGTCCGGAATTCGTGACCTGCCGGGACAACCCGACGCCCGACGTGCTTGGGCGTTATGGCTTTGGCTACGCCATTCTGAAACGTAAGGCAGAGCGGACCATCTTCGCGCGTAGCTCGGAAATATTTAAGACGGGTTACCTGCTCCTTAACTTTGAACTAAACAGCAAAGGTCACAGCACCGCGCAATTGGTTATGGTCATCAACCGGCCTCGGAGAATTCTGGACATGGACCTCAATCCGGTGGCTTTGGGGGTCGGACTGGCAGATCTCATGTCATTCGGATTTGCTTCCCGGCTCCTCTCGCCAGTGAGCGGCGTTCTCGAAAGATTATCTCCCCGCATCGGCAACTTCGATCCGGTCACCGCCTACATGTCACTGGCAGATGTGTTGAGTGCAGGTATCTCGGCCGAACAGTTGTGCATTTCGATGGAGACCATTGAAAAGCAGATGCTGCTCGAAAACTTCATCCAGCATTACGATTTGATCGTCGGTTCGATCGTGACCTGGAGACAGACTCAAAACTGGCTTGATCCAGCGAAGTTGCCGCAACAAGCCGTCTCAGGGGTGCACCCATGACTAATGGGGATGGGGTCAGGCAGGCAGTGATTTTATCAGGCGGAGGCGCAAGCGGCGCTTACGAAGTGGGTGTACTCAAAGGGCTCTTTGCGGGGGATTCGTCCGCGACCAATTACACGCCGCTCATGCCGGACATTTTTACCGGCACATCCATCGGCGCTTACAACGCGTCTTTGCTGGTCGCTGAAATAAACAGTCGAGGCTTTGCGGCAATTGATCACTTGGAGGATATCTGGCTCAACGTCTTGCCTCAAGATGATGACACCGGCCACAACTTCGTCGCCCGCTACCGCGGCGATCCGTTCGAGTACTTTAGCCCCAAGGTTGTGCTCAAGAACCCGCTCGGAGACTCGGTACAACTAGCTCAGGACTTGTCTTTCTTTGCCCGAGATTTTTACCGAAGAGGCCTCGTTTTCTTTCTTTCCAGCGATGATATCGAAACGCGTTTGCTGAAGCTGATCGACTCCAGCGCCATCATTTCTAATGAACCTGAACGTCGATTGATCGAAAAAACGATCAATTTCCAGAACATTCGCCAATCGGACAAGGTGCTAAAGGTCGCCGCCACAAACTGGAGTACGGGGGATTTAAGGGTCTTTGGAAATAACGATCTCACCGATGATCTGGGTCCTAAAGCCGTTCTGGCTTCGACCTCCATACCGGGAATCTTTCCCCAGATCGAAATCCAGAACGAATATTACGCGGACGGCGGCCTGGTCATGAATACCCCGATGAATCTAGCGATCGACGCCGGCGCCGACATTCTGCACGTCGTGTATCTCGACCCTGATGTGAAGGCCATTCCGCTCTTACCGGTGCGCAATACGATTGATACGTTCAGCAGATTATTCGCCATACAGTTTGCCGCCACCGTGAATAGGGACATAGCGGTCACCCGGCAAATTAATGACGGCCTCGAGGTAATTGCGAGAGCGGCTGGCGGCGGTCCTGTTTCAGGACAAGACGCGCGCCCTTTCATATTGGCCGCGCAAAGGCTTTCGCACGTTGAGGATTATTCGAAGTACAGGAAGATCACGATTCATCGTTATCAACCCCGCGATACCCTAAGGGGAGTTCTCGGACTACTCAACTTCAACCGCGATAAGTCTCTAGATCTCATAAAGCGAGGTTTTCAGGACGCAATTTTTCATAACTGCAAAGCTAGCAACTGCGTTCTGGTCAATGCATAGGCGGCAAATGCATACACGAAGCTACAAAAGTGAAGAAGCACGTGACAAACGAACAGGTCGATCAAGGCGGCAATGCGGCCTAAGTGGGTGACCAAGGAAAAAATTCATGACATGCGCGAATAGCGACAAGCAATCACTGGTACTGTCAGGAAACGGCGCTGACGCCACCCACGAGATTAGTGTGAGACATGCACGGGATACGCAGACCGTCGATAACTACGATGTGTTGATTATTGGCGCAGGCTTGGCCGGGCTTTCCCTGGCCCGCCAGTTATTGCTCAACTCCGACAAGAAGATTCTTCTGCTCGACAAACGCTCGCAAATTCCGTCGCCGCATCAGAAGGTTGGCGAAGCCACGGTGCAGTTGAGTGCTTACTACTTCTCGAAGGTGCTTGATCTTGAAGAACACCTCCTGAGCGAGCACTTCATGAAATACAACTTACGCTTTTATTGGAAGACCGCCGGGCGAGAGAATCGCAACTTCGAGGACTACGGCCAGGCTTACATACGCAATCTTTCGAACATTGCCAGCTATCAGCTCAACCGCAACAAGCTGGAGGGCGAGATGCTCCGCCTTAATCTCGAGCATCCGAACTTTACTTTCTGTAAATCTGCCGCCAACTTAAACGTCAAGCTCTCCGACGACGGTCCGCACTCAATCAGTTTCACAACCAAGGACGCGGAAGTGGCGCTCGATGCCAACTGGGTCGTCGATACGTCGGGCCGAGGCAAATTTCTCGCGCGCAAACAGGAATTGCTGAGGGAGAATCCCATTCGTCACGGCGCCGCTTTCTTCTGGGTCGAAGGTCTCGTCAACATTGAGAAATTGACTGACCGTTCGCCGCAAGAGATTCGTTTAAGGCGAGAGCGAGAGTCAATCGGGCATCTACCGATTTGGCTGTCCACGAATCACTTCTGCGGCGAAGGCGGCGAAGGCTTCTGGTTTTGGGTGATTCCGCTGCAAGGAAAGACGAGCCTGGGCCTCGTCTATGACAATCAAACCTTCCCTCGCGAGCGAGTCTCCTCGTTGCCGAAACTGATTGATTGGATTTGCGAGGAATTTCCCCTTTTCGCGCGCGACCTACCGTACCGAAAAGTCCTGGACCACAGCTCGCTCAAAGATTTTTCGTATGACTGTATGCAGACCATCAGCTCATCGCGTTGGGCGATTGCCGGAGAGGCTGGAAGATTCACCGACCCGCTTTACAGTCCAGGTGGCGATCTCATCGCGTTGCATAACACCCTGATCACAGACGCAATCCTAACTGAAGACAAGAGCGAGCTTGCGTCCAAGGTCGGACCGTACGAACACTTGATGAAGTCTTTTTACGGCGCGTACGTGCCGAGCTTTGCCGTGAGCTATGACGTGCTCGGAGATCAAGAAGCGATGACCCTTAAATACACCTGGGAGCTGTGTGTGTATTTTGCCTTCTATGTTTTTCCGTTCATCAACGACCTATTCACAAACAAGAGATTCATCCCTCTCTACTTCAGCAAGTTCGCGCATCTTGGTCTGGTTAATAGCAACCTACAACTCTTCGTCAAGAACTATTACCACTGGAAGAAATTTGCGCAGCAGCCCGTGCATTCGCCTGTCTTCAACGATTTCACCGAGTTGGGCGCCTTGCGGACCGCCGAGAGCACGTTCTACCGCGTCGGCGTTTCGGTCGAAGAGGCCCGGACAATTCTCGACACACAGGTTGCCAATCTGCTCGAACTAGCCCGTTATGTCGTGGCGCATGTCTGCTCAGTTGTTCTGAGCGACCGGCGAGTTCTCATAAATCGTCCATTTGTCGCAAGCATCAACCCATATGACGTGACCTTCGATCTCGACGAGATGCGCGGGCGTTACGCAAAGTTTGCGGACTCGACCGACGAGTACCAATGGTCTTTCGACCCGTTCGTGCTCCAACGATTTCGGACCCAGCCAGAAGAGATGGAATTGTATGAGGTGTCAATGGAGGACGTCGCGTTGCGCGTCGCGCAAGGAGGCGTTCGATGACCGACCACGCGCCTCTAATCGAACGCGCCTTCGCGCTTGAACCGCGCGAGGAGTCATACGTAATCGACAGTATCGAAGGCGAGATTCCGGAGTTCATCCGCGGCTCTTACTATCTCAATGGGCCGGCGCGATTCTCGCGCGGAGGATTCAGTTATCGTCACTGGCTTGACGGTGATGGAATGGTTTGTGCCCTTCGATTCGACAACGGCGGCGTGCGATTCACGAACCGCTTCGTGAGAAGCGCGAAATTCGTCGCCGAAGAAGAAGCGAGCCGTCCGCTGTTTCGCACGTTCGGCACAGGTTTCAAAGCTGATCGATTGAAGCGAAGAATCGGGCTTGAGTCACCGGTTAATGTCAGCGTTTATCCATATCAGAACTCGGTGCTGGCTTTTGGCGAGCAGGGTTTACCTTGGGAACTGGATCCCATCTCGCTCGAGACGCGCGGCGAGTATAACTTCGGCGGCGCTCTCAACGACATCAGCCCTTTCGCCGCTCATCCGAAATTCGATTCAGTCACCGGCGAGATGTTCAACTTTGGCGTGGCCTACTCTGCGGTTAACCCGCACCTGAATCTCTATCGCTTCAATGGTGGCGGAAAGTTGATTTATCGCAAACGCCTGCCGCTGGACTATGCTTGCTCGATTCACGATTTTTGTTTGAGTCAGAGCTACGTCGTCTTTTACCTCAGCCCTTATATCCTGAATATGGAATCGCTGGCGCGCGACGGCCGGACGTTGATGGAGGCGCTCAACTGGGAGCCGCAACGCGGCAGCCGTCTATTGATCGCGTGTCGTGAGACCGGCGAGCAAGTGGCGACTATTCCAATCGGCAATCGCTATTGCTTGCACCTCATCAACTGCTATGAGGAACAGAGCCGGCTCGTGGTTGACGTAATAGAACTCGACCGCCCGATCTATGACCAATACCAAGTAGTGCCGGACTTGTTTACCGATGTGTGCCAAGGCCAGCCGGTCCGATTTGTGATTGATCTGAATGATCGTGAGGTGGTGCAAACCGCCATGATCGATTATCTGTCGGCGCCGGATTTTCCGTCCATCGCTCCATCTGAATTTACGCAACCGTATCGAGACTTCTGGATGCTGGGCATCTCTGCGATGGGCCGTCACGGGCGCAAATTCTTCGACCAACTCGTTCACGCGAATTGGAGCTGTGCCAAGGCTTGCGACATCTACCATGCGCCGCCTCTGCATTACCTGGGTGGCGAGCCGATATTCATTGGCAACCCGCGAGATGAGAAAAACGGGACAATAATTTGTCAGCTATTTGATGCGGAACGTGAGCGAAGCTCATTCGTCGTTTTTGATGCTTTCAAAGTAGCACGTGGTCCACTGGCAACGATCTGGTTGAAAGAGCCAATCCACCTGGGATTTCATGCTTCGTTCAAGCCTGACCGCTTATCGAAGAGCGTTTTGAGACAACCGAGAAATGTTGGCAGCTATGGTGCCCGTGCCTGAGGGAGAGAGAGAGAGAGAGAGAGAGAGAGAGAGAATCGGCCATGCGTGATTTCAGAACATCAACGCTCCGAGAAATGAACGCAGATTTCACATCGAGCGAGAGGCGCGCCGACCCCTGCTGCGGCGGGAGTCGCGCGGGAGATGAGCGAAGAGAATTTCGGTCAGCCCTCGAATTCCATCGGGCGACTCGCGCTCAGACTCTGGCAATCGTTCTAAAACTCTCTCAGAGTCAGATGGACTTTGAGCCTGCGCCGAGCAAGTGGTCCGTCGGAGAGGTGTTGGATCACCTAATTCTTGGCCAGAGGCTCTATCTCTCTTACATAGAAGAAGTGATTGGCATGAAAGAGGCGGGACAGGGATCAACGCTGAGACTGAGCTTTACGGATGTAGATGTCTCGGTTGGCTATATCCCGAAGAGCCTACTACCCGCACTGGAAGCTCCTTTCACTATGTTGAATATGTTTCTTCCCGGCGGCGTCAGAGATCTTATGACGCGGTACAGGCTGGTCCCGGCACAGAATCCGGACATTACGAACCCGCGGCAGGGCCGCGCCGCCGGTGAACTACGCGACGATCTGATCTCTTCTTTGAAAGAGACGCAGGCGCTCCTGGAGTCTCGCCCTGATCTCGATTACGGCGAGATGATGATCGAGCATCCCTTACTCGGAAATAACACCGTCCCCGGAATGCTGCGCTTTCTTGCGTTGCACGAGCAGCGTCACCAATCTCAAATTGACGATATCTTGAAGAGTCCTCGATTTCCCAAGTCAGACTTAGGCGGCGCAGGGGATCCTCATGTCGAATAACGATCTTGCAATTCGCTTCTTCCTTCAGTTGGCATTCATCGTGGCGACTTGTCGGATAGTGGGTTTGCTGGCGAAGAGAGTCGGTCAGCCTCAAGTTGTGGCGGAAATGATTGCGGGCGTCTTGATGGGGCCATCGCTATTTGGCCTGCTGCTGCCCGCAGTACAAGCCCAACTGTTTCCGAAAGCTTCGATGTCCATCATTTACGCGGTGAGCCAGGTAGGATTGGTTCTCTACATGTTTCTTATCGGCCTTGAGTTTCAGGTCGATCTAATTAAGCAGCGATTGCGCAGCGCGGCTACGGTTTCAGTTGCCGGGATTCTATTACCCTTTGCACTTGGCGGCATTATTTCAACCTTCCTGACACGCAACCACAGTTTCTTCACTGAAGGCGTAGCAGGTTGGGAAGCTGCTTTGTTTATGGGAGCGGCGATGTCCATCACCGCATTCCCAATGTTGGCTCGCATAATTTATGAACGTGGCTTGACGGGAACGTCTCTAGGCACGCTTGCTCTGGCCGCCGGGTCAATTGACGATGCTGCCGCCTGGTGCATCCTGGCAATTGTGTTGGCGAGTTTCAGCGGCAAGGCTTCGATTGCTATCTTCGCGATCGGCGGCGGGGTGCTCTACGCTTTGGTGGTTTTGCTTATTGGCAAGCCGCTGCTGCGAAGGCTTGGCACGAGAGCTGAAAGCAATGGCGGCGTGAGTGGGCGAATGCTCGCGTTCGTCTTGATGCTGTTGATGATTTGCGCGTGGTACACCGATGCCATCCGCCTCTATGCCGTGTTCGGCGCCTTCATTCTCGGAACGGCCATGCCGCGCGGCGTCTTTGCTCGTGACGTGCAGCGGCTGCTTGAACCGTTAACCACCAACTTCCTGCTCCCCCTGTTCTTCGTTTACTCAGGCCTCAACACTAGCATCGGTCTGGTCAACTCGAAGGCCATGTGGATTGTAGCGTTCTTCATCTTAGTGGCGGCCTGCTGCGGCAAAGGCATTGCGTGCTGGCTGGCTGCACGTCTGAATGGCGAGAGCAATCGAGACGCGATGGCAATTGGCACGTTGATGAATGCGCGGGGCCTGATGGAATTGATCATTCTCAACATCGGACTAGAGCGGGGCATCATCACGCCTACGCTCTTCACGATCATGGTCATCATGGCAATCGCAACAACGCTCATGGCCTCGCCCGTCTTTGAGTTTGTTTACCGGCGCCGCCAGAAGCGTGTTGCCCTGGCTCTGCAACCTGTTATCAACGTCGTGCATTCGCCGGAGTTTAATGGCTAAGCCGGGCATCCTGGCGCGTGCGGTGAAAGGATGAGCGTTTGAACGTGGAGCAAAAACGACGAATGGTGAATGCGACTTTAGTGGGCCGCGGCTCGCTCGAAGTTATCGGCGTTCTGATAGTGACTCTACTCATCCTCTATCTCGTGTGGGAGTCGTCCAAGGAGTATTTCTTCGCTTGGATGCGGTATCACCTCTGGGGTTATCCGGGATGATACTCATCCACTGATTCGTACCACAAGAACGATTACTGCCAATGTTTTTACTAGTCTGCAGGCAACTGCAAAAGGAGAACTGAAATGAAAAGAAATCTGTTTGTTATCGCGATGACGATCATGGCATTAACCATCGCACTCGGGGTGGCTGCCCAACCCAGGCCGAGTAATGATGAAGAGGCGTTAAAGAAGTTGGTGCACGACTGGGCGATGTGTACCGTTCAGGGCGATGTGGCAAACCTGGAAAAGTTTATGGATGACAACTTCAGAGGCAACGCCGAAGGCATCTCCTTCAATAAGAAGATGCTGCTCGAAGCCCTGAAGTCCGGCCAAATGAAGGTCGGAGCCTGGACCATTGATGATGCGAAAGTGAGCGTCAGAGGAAATTCGGCGTCGGTAACGGGGCGCAGTACGCTGTCGAATGCCACGTACATGGGTAAAGACTTTGGCGGCAACTGGGTCTGGACTGATCGCTTCGTCAAGCAGAACGGAAGTTGGCGGTCAGTCTCTTCACAGTCAAAGAGAATCAAGAATTAAGATTCCGGCAGCGAGGAACTGAGGTCTCGGCACGTGCAAATAGAGCTTGGCCGTCTATCAGCTCAGCCCAGCAACGCGGTTGGCCTGCCTAAGCTTGCGCTACGCGCTTCACTATCAATGGTCATCACGGCGATTGTGACACATTGATGGCCTCGCCGGTCTTCGCCTTTGTTTACCGGCGGCAGCAGAACCGCGCTGCATTCGTGTTCTGGACCTGTCATCAGGCAGGCTGCATTCGCCGGAATTTAATGGTTAAACCTGGTCGAATGAGAGCCGCTTGCCTGACCAAGATTAAGGAGAGGCAAAAGGCAACTTAATCCTCGACTGGAGCCCCAAAATGGAAAAGTATCAAGATGGCGAATGGTATATCTTCAGGGAGAAGACTAGAAAAACGTTCGAACGATTTAAGATTGATGCGACAAAAGCTGCTTTTCAAGGAATGCAGGCCCTCTTCACAACGACAGCGTGGCGTGGAAATACTATTCACGCCTCCAGTCTTGGTACGGAAGCTAGCGCAAGCTTCGAGGACGGCATCGTTACGTCTCGAGTACGGTTTACTTCACTGTTGGGGAGGCTCTTGAAGAGCAAAATTCTTTCGGATGTCGAGATGGTAATGATGGATGTCTGCGGAACCACCACTATTACGAGTAGGGATGTTTTCATAGTCCATGGCCACAATCATGTCGTTAAATTAGAGCTAAAGGAATTTCTCACAAAGCGGGATCTTCGGCCGATAATCCTCGACGAGCAGGATGATTTGGGAATGACGCTCATAGAGAAGTTCGAATACTACGCCGCGACCTGTTCGTTTGCGTTTGTACTAATGACCCCGGATGACAAGACTGAAGTCAACAGCAAGGTTGAATCGCAGTGGCGCGCTCGGCAAAACGTAATAATGGAACTTGGTTGGTTTATGGCACACCTTGGAAGAGAGCGCGTAGTACTCCTGCATCAAGGAGAGCTTGAAATCCCATCCGATATTCTTGGTATTTTGGATTTGAGATTCAACGAGAGCGTTCACGAGGTCGAAGAGAAAATGCTGCGCAGGCTGAGAGGTATCGAGCTGGTTTCTTAATGCGATTGAGAGCCGCTCTTCAAGAAAGGAAGTAATTTATGGAAATCATTGTTGAGCAAGTCACCACTGCCGAAGACCTGGACGCCGTCTTGCGGATACGGGATCAGGTTTTTCTGCGTGAAATGGGGATTAGGCTCGCGCCCTCCGGCGCATCGGTGAACGGTCACGCGACCCATCTGATCGCGCGCGTCGGGCGGCACAGAAAACCTGTCGGGTCGTTGTGCGTGATCGACACCAGCGAAAACCATCAATTACACGAAGGCTTCGGCTTGAAATTCGAAGCGCGCGCGCGAGTCGCCCGTTACACACATCTCGCGGTGCTCAAACCGTATCGCGAGATGAATATCCCGTTGGCAATGATGGTCGACGTCCACAGGCGCGTGATTGTCCCCCGTCAGTTTGATTACACCTGGCTCTTGTTTGATGTTGAGCGCGCGGCCAACTCTTTTCTTTCCCGCCTGCTCGGCTTCGCCCCACTATCCGAAACTTTTGTCTCCGAGTACGGTTGCCGTTGCCCGCTAGTTAGGGACGAACGCACGCTGCGGTCGGCGCAGCTCATGGTGCGGGCCGAGTCCTATCTCGCCCAGCGTCAGAGCCTCAACGCACCTTTTGACTCATCCCGGGCGCGCCGCGCTCCGCACGCATGAGAAGTTCATTGAAACCGGAAGGAATCCAGACCATGTGTTCATCCTTACGTCTCGCATTCGCCCTTGTCCTCCTGTTAATAGTGTTTCCGTTTGCTCGAGGCCAGGATCAAAAACCAACACCGCGAGCGGGTGATTCGATCGCTCAACCTGCTAACGACAGGAACATCGGCCTTGACGACGACAAAACTGACAAAACCAAGAACGAGAATAGGAAAGTTACTGATGCGGCGCCGGGCGGCAATGGACTCTCTAACGTGAATTCCTCCACCGGAGATCCTCTTGTACAGATGTTGGTGACGAAGGGTATTCTCACCGCCGCAGAGGGTACGGCGATTAGCGTTGGTGGCACTCCGTTTGAACAACGGGATCGCTTGGCGGCCTTGTTGAGGGACAAAGGCTTGATCTCACCAGCGGAGTTCGATGCGGTACGAACAGTACTTCCGGCTGAAAACAGCGCGTCCGCTAACATTGCGGCTGCTGAGTCACCAACCGTTGCAAAGTCGAGCAAGTCAATCGCCGTGCAGCCGAAGGTTTCACCGCCGGCTGTTAATGCCGCGTTCGCTCCCGTGCGTTTGCTGCCGATCGATCCACCGAAGCGCGAGGGCTTGATCCCCGACATGAAACTTGGGTCAGGCGCGCGTCTAAAGCTTTACGGATTCTTCAAGACCAGCGTTATTCACGACTCATCGTCGCCGCAGGGCAATGATTTCCCGTTACCGCTCCTCGCCGGTGATACAGGACCAGACACCTCGCCAGAGTTTCACATCAGGGCGCGCGGATTGCGCATTGGGGCAAATTTCGAGTGGCTCGATCCGGCGCCGAAGACGGTAATCACAGGCAAGCTGGAATTCGATTTTGAAGGCAACTTCGCCCGCGTAAATAATCGGAACGCTTCCAGCATCAGATCGAGTGCTCCGTCGATCCGCCTGGCATGGGCGCGCATCGATCGAAGGTTCTCAGAAAAGGCTTCGGGCTTCGCGCTTTTTGGCCAGGACTGGACGCCGTTTGCCTCTTCGACTCTGCCTCCGTTGATCGAGAATACAAACTTTGGCGGACCTGGTTTCGGAGCTGCTTACCAACGTGCGCCGCAGGCCCGGTTCGGGATGAAGTTCAACGCGGGCGGCGCTCGCTCGTGGAAGTTTGCGCCGGAGTTCGCGCTGGTTGTGCCGGCCTTTGGTAATTTGCCGGCGAACGTAGCGGACCAACTCGGCTTTGCCGAGCGTCAAGGCGCCGACTCGCAACGTCCCGCAATCGAAGGCAGGTTTGTGACTGAGTTTCAGTTTGACCGTGCGCAGGGAGTCGCGTCCGCAGAGTTCATCGTCAGCTTCGAGCATGGACGGCGCAGAGCAATCGTAACGGCAGCGGGCGTGCCTGCGGCCTTCAGAGCAGCCTTTCCTGGCGGTGTCGACGTTGACAGCAACAGCGACGGGTATAGCGTCGAGATACAACTACCCACGCGCTTTGTGACGATAATGAGCAAGTACTACGGCGGCTCGGACCTTCGCTTCTTCGCGGCGGGCCAGTTGCTCTCAAACTTCAACGACACCGCGGGTCTGACATCAACCGCCACGACAACTTCAATTGATGGGGCTTCAACCGTGGTCTTCGGGTTGCGGAGCGGGATCCCGACTGTCGCGCCGCAACGGCCGGTTCGGGCTGCCGGTGGATTTATCAGTTTCGGTTTTCCATTGTCTCGAATCTTCGAAGCTGATCCGAAAGGACGGCACGCCGGCTGGACCGCGGTCCTTTACTATGGGTTTGACGAAGCAAAATCGCGCGATGCGCGGCGATTCTCGCCAGTGCGCGGCAAGAGCGATCTGTTTCTTGGAAACATTTCGTACAAGCTGACTCTTTGTTCGACTTTGGGAGTCTGCCGCTGCTACGCGGTGTTCCCAGCCGAGCGGCACACAATGTGAGATCGGAGTTTGCTACGATCTTCACCTTCTAGTAGAAATTATTTTCGGAGTAGTTATCGTAAGCCAATTCGTCGGCCTTGACACTCCCATTCTCACTGTTAACCGCGTGCCGGACTTCTGCCAGACTTTGGCGTCATCTTTGCGACTTCTTGAGTCAAAGTCTGGCGAAGAAGGTTGACCGCGCGCCGTCTAATTTCAATCGTGGAGTGCGTGTAATCGT
>WNFC01008430.1_pt1 | contig 17015 bp, 15 predicted proteins | sample 5400541 | NCBI WGS metagenome assembly WNFC01 (sample SAMN13153342, study PRJNA577476) | soil metagenome | isolation source: 120 cm saprolite under Douglas fir tree site 2 hole 2 replicate 1 | place: USA:California | collected 2015-04-18
GGCGACAAAGTTGATGCTGTCGTCAATGCTGACGTTCGCCAGTCAACCATGCGCAATCACACGGCTACGCATCTGCTTCACGCTGGGTTGCGCGAAGTTTTGGGGAAGCACGTGAAGCAAGCTGGATCACTGGTTAGCCCACGCGTGCTCCGGTTTGATTTCTCTCACTTCACCGCCGTCGAAGATGAGGAACTCCAGGACGTCGAGGACCTCATCAACAAGGAAGTTCTGCGGAACGAGAGAGTGGAGGTCATCGAGAATGTTCCTATCGACGTTGCTGTGAACGAGTATCACGCGATGGCTCTGTTCGGTGAAAAGTACGGGGACAAGGTCCGGGTCATCAAGATCGGCGACTTCTCGACGGAACTGTGTGGTGGAACTCACACTGCAGCCACAGGTGAGATCGGCCTGATCAAAATCCTCAGTGAGGGTAGTGTTGCCAGCGGAGTTAGACGCGTTGACGCAATGACTGGAATGGAGTCCGTGCATCACTTCCGACTAGACCACGAGCTTGAGGAAGTAGCCTGGAACCTAGTCGGCGCTCAAAAGGAATCAGAGTCTGTCATTGATGCCTTAAAGCGCGGCATGGAAAAGAAAGACGCCGAGATCAAGCGATTGGCGCGGGAACTGGATCAGGCGCGGATGAAGTCGGCGTCATCGAGCACGGCGAATATCGGCGAGAAGGTCAAAGATGTGAAGGGAGTGAAGGTTTTGGCGCATCGCGTGGATAATTTGGAGCGCGCGCAATTGCGCACGCTGGTCGATCAACTGCGCGACAAGATTGGCTCCGGCGTGGTGGTGCTGGGCTCGGCCTCGAATGGAAGCGTATCGTTGATTGTCGGGGTCACCAAAGATTTGACCAGCCGCGTGCAGGCCGGCAAAGTGATTGGTCCGGTGGCGCAGAAAGTTGGCGGGAAGGGCGGAGGACGTCCCGACCTGGCCGAGGCCGGAGGAAAAGACACTGCCGCGCTGGATGCCGCATTGGACGGGGCTTACGCGGTGGTGGAGTCGCTGCTTGCATGAGCAGCAGCGCAGACCTACAGTTGCTCTATTCTCGGGTGGTTGTCGGGCGACAAAGAAACTGTCGAGCTGCGCTCGACGGACAGCTGAGGGCGGCTGTCCCCACACGAGCATTCTCACTCTTTGTTAGCATTTCCGTTGACATAGCTATCCCAGATAGCTATCATCAAACCATGCAAGTCAGCGTGGCAGATGCTAAGAACAAACTGCCGGAATTGATTAAGGCGGTCGAAGACGGAGAGCCGGTGACCATCTGCCGCAGGGGTGTGCCGGTAGTGGATATCGTGCGCACCAAAACACCAGTTCGCAAAAAGCGAACTCTAGGCACCCTCCGAGGGCAGATCAAGATCATCGATCCGGACTGGTGGAAGCCAATGACGGACAAGGAAGTGGAAGACTTCCTTGCCGGCCGCTACTAAAAGCGAGCCATGCGCCTATTGCTGGATACCGCAGTCCTCATCTACGCAGTCGAATTCCCGGAGCGGCTTAGCAGGCGCGCGGCGACGGCGTTGCGAAACCTGGATAATGCACTTGAGTTGAGTGCAATCTCGGTTAGTGAGATTGCGATTAAGGCTGCTTCCGGCAAGCTGGCGCTCTCGGCCGTGCTCCTACGTAAAGCCATGGACGATTTGGGAGTTCGCATCCTGCCTTACAGGGCTGATCATGCCTTCCACATGTTTGGGCTACCGCGCCATCATGGCGATCCCTTTGACCGCCAAATTATTGCTCAGGCCTTGTGCGAGAGAATTTCGATTGTGACGCCGGACGAGAAGTTCAGCCTATATGAGGGAATCACAGTCGTCTGGTGAAGCTCTGGTCGTCAACTTCTCCACTTCAACGTAACCGGACCCGCCATCGGATGCTTCATCTCCGTGCCGGTGCGCTTCGATTCGAGATGCGCGGCTTTTAACTGGAAGTACCATTTTGCGGGACGGTCGGCGTCGTCGATCAGCATGAGGTGCGGGTTGTGCCGCAGACCTTCGGCTTGCAGTTCCATGGTGCGGCGGTCCTGCTCGACGAATTTTGCGAAGACGAATTTCAGAAGGTCGGAGCCGAAGGGCAGCCAGCGGAAGAGATTCCAGGCCGCGACCACGTCGATGCGGCATTGGTTGCGCGTGATTGGAGTCACGGTGGTGAGGGACGAGAACCAGTATTTTCCTGCCCGAATTGTTTCCCGCCGCAGGTTGGGCAAAACAAAATCAATGGTTGTAGTGATGGAATCGGCGGCAGCATACAGGCGCAAAAGCTTATAGGGCGCGGAGTTTGAGCTGGGCGTGTGCGCGCTCATGCGAAAGCCGTTGGGAATGGGCTCAAAATTCTTTTGCTTTTCGTGAATGCTGTGGCGGCTGCGCCACCACCATGCCTGGTGAACGAACGGACCGTGTGCGGGATCCATCAGACCGATGATGCCGTGATCGATGCTGACGGGCATGTCGGCGGTGAGGTAAGCGAGCTTGTACTTGCCGCTGGATGCCTCCCCGAACTTCTCGATTTGCGGAGCCGGTTCGGGCGCCTCTTCGGGTTTCGCGAATCCCGCGCCCTGCGGGGACGGATCCGGGATGTAAACCCAGACAAAACCATCCTGCTCTTCGCAGGGATAGCTGCCGGCGTAGATGCGGTCTACTTTTAGATTCTGATCAGCGGTGAGTGAGGGGATGAGTTGGCACTGGCCGTTGTGCGCGTCGAAGGTCCAGCCGTGATAAGAGCACTCCACATTTTCTCCGTCAAATTGGCCGCAGTGCAGCGGCATGCCGCGGTGGGGGCAGGCGTCACGCAGCGCAAACGGGCGGCCGGCGCGATCACGTCCGATGACGAGCGGAATCTCGAGCAGCATAGCCTTATGGAGTTGGTTGCGATGGACGCGGTCGGCGGGCAAAGCGCGATACCAGAAGCCGGTGAGCATAAGCGAATCGGGCGCCTGGCGTTGAGGAGAGTCGAGTTCCGGCATGGGAAGAATCGATGATTGTTGATTTTTGATTGCTGATCGAAAACATATGCTAGCATCCGCAAGACTTTCCGGGGCGTACGGAATTTTGGGTAGGAGATTCCATGGAATTTATCGGCCATTTCCGCAGGCTTACGCCGGTGCAGAGGAATACATTTATCGCCTGCTTTCTGGGCTGGTCGCTGGATGCGTTTGATTTCTTTATTCTCACCTTCTGCGTCAGCGCGATTGCGACGCAATTTCAGGCAAAAGTATCGGCCGTGGCCGAAGCGATCTTTCTTACTCTGGCCATGCGCCCGGTGGGCGCGTTTCTGTTTGGACTGATGGCCGACCGGTATGGCCGGCGTCTCACGCTGATGGTGGATATCGTCGCATACTCGGTGTTTGAGTTGGCCTCGGCGTTCGCTCCTTCTTTGAAAATTCTTTTGATCACACGCGCGTTGTTTGGAGTTGCGATGGGTGGGGAATGGGGCGTGGGCGCGGCGTTGGCCTTCGAAACGCTGCCCGCCGAAGGGCGCGGATTCTTTTCCGGGCTGTTGCAGGAAGGCTACGCGGTGGGCTATCTGATGGCGGCACTGGTGTATCGGACGTTGTTTCCCACGATCGGCTGGCGTGGCATGTTTATCATCGGCGCGCTGCCAGCCTTCTTGATTATCTACATTCGAACAAAGGTGGATGAGTCCCCCGCGTGGCTGCAGGGCCGCGTATCGAGAGAGTCGGGGAAGCACATAGGCAAAGATATTCTGACTTATGTAGGAACGTTTATTTTTCTGGTAGTGCTGATGTTTACTTTTAACTCCTTTAGCCACGGGACGCAGGATCTGTATCCGACATTTCTGCAAAAGGACCATCACTTTACGCCGCAGACCGTGGGATTGATCGCCATCATCGCCAATGTGGGCGCGCTGCTGGGAGGGATCTTCTTCGGGACCTGGTCGGAGAAAATCGGGCGGCGCAAGGCTATCGTGATCGCCGCGCTGCTGGCAATTCCGGTCATTCGCCTGTGGGCCTACTCGCACACCGTGCCCATGCTGGCGCTTGGCGGGTTTCTGATGCAATTCATGATCCAGGGGGCGTGGGGCGTGATACCGGCGCACCTGAATGAACTCTCGCCGCCCGCGGTGCGGGGAACGTTTCCCGGTTTCGCCTATCAGTTGGGGAACCTGCTTTCTTCCCGCAATGTGGTGATCCAGGCGAAGCTTGCCGAGCAGCGCTACGGCGGGATGTATGCGCCGGTGCTGGCCTGGACCGTGCTCATCATCGCGACGCTCGTGGCCGTGGTTACAGGCAGCGGGCGGGAGCGCAGAGGCGCCGACCTGTCGAGTACAAATTGAGACGGGAGTGTGCAAGATTTGGCATGTTCCTGGCACGAAAGCGGCATTGTCACGATCAGCGTCCTATGGTACGTTAGGTGAAATTTCACGCCTTCGTAAATACTTTTTCAGGGCCCTCTAATTTTGTAAGCTGCGCGAGTGCGTGTGCAAGGTAGCGCCACTATGAAAGAAACCATGGATTCCACTTCGGTCCAGCAATCGGGAGACGAAGAGAATTTCGCCAACCGCAAGTTGATCCGTCCGGCGTTGCCGCGTATGGATCACAACCACGGCAACCACATCTCGAATCACAACGCCAACCAGATGCAGGTCGGGGAGCGTCGAGACCGGAACGATCGCCATGAGCGTCAGGAGCGGGGTTTCGAGCGGGCCGACCGTGGCGCGGGGGCTCCGGGCGGTGGTGGTGGTGGTCGAAAGGCGGCGCCTCCGGAGCAGACCAACGCCGAGAATTTTTATTATCAGAAGCAGATGCAGTCGCGAACGCCGATGGTCATCGTGCTGCGCGACGGCGAAGAGGTGCACGGAATCATCGAGTGGTACGACAAGACCTGCATCAAAGTAATCCGCGATGATGGACGGCCGAACCTGATGATTTACAAACCCGCCATTAAGTACATGTTCAAAGAAGACGAAGGCGTACGGTCGTAGATTGAGTGATTGGGCGATCGAGTCATTGGGCAATTAAAGAACCAATACATCCTCCCAATTAGGCTTAAATCACAAAATCACCCGATCGCCCGATCACTCAATGGGTTTACGGTACAGATGCTCCCGTTGACAATCTCCCTTATCTCCCATAGCATCAATCACTTGAAGGATGAACTTCACACCGCACGCGGGAGCCGTTCGTGATCAAGCTCGACATTATCAACGAAGTGGTCGCCAGGACTGGCATCACCAAGACCAAGGCCGAGTTGGCCGTGGAAACCGTTTTTGAGAGCATGAAGAATGCGCTGGCCCGCGGCAATCGGATTGAGCTGCGCGGATTCGGCGTGTTCAATGTGCGCCCGCGCAAGACCGGCATCGGTCGCAACCCGCGCACTGGCGCCGAGGTTTCCATTCCTCCGGGCAAGGCCGTGCGCTTCAAGCCAGGCAAGGAACTGCAATCGATTGATTGAAGACGTGTAGAGACGTAGCTTGCTACGTCTTGCCGGCGGAGAGAAGACGTTGCAAGCAACGTCTCTACGAATCAGACCGTGGTTCATCCAGCGCTTAAGTCCCGCCAGACGTAGTAGCATCTAAAGAAAGGCCTCGACGGATCGCGAGGCCGAAGAGTCGCATGTCGGAACCGAATTCTCCCGTAGCTTCTTCCACCCTCGAATACTTCCGGCCTGTGCCCGAGCTGGTGCTGCGGCCCCCGAAACCACGATATTGGTTGCATATCCTGCTGCTGCTTGCAACCTGCTTCACTACGCTGGTGATGGGAGCGCGCATGCAATACAACTTCCAGCATGACCGGCCAGCGCTGTCTTTTGATGACGACTCCATTCCCTTTTTTCCGGCGAGCTGGGCCTTTTCCAATCCGGTGCGATTGCTGGGCGGGGTGCCCTTCATGGCCACGTTGATGCTGTTTTTTCTGGCTCATGAGATGGGGCATTACCTGTACTGCCGGCGCAATGGAGTTTATGCGACGCTGCCTTTTTTTATTCCGATGCCAACTCCGATCGGGACCATGGGAGCGGTGATCCTGATCCGCTCGCGGATTCGCTCGCGCACGGCGCTGTTTGACATCGGCATCGCGGGGCCTATCGCTGGGTTTGTGGTCGCGCTGGCGGTGCTGGCGGTTTCACTGGCGTGGTCAAAGCCAATGAATTCCGGCCTGGGGGCGGCGGACTACGAACTCGGCTATCCCTTAATTTTTCAGATGGTGCATCGCGCTCTTGAAGCGATGGGCTTGCTACAGAGAGGGGCGTCCATGCCCTTGGATCGCATGTTGCTGCATCCCACCGCGATTGCAGCCTGGGTGGGAATGCTGGCAACGTCGCTCAACTTGTTGCCAGGAGGCCAATTGGATGGCGGACATATTGTTTTCTCGATTGCGCCGAGGGCGCACAAGATCGTGTCACGGCTGACCATTCTGATTCTTCTGCCCATGGCGTATTACCTGTGGACGGGATGGTTTGTGTGGGCGATCCTGCTGTGGTTGAGCAGCTTTCGACATCCGCAAGTGGCGGAGTGGCCGCGGGTTTCGGGCGGACGGATGTGGCTGGCCGTGCTCGCTCTGTTTATGTTGGCGCTCACGCTGACGCCGGCGCCGATGGCGCATGCGTCGTTGCCGGAGGCGGTGCGGCAGTTTCGCCGGTAGAACGGAACTTTGCTGCCGCATTACTGTCACAGCTAGCTAACACCAAGGTCCCTCGCTGCTCTCGGGATGACAATCGATTATTTTGAGCCGATGGAGCGCAGGCGGCTGTGACTGCGGCCGTAGCCAAAATAGATTGCCATGCCTGCAATCAGCCACAGAATCAGGCGCAGCCAAGTGCTCCAGGGCAGGCTGAACATCAGTCCCAAGGAGATACTGATTCCGAGAATCGGGACCAGTGGAACCAGCGGCGTCTTGAAGGGACGGTGCAGCACCGGACGCTTCACACGCAGCGCCCACACGCCGGCGCAGACGATGACAAACGCCAACAGCGTGCCAATTGAGGTGAGCTGGCTGAGCACGCCGATCGGTAGCACTCCGGCAATGATCGCTACAAAGAAGCCAACCACAATCGAGGAAATCCACGGGGTGCGGAATCGCGGATGAACCCGGCCCGCCCATTCCGGCAGCAATCCGTCGCGCGACATGGAGAAGAAAACGCGCGACTGGCCCATCAGCATCACCAGCATGGTGGTGGTTAGTCCGGCAAAAGTTCCGAACATCACGACGATGCTGCCCCAGCGCACCCCCGTCGCTTGTATTCCCATGGCCACGGGCGCAGACGTGTTGAGTAACGTGTAGTTGACGACGCCGGTGAGCGTCCAACCGAGGGCGACGTACAACACGGTGCAGATGGCAAGCGACCCGAGGATGCCGATGGGCATGTCGCGCTGCGGATTCTTAGCTTCTTGCGCGGCTGTCGAGACCGCATCGAAACCGATGTAGGCAAAAAAGATCACGCCTGCCCCGCGCGCCACGCCGGACCAACCGAATGCGCCGAACGATCCTTGATTCGGTGGAATAAAAGGATGCCAGTTCGCGGCAGAGACTTGCGGATGGCGCAGAAGATAAGCGGTAGCGATCGCAATAAATGTAAGAACTGTGGCGACCTTGATAAACACAATCAGAGAATTAAAGTTGGCCGATTCGCGCACGCCCATCACTAGAATAGCAGTGAGGATGGCAATCACCAGATAGGCGGGAAGATCAAGAATGCCTGAGCCGAAGGTAACTTTGAAGGATCAATGCCGGCGCTTGCAAGCAACGGCCCAATAGTCGCAAGCCGGGCCCACTGGCCATTGTAGAGGACCATGAACGTGCCGGGAGGAGCGGTGAGTTGCGGCGGAATCTGAATGCCAAAACTTTGAAAAAGAGAAACCAGGTTCCCGCTCCAGCCCACGGCCACCGAGGCTGATCCGAAGGCGTATTCGATAACCAGGTCCCACCCGATGATCCAGGCGAAGATTTCACCGAGAGTAGCGTAACCGTAGGTATAGGCCGAGCCGGCGATCGGAATCAGCGAAGCGAACTCGGCATAGCAGAGTCCGGCGAAGAGACATCCCGAACCCGCCAGCAGGAACGACAGCACAATCGCGGGCCCGGTTAACGTGGCGGCCACCGTCCCGGTCACAACAAAAATTCCGGCGCCGATAATGGCGCCGATGCCCAGCGTAATCAGGTTGACCGGTCCCAAGACGCGCCGCAGGCTGGTTCCGCTTTCGTCCTGCGCTTCGGCGAGCAAAAGGTCGAGGGGCTTCGTAGCTAAGAGATCAGACAAAATACACTCCTTGCAGATCCGCCACGGGCGCTAGTCGATGGCGACGGGCCGCACGGAATTGTACCGGAAGAACACCATCCCACCACTCGACGAGAGGCCGGCGGCAGAATAATTTTAGGATCCTCAGACTGCGTGTGTCAGAAGCTAATGGCTAAGAGTGCTAAGAGTGTCTACTCACATCAGCCACAATGCGTCCACGTCCGCAATGACCTGGGTGCGCGGAATCTTCTGCGCGGCGGCGTAGGCCAGCATCGCGCGCAAGGTTGTGTTGAGCTTTTCGCGGCTGGGCGACTTCAACACGAAATGATAACGATAGTCCCGTTTCAATCGCAGGATGGGCGCCGCGGCTGGCCCGAGCACGCGCACGCCTTCGTGACGGTTTCGTTCGAACCACTTTCCCAGCGTGCCCGACCACTGCAGCGCTTCTTCCAGCTTGTCGCTGCGGATAAGCACATTGGCCAGAGCGGCGTATGGCGGATAATGCATCCAGCTGCGGAAGCGGAGTTCTTTGTCGTAGAATCCGGCGAAATCGTGGCGCGCGGCATATTGCACGGCGTAGTGGTCCTGAAAATAAGTTTGCAGAATTACTTTGCCGGGAGACTGGCCGCGTCCGGCGCGGCCGGCAACCTGGGTTAACAACTGGAAGGTGCGCTCGGCGGCGCGAAAGTCAGGAAGCCCAAGCGCGCTGTCGGCGCCAACTACGCCGACCAACGTGACCCCGTGAATGTCGTGGCCTTTGGCGATCATTTGCGTGCCGACCAGCAAATCGAGTTCGCCCTCGCTGAGAGCGTTTAGAGTGCGCTCAAAATCCTTGTGCCCGCGAACCGTGTCGCGATCGAGGCGTGCGATGCGCGCCTGCGGAAACATGCCGTGCAGCAATTCTTCCAGCTTCTCCGATCCTGTGCCCAGGAAATATACATACTCGCTGCCGCAATGCACGCAGGCTTTGGGTACCGGCGCGGTATAGCCGCAATAATGGCAAACCATTCTGTGCCGCTGTTTGTGAAGAGTAAGAGCGATGGCGCAGTTCTGGCACTGCAAAGTCTTGCCGCAGGTCCGGCACAGCACAACGGGAGAGTATCCGCGGCGGTTCAGCAGCACCATGACTTGCTCCTTGCGGTCAAAGCGCTGTTGGATTTCCGCCGCGAGCTTGCGCGAGATGACCTGCTCCTGGCCGGTTTCCTGAAATTCCTGGCGCATATCGATGATCTCGACTTCCGGCAGAGGACGCTGCTCGACCCGGTCGGGCAACTCGACCAGCGCATACTTGTTTTTCTTCGCGTTGAAATATGATTCCAGCGATGGCGTGGCCGAGCCCAGCACGACAACGCCATTCGCCATCTTGGCGCGGACGACGGCGATGTCGCGGGCGTGGTAGCGCGGCGTCTCCTCCTGCTTGTAGGAGGAATCGTGCTCTTCGTCGACGATGATCAGCGCAAGATCGGCAACCGGCGCGAATACCGCGGAGCGCGTGCCGACCACCATGCGTGCGTCTCCACTTTTTATGCGGTGCCACTGCTGGGCGCGTTCTTTGTCGGAAAGCGCGGAGTGCAGGATGGCGGCTTCATCGCCGAAGATCTGGTGCAGATCGGCGGCGACGGCGGGGGTGAGGCCGATTTCAGGAACCAGCAGGATGGCGGAGCGTCCGGCTTCGAGGACGCCGCGCATGCCGGCCAGATAGACCGCTGTCTTACCCGACCCGGTGATACCGTGGAGAAGAATGCCGGAAAACTTGCGCGCTTCAACGGCATCGCGCAGACGGTTGAGAGCGCTTTGCTGCGCCCCATTGAAATCAAATTCGAAGGACGGCCGCGGCTTGCTGCGCGAAATGGCGAACGCTGCCGGCTCCTCGATAATTTCGATAAGACCGCGCCTGGCAAGAGTGCTCAGCGTGGTTCGCGGAACCTCGAGCCCCCGCAGCGTTTCCACGGGAACGCGTCCTCCGGATGCCGCCAGCGTGTCCACGACTATTCGTTGGCGATCGTTGAGCTTGCCCTCCGCGGCCTTCAGCACCGCGATTTTTACGGTACGGGTCGCATCCCGTACGGCGGAGACGTCTTCGCGCACCAGCCACTTCTTTCGCACCATCCCGCTCAGAATAGGTTTCGCCACACCCGCGGCGGAGCGAAGAGTCTCTTCGCGGACTTGGCCGCTTTCTCCTGGAGCAGGTTCTTGCGCAGCCAGGTAATCGAGCACGCGGAATTCGGCGGCCTGCTCCTCTGGCGTGCGGTGCGAGCGCGCGGACGATCCCGACATTCCCGCCAGATGCAGCGCCGTCTGGCCTTCCGGTGTAACGCGGTAAGCGATGGCGCGTTTGAACTCCGCGTTCAGCGGCAGCATGGTGCGAAAAACTTCGCCCAGCGGGGCGAGATAGTAGTCCGCAATCCAGCGTCCCAGGCGCAGCAGTTGGTCATCGAGTACCGGCGAAACATCGAGGACGCTGAGAATGGGTCTTATCTTGACCGATGGTTTGCGGTCGTGCAATTCGACTACGACGCCGGTCAGGCGCTGCTGGCGGAACGGCACCAGCACCCGCCCGCCGACCACGGGAGCCGCTTCGCCGGGGACACGGTAGGTAAAGACCATATCGAGCGGCACGGGTACAGCGACGTCGCAGTACTCAGGCATTCATTGGAAGGATACCCTACAGCGGATGCGCCATCGGAACCTCGTCCCCAGTGGAACGAGGGAGTTCTTGGTTTTTGGCCGGCGCGGTTCGGGCTCACGCTTTAATCTGAGTGCTTCTATTTTTCTCCGCCGAAGAAGCTGCTGCCCCAGAGGACATTGCTGCCCCACAGTACGTTGCTGCCCCAGAGCACGTTGCTCCCCCACAACACATTCGATCCCCACAGCACGTTGCTGCCCCAGGGCTCCTGAGATCCCCAGAGAACGTTGCTGCCGTAGATGGTGCTGCTCGAGGATGTGCTGCCCGATGCTGGCGCGACGAACTGCGACGATCCCCACACGGCGTAGTTGGACCAGGTGGAAGATGTATTCCAAACCGCGGAGCGATCATCCTTCATGGAGACCTGGTCCGTGGTGCTATTGAAAGTAGCGATGGGAGACATCGCGGTACCTTTCGCGACGTCGGTGCTGATGAGGGCGGCTTCGACATCGATGTAGCCGGCGCCGACGGTGAAGACGTCGCAGCAGGTCGGCGACGGCTCCGCTGACCACGCCGGTGGCCATGCTGGTTCCGCTCAGCGTGAAGTAAACCGAGGAGGATGTGCTGGTGCCGCCGTTCACATAGTAGCTATAGGGAACGCGATTGCCGGGATACTGAGTGTAGAGAGTTGAAGTGGGCGCAGCAAGGGAGACCAGCAAGTTGCCGGGGGCGACGAGGTCGGGCTTTACCACCGCGTCAACGACGGTTGGCCCTTTGGAGCTGTAGCTGGCCATCACGTCATCGGTGCGAGCGGGAGTGCCCATAGGCTTCATGGCGCCGACGGTAAGGACGTAGGGATCGTTGCCGGGGGAAGTGACGGTGGCATAGCCGCTGGTGGGCTGGTAGCGTCCGTTGTTGCCGGCGGCGACTACCACCACGATGCCGTTCTTCCAGGCTCTTTCGACCGCCAGGCACAGCGGGTCAAGTTTGTAAGTTTCGTATACGGCCCGGCCAAGGGAAAGGTTGATCACGCGAATGTTGTAGGTGGATTTCAGAGCGATGGCGCGGGCGATGGCGGCGATCACCGCGCTGTCAGTAGACGCGCCGTTGGCGTCGAGTACTCGCAGGTTGATGATATTTGCGCCGGGCGCAATTCCTTTGAAAGTCTTAGTGTAGAGAAGGCCGGTGGAGCCGAGGCCGTCACCGGCGATTAACCCCGCGATGTGAGTGCCGTGGCCGTACTGATCACTGGCGCTGGAATTTCCGGGGACGAAGGATTGCTGATACACAACTCGCGAGACCGGGAAGATTCCCTGATTGAGGTCGTAATGGTTGCTCACGCCGCTGTCGATCAGGGCGATGCCAATTCCGGCGCCGGTGTAGTTGGACTGCCAGGCGAATTCCGCGTTGATGGCTGAGGCGGCATTGCTGAGCGATGGCGCGAGTGGGCGGTCGGCGCTAATGTAGACGACGTTGGACTGGTTGGAGAGGCTGACAATGCCATTGCCATCGAGCAGCGCGACTACGCCATTGATGAGCGGCAGTTGTCCCAGAATTGTGCCACCCAGTTTCAGGATGTCATTCACCAGGCAACCGACCAGGCCGAGCAGGCCGCTGCAGGTCACTTGAGTTCCGGGGGCGTATTGGACGATGACTTGGGCCTGCTGCGTCGAGGGATAGTTACGCAGTTCAGGCGAGATTTTCGAGTCGTCGGCATAGGCCAGGGTTGCGCTAAGGATCAACAACAGAGCTAGAGTTTTTTTCATATCCCCTCAAAAAGGCGGAAGTCGCGAGCTATCGGCGGCGTTGCTTCCTGCCCTGGTGTTGCATTCGTAAGCCCAAAGGTTGGAGGATTTGGCCTTAGATATCAAGGAGTTAGGGGGCTCAACTGTTGCCCGATGGGACAGCTTGTCCCGCGGATGATGGGCACGGACAAATTGTCCCGGCGAAGCGGAAGGTCGACAAAGAACACGACGGTAACCAATGGGGTCGCTTTTGGGCGGACATTGCGCCCTATATCAGCAAAAATCTAAAGGAACCTTCTATGTCGTGGGTGCAACGCATCGCCGCACGTGTCTACATCGCCGCAATGGCAATGGCGGCGTGTGCCTGTTTTGGCTATGCGTTCCTGCACTGGCAGTCCACAGATCCGGTTAAGTTTGTCTGCTACCTGGGCGCGGCGCTTCTGGCCTCGTCCTTCAAAGTAAGCCTGCCGGGGATTGAAGGAACGCTGTCGATGAATTTTCTGTTCACGCTCATCGGCATTCTGGAAATGAGTTTACCGGAGACGCTGCTGATTGGGCTGGCGAGCACGCTGGCTCAGTTTTACTGGCGGCCAACCCGGCGACTGAAGTTGGTGCAGTTGGCCTTCAATCTGTCGCAGGTAACGATTTGCAGCGCGGCCGCGTACGGCGCGTACAAGTTCGTTTCCATTTATTTTCTTCGTGGACCCGGGCCCCTGGCGCTGCTGGCGGCGTCGATCACGCACTTCGTCTTTGGCACCGCCGCGATGGCGACCATTATCGGCCTGACGGAAGACAAAGCTGTGCGGAAGGTTTGGAAGGAAAGCTATCTCTGGTTGTTTCCGTACTACCTGGTGGGCGCTGCCATTGCCGGGTTGGTGAGCTTCTTGAACCGGCATATTGGATGGCAGGCTTCGTTGCTGGTTCTGCCGCCGATCTACCTTTTATATCGTTCGTACCGCCTGTACCTGGGAAAACTGGAGACGGAGAAGCTGCACGCCGAGAAAGTCTCCAGTCTTCACTTGCGAACCATTGAAGCTCTTGCTCTGGCGATCGAGGCCAAGGATCACACCACCGGAGAACATTTGCAACGCGTCCGCATTTACGCGATGGAACTCGCGCGCGAGTTGATGTTGACGGAAGACGAAACCGAAGCTCTGCGGGCGGCTTCGGTTCTTCATGACATTGGCAAGCTGGCTGTGCCGGAGCACATCATCTCGAAGCCGGGCAAGCTTACCCCGGAAGAATTCGAGAAGATGAAAATCCATCCTATTGTGGGGGCGGAGATTCTTGAGCAGGTAGACTTTCCCTATCCGGTGGTCCCCATTGTGCGGGCGCATCATGAGAAGTGGGACGGCAGCGGCTATCCGAATGGGCTGCAAGGGGAAGACATACCGATTGGGGCGCGCATTCTCGCGGCGGTCGACTGCCTCGACGCGCTGGCATCGGACCGGCAATACCGGCGAGCACTGCCGCTGAACGAGGCCATGGCGAAGGTGGCTTCCGAGGCCGGCATCAGTTTCGATCCTCGGGTGGTCGCGATTCTCGAACGACGCTATGTGGAGCTTGAGAAACTCGCTCACGAGCAGCCGTCGCAGGCCCCGCCGAAACTGTCCACCGACATCAAGGTAGAGCGGGGATTGGCTCCAGCGGCAGGTTTCGCGGAGGCGGAAACGTCTGCTGTCGAAAGCTCTGGAGCGGCAAAAGATTTCGTCACAATTCTGGCAGCGGCACGGCGAGAGGCTGAGGCGCTCAGCGAATTCGGACTCAAGCTTGGCTCTTCGCTCAGTTTGGATGACACGCTTTCCCTACTTGCAGTGCGGGTGAAACAGCTAGTGCCCCACGACTCGATGGCCGTGTATGTTCTCAGGAATAAGATTCTGGTTCCGGAGTTTGTGAGCGGGGAGAATTTCCGCCTATTCTCTTCTTTAAGGATTCCCATCGGCGAAGGACTGTCGGGCTGGGTGGCGCAGAATGTCAAAGCGATTTTGAATGGCAATCCGTCGGTCGAGCCTGGGTACTTGAATGATCCCACGAAGTACAGCACGCTGCGCTCGGCGCTGGCGGTGCCTCTGGAAGCAACCTCGAGCGCGGTGGCAGTGCTGGCGTTGTACCGCGCGCGGCAGGATGGATTCAGTCATGACGATCTGAAAGTGCTGCAAGCCATCGGGTCCAAGGCGGGAGTGCTCATCGAGGAAGTTTTGAAACACCCTCGTCGAGATTCCGGGATTGAGGGCTCAGCAAAAGGGGCGCGTGCGGGCCGATGATGTAGAAAGCTTTTGCCCCCGGCGAAGGGCGCGAAAAGCTTCGGCAGTTGGAACGAGAAAAGGCCCCGTGGCGCACGCCATCCCTCCCCAACTTGCGTAACGGCCTGATTCGACAGCTACGTCTCCACGGTTCGGAAACAGTAGCGACAAAAGCCAGGTGTGACTTTTGCCTAACCCGTACCCGCCTGCTGAAAAATCGTCATTATCACCCACTTCAATCCTGGTTCATCGCTGGAGCGACTGGGAACCAATCGCCGAGTCGGCCATCGTCTCGCTCAAACGGTGAAATACCGAATCGCAAACTCGGTTGGTGAGTTCGATAGTGGCCTCTACCTGTGATAAAGCACCCGTGATCAAGGCTGCCAAGGGAAGCGACAAGACTTTGCGAGTTTCAGGTTCCAGGAACGCATGAACTGTTTTGAGGGAAGGCTCGTGTGTCGTCATTGTTACTCCGAAAAGAGAATATTCGTGAGGATCTCCTCACAATACTTGGATTTTGCCGCAGCAACAGCGGTCGCTTCAATACCGTTGACACCTAATTACGAAGGTACAGTGTCCTGTCGGGCAATCTTTCGGCCTCGCTGAGGGCAGGCAGCGTTGTTACTCCATTTCAAAACTCAAGTAGGTTAGGCCGTCGGAGCGTTCGACTTGCAGGACGACCGGGTCGCCGGTTTTCAGGGCGAGCACGGCGGAGCGCATGATTTCCAGGGAAGTGATGGGAATTGTGTTGAGGGCATGGATGACGTCGCCGGTTTGCAGGCCGGTTTCGGGGGTGATGAGGTCGGCGGCGCGGCCGAGGACAATTACGCCGGAGGGAATCCGTAGAGAGCCGGCTTGCTTGCGCAGATCGCCGCTAAAATCGACGGCGAGGATGCCGAGGCGCGGGACCAGGCTCTTCTCTGGATCGGCGGCGTCGAAGAGTTGATCCATCGGATCGCGCTGTTCGATGGCGGGAATGTACAGAGTTTTTCTGTCTTCGCCGTGGAGAATTTCGAGCTTCAGCAACTGGTCGAGGCGGTGAAGATAGAGAGCTGCGGAAAGCGCGGGAAGAGTTTCGACGCGGCGGTCGTCGGCGGTAAGAACGATGTCCTGCACCTGAAGGCCGGCAGTGGCGGCAGGGCCGTCGGGCTTGACGTCGGCGATGATCACGCCCCAGTGCTGCGCCAGATGGAGGCCTTCCGCCAGAGTCGGCGTGATTTCCTGGGCGACCGCGCCGATCTCCACGCGATGAACGTGGCCGTATTTGCGCAGGCTGTGGTAGACAAAATCCACGATGCGCGACGGAATGGCGAAGCCCAGGCCTTCGCTGCCCCCGCCAGTGGAAAGAATAAAAGTATTGATCCCGACCACCGATCCGTTCATGTCGATGAGCGGGCCGCCGCTGTTGCCGGGATTGATCGGAGCGTCAGTCTGAATGTAAGTCATGGCTTTGCTGGGGTCAGGCTGGCGGGCGACAGCGCTGACTACTCCCATGGTGACGGAGTTCTGCAGGCCTTCGGGACTACCAATGGCGAATACGAGTTGACCGACGCGAGGACGCTGCTGGGTTAAGAGCGGAAGCGTGGGAAGATCCTTTTCGTCGATTTTCAACAGCGCAAGATCAGTCTCCTTGTGAAGTCCGATCACTCTGGCTTCGATGATCTGGCGCTTGCCGACTGGGACGGCGCGGCCGGAATCGCTCGGCAGCGGAAGGGCGACGCGGATACGCTGCGCCCCTTCGACCACGTGGGCGTTGGTCATGATGTAACCGTTAGGATCAACGATTACTCCCGAGCCGACGGCGTGCTGGCGCACGATGAGCGCGGTCTGCGTACGGTTCTCTTCGTGAGCGGGGCCGTAACCGGTGACCAGAATCTGAACGACCGCGGGAGCGACCTTGGCGGCGAGTCCTTCGAGAGCATTGTTGAGTTGGACCAGCGACGCGGAGGCGGAAGCGGATTCGTCGGGCTTGGTCTGTGGTTTTTGTACCGCAGGTTTGGAGACAGAAGTTGGATTGGTTTTCTGGGCGCGAGGCTCCTGGGCCGAGAGCGCTGCCGCCGTAAACAGAATGACACCGAACATCTGAAGAATGAACCGATGCAGCGCACACGCGCGGGAAAAGATTGAATGGAGCATGATATTGCTCTCCTGAATGAAGCCAACACTTCTATGAGACGGTACCATGCGCGGTTTGGTTACATAG
>WNFC01003755.1_pt1 | contig 17013 bp, 12 predicted proteins | sample 5400541 | NCBI WGS metagenome assembly WNFC01 (sample SAMN13153342, study PRJNA577476) | soil metagenome | isolation source: 120 cm saprolite under Douglas fir tree site 2 hole 2 replicate 1 | place: USA:California | collected 2015-04-18
TCCATTTTCACCGTTTCCGGCCCCATGCCTCGCCGCTTCACCTGCTCCAGGCGAATGAAGGCCCACTGCTCCTGCTCGATCACCTCCTCTTCGCGGTCCGGGTCAGGGACCTTGTAGATGCAACCTGTGCACACGAAGGAAAAGGGGCAGAGCGCGTAGCAGGTACATTGTCCTCCGGGAACCTTGGCGAGTGCGCCGACCTTGTTTTTGGCGTCCTCCAGTTGTCGTTGCAGCTCCGCCGGGGCACGGACGAACGCCTCCTCGACGTTGCCAAGATGCGTCGCGAAGCGATCAAGCAAGGAGTTCGTCATTTCCACGATTTGCTGCCACTGCGGGGCCGCGTAATAGGCGGTCACCTGCACGTTCTTCTGGTGCAGGATCTTCGCGACGCTATCGAGGGGAACCTGCTCGACTTCCCACAACAAGAGGGTCGTCTTGTCAATCAACGGGTGGGGATAGGGGTAGCACTTGATCCTGCGCATCACCTGGTAGAAGAGTTTGAGCGCGGAGAGGAAGACGCGCACGGTGCTTGGGCTGCGAGCGGTGAGGGACACCTGCTCGTAGGTCTCGCGCCACCGCACCTTGCAGGCCAGCTGGTACACGAGGTAATCGCGCACGGACTCTTGCACCGCCTCGCGGGGGCCGTCCCACCGGTCACCGCGATGACGCCGCCAGTCGTGTGGTGAGATAGGCGAAGTAGGGCAGGAGCACGTTCAGGTAGATACATACGTCGGTCATCACGAATCACCGGGCATGCCCAGTCATTTTCTGACCGTCAACCTGCACGGGCGCATTGAAATCATCGAACTGCCTGGTGGCGACGCCAGCCACGCCCGCATCTACATCGGTCCCCAACTCTACGGGGCTGACGCCGACCTCATCCCGGTGACCCTCAGCTTCATCGATGTCAACAGCGATCACAAGCCCGACATGATGATCAACTTCCAGGGAACGCGAGTCGTGTTCATCAACGACCAGGGCGGGTTTCGTCCACTCCGTCCGCAGGAACGAGAAGGGGTGGAGCGCTTCTTGCAGCGACTTGGGCCGTCTCGGTGAGAGAGCCCACAACAAACAGGACCAGATCACTGCGAAAATCCATCACAATGCAACAAGGAGGCCCGGGATCATTGCAATCACTGGGCCTGTTTGTTGGCTCGCCAGTGCGAAGCCAGCGAACTACCATAGAGTACTGGGCCTACAAGGCTTTCCATACCGTCCAATCCAGAACGCGTGATGCATCATCTCATCGATACCAGTATTTTGGAGGGTGACAACGCGACGAAGCGATGTTGTTTCTTGAACATCCCGGACAGTTGCTCAACCGGAAGCATGGTTGTGAACGATATGTTCACTCTCGTTTAATTTAAATCCTCTGGTTGATGACCCTGCGCAACCACCATGTACCCGCTTTAAATGCCCCAAGAACATAAAGCCAGCCCCAGACTTCATGTAAGATTCCATAGCTGGCAGCCATGGCGAGAAAAAAGAGACAGGCGAGGGCTGAGAGTTGTTTCAAACGCCAGTTGCGCCAACGCCAGCGGAAGCTTCCCATGCGGCTGCCGCGGTAATGCCAGACTACCAGTCCCACTCCTGTCAACAGTGCTGCGATTCCTATGATGCCTAGAGCGCCGAGGCAAAGTGAGATGGTGTGTATATCCATGGTAATTTTCCTCTGTCTGCGTGCCCGCTATGTGCCAGGGTCTATTAGCTTATTTATCCCAATGAATTATAACATGAAGTAGGTAGTTAGGTTCTTCGGGCTTGCACACGCTTTGGAGTCTCCCACAATGGTTCACAGATCTTTCCCTGATCGTCGTTGAGTAAAAAGAATAGTGCGCATCAGGCTTTTGTGATACAGTACAACAAGCAGGTTCACCGGTTTTCTTATTTTCACGATTGGAGACGGAGCAGCACGTGTTAGCTGAAGAATTGACTGTGGTAGATGGGGATTCGTCGTTGTGGCAGGCAGTGCGACCACTGCTGGATGTTGCATTGCGGCTTGAACAGCACGATGATGCCTATGCGTGGCATGGCTGGAGTAAACGGCAGATCAACACATTTCTTGCAAGCTTGCCGCCGCAATGCAGCCTGGTTGTGGGTGTGTGGGAAACAGAAGCAGGTATTGCGGGAGAGCGAGAGTACCTGGCACTGGGATGTGTCTGCGAGGTCGTGGAAGGCGAGGTCTGTTCGGTTCGCACCTTTGAGGCACTGACTACTGCTGGTCTCAAAGCAGTCAAACACTTAGAGCCGGGCTTTGAAGATGCTTTTGAGATTATGCGCGTCGCGAGGGCGCAGGTGGCGCCCGTGGCCTGGGGGCTCTTTACGGATAGAACAACCTGGGATGAATGGCTCTTTGCCAGTAATGGTGACGAAGGGGTGATCGATAAAGGTGAACTGCTGGCATCTTTTGCCCGCAAAGGGCGTTGTGTACTCTTGAGCAGTAAAGGTGAGCATTTCACGGGCATAGAAGGCTGAGGAATTGCACGAGACGATTGCGAGGATAAGCAGGGAAGTAGCGACATTTGCCGAGTCGCGTTCTTCATCTCTTTAGATGACCTTCGACGAGAAGAGCACTGGAGGCTCTGCTAGAAAGGTAGCGCTCTGCCCACAATTGAAACATCAGTAATTGCCAGAGCCTATGAGCATGGTCACGTCCACCTTCCAGGTGTTCAAAAATCAGTGCCTGTACATATTGGGGTTGAAAGAGTCCCTGCCTACGCAGGTGAGCTGGTGAGAGGGCATCGAGCAAGAGACCGCGCAAATCGTTTCGTAGCCAATTCTTGTATGGGGTGTTAAATCCAAGTTTGGGACGATGTAGGATTTGAGCGGGGAGTATACCCTTCATCGCCCGCTTGAGCAAGTATTTAGTTGACAACCCATGGAGGCGCAACCTCGCGGGGAGGCGTGCTGCGAACTCAACGAGCGTATAATCCAGGAAAGGATTGCGCGTTTCCAGAGAAACGGCCATACTCATCCGATCTACCTTAAACAGAATGTCGTCAGATAGATAGCGTTTGATATCAAAGTATTGTTGCTGGTCAAGGGGATGAGAGCTGCCGCTTGCAGCAAAAAGCGCCAGACGTTGTGAGTTGATAGCCTCAATGAGATCGCTGTCTGGCACCATAAACAACTGCATCAGGTCGTCATCCCGCCAGAAAGTTTGCCAACGTGTATGTTGCATCCCTTTCGGCAGGCCTAGGCCTTCTAGAAACCGGCGGGCAATATTACGCAAGCCCTTCTTCTTGTCCGTGGGAGGAATGTATGCAGCGAAGGCACTGAGTGGCTCACGTATGCCTTCGGGGAGGTAATCGACTGTCTGTGCCGCGAACTTTTGGGCAAGATACCAGTCGTATCCGGCAAAGAGTTCGTCACCACCATCACCTGAGAGCGCCACTGTCACCTGCTGGCGCGCCATCTGTGAGACGAAATAGGTTGGCAGAACCGAGGCATCGGCAAATGGCTCATCTAATACGTCAGCAACTGTCTCAAGGAGATTTGGGTCAGGGCGGAGTAGCTCCATATGGTGTTCAGTGTTAAAGCGACCGGCTACGACCTGTGCATAGTCGAGTTCGTTAAAAGTTTTTTCTGCATAGCCGATACTGAATGTTTTTAGTCTCTCAGTGCTAAACCCGGTTATCATTGCAACCACACTACTTGAGTCGAGACCCCCACTGAGGAAGGCACCGAGGGGAACATCGCTGATGAGGCGTCGTGCCACGGCAGACTTGAGCAGGGCCAGCAGCTCCTGTGTGTAGTCATCAATGGAACGTGAACTCATCTCTGCCTGGAATTGTATGTCCCAGTATTGCTGTGGTTGCCAGTCGGATGTTTTATAGCCTTGAGTTGAGCCGTCCAGACGGATTTCCAGGTAGTGGCCTGCCGGTAATTTTTGGATGCCGGAGATGATACTTGCGGGCGCCGGAATATATTCATACATGAAGTAAGCATGGAGGGCATAGGTATTTAAATGATGTGGCACATCGGGTAAAGTCAATAAGGATTTGAGTTCCGAGCCAAAAGCAAAGATTGAGCCATTACTCCAGTAGTAAAGTGGTTTTACGCCCAGGCGGTCGCAAGCAATGAAAACAGATCTTTTGCGGCTATCCCAGATGACAAAGGCAAACATACCATTGAAGTGATCGACACATTGCGCTCCCCATTGTTCGTAGGCATGGATAATCACTTCGCTATCCGAGCGCGAACGAAAGCGGTGACCCGCCTGTTCCAAGCTGGGAACCAACTCCTGAAAATTATAGATTTCACCATTGAAGACCAGCCAGATTGTTCCATCCTCGTTTGCCATGGGTTGGTTTCCGGCAGGTGTAAGATCAAGGATGGCCAGGCGGCAGAAACCCAGTCCAACCCGCGGGGCACAGAAATAGCCCTCGTCATCAGGGCCGCGATGTTTTTGAACTGCAGTCATACGGCGTAACGCCGCTTCGGCTGCTGTGTTCTCACCGTCTAAACACAAGATACCACAGATGCCGCACATAAACGTTTTCTCCTTCACCTCCTACTACTCCTGGGGGAGTGGCAGCAAGAATATTTCGATCACCTACTGGAAATGCACTATAGGTAATACAGTTATTAAATTAGCTCTGTTTGTTGGAGTGCGTCAAGCGAACTGCCCATGGCCTCGGTCGTAAAGTAATCCTCTACACCTATACCTGCACCCGGCCGACTCACATAGACTTGAAAATTTGGAGTGACACGATAAAAAAATCCATGGTAGGTGTGCTGGTAAAAGTGATCCGTTAAAACCGTGATGAGTTGCTGCTCATGTACAGCAAGGGCCTGCTGCTTCGCCTGGTTATAGGCATTGAGACTGATCAGTGTTAAAGTCTGACTCCTCGTTTCTTTGTAATCATTAAGCAGTTTCCCATTACTCATATCGAGCGCGAAGAAAAAACCGCCGTTGGTTTTATCCCAGAGACCACTCGACCCGAATAAGTTTTGCAATACCAGCCCTGCTGCATCTAAGTACTGCTGACGCTGTGTCAGGAGATAAGCAGTAACTAATGCCCCTGCTGCTTCACCTTGCGTGCTGGGTTTATCCTGGTAGTTTTGTACATGGTCGTGACCATCACTGCTGACAATCATACTGTTATAGAATTGATGATAAAACGGGTCCATACCCACAGCGATTGTGTGGTCTATGGTCTTTTCACCTGCATTCACCCAATCCTGCCGGTGCCAGCGCAGCCCGGCATCGATGAGTGCAGCACCACACTGCAAAGTATGGTTAGTCTGGTAATCGCCGGGAGTATGTTTACGGTCATAGACAACTCCCAACGCAGGGTCATACCACTTTGTATAGAAGTTGCTGGCAGCTTTGTAAGCTTCATTCACAAGGTCTGTGTTGTGCAACATCAAGCCATTTTTCAATAAATAAAAGTAAATCCAACCCTTCGGAACACTGTAGCTTGGAAAATCTGCGAGTACCAGCGTCGTAGCACGACTCAGGTCAGCGTCAAATGAGTGATCCTGAGGGTGGAGGAGCTGATATTCTGCCAGAGATGTGAGATACAGCAAATCGACCTGTGGATCATGATTGTGCTGTGGATTGCCATCAGGCCCGGGGCGTACGGCGTTCGTCAGGGCTGGATCACTCATGTTCCAGTTAATAAACAGGCCTCCGGTGACGACATTTTTGCTCATAGCCATTGGATTCCAGGCGTGCAAGTGCATGTTTGTGAGCACCTGCTGTACAAGCATGTCAATGGCAGGCGAGAGCGTTCCTGCCTTCGCTGGATTGGGTGAAGTGGTGGAAACAACAGCAGGAGTAGGAGTGGGTGTGCTGGGGGCCTTAGCATCCGCTCCAAACCATGTACAGCCTGCTATCAGCACCGTAAGAACCAGGACCAATCCTTTGCGAACCAGTTGGGACAAAAAGTAACGCATGCGCTCTTCCTCATATTCATTGCTAGAATGTCTCAAAATTCCTAACGCTATTAACTCCCGCGAAAATAGATGGCCGACTGGTACCCTTCATACACAAGGTGAAAATCGGGAGGGAAAACAAAGCGATTATTCTTTATCACCGCCGACTGATGTTGAGCATTATCAGAGACGATCCAGATACGCGCATGGGTAGCAAGAACAGCCTGAAAGTCTTCCTGATTAAGCAATGCTGCCTGTGAGCCAGTGGGAGTGTCGATAATGCGACCATCGCGCTCGAAGAGGTACAGCGCTCGATCTATCGAAAAGAAGTAATCGACGCGGCCAACATAATAGAGAACGGATATGGCTGGAGCTACTGCAATAACGATGTCTCCTTGTTGCCAATGCTCCTGTATGTACTGTGCGACAACATTATAGTCTGGATAGTGTTGGCGATATGGCAAACCAGCCGCTCGACTGATAAAGAGGTTATACCCACTGAGAGGCAGGATAGGTAAAATCAGGACGCTCACACACAGGAGGCCAGTAGTGAATGCACCCATCAGCTTTATTGGCCGGGAAGAATAGCCCTGCAAGACAGCAGTGCTGGTTTGTCCGGCGGACTGCTGCCGCAAAAGAACGAAAGCCCACAGAGCCCGTAGCCCGCTTAGCAAAGCGTAGGCTCCAAGCAGATAGTAGACCGGGAGCAGTGGATAGATATAGCGGTCGGACGCCAGGGTGAACAGGAAGACCAGTATCAGGAAAGAGACAAATAAGAACAAGGCGCAGTATTTCGCACGCTGGTCGCCACGATAGACCGCCAGGATGCATCCGGCGATAGCAAGCAGTGAATTGACGGTAATCCAAGGCAGCGGCTTGACCCCCAGCGCTGTTGGGAAGAACAGGAGCTTCACATAAAACGGGATATTGTCAATGGTCCATTGAATTAGTGGTCGCTGCGTCTGATCGGTGCCAAGAATAGGCGGGTGGGTGAAATGCACGAGCAGCAGTTGGGCACCGATTACGCCTGCCCCTATCGCCGCGGCAAACCACCAGTGTTTCTGGCGTAGCACTATAGGGATGTGATGCTGTGCGTCTCTACTAAACACTAACGTACACAACACAATCGCGGGTAAAATAATGAACGTCTCCTCGTGGCTCAGGTAATCTACGAGGGCGCAGAAGACGGCAAGGTAGACTAGACGGGCACGCTGTGGCTGCTGCAGGGCTTTGTAGAACATATAGATCACAAGTATGGTCAGCAACTGTGCTTGCTCGTACATGCGCACCTGGCGCCCCCATAACAGTGCGTAAGGGGAGAAAGCAAGCATAGCTGTTGCGAGCAGTGAGATACGCCGGTCAAAAAGGTAGCAGCCAACGCCATAGAATAGAGGCAAGCTCACCAGGTATTCTAAAACGCTGACGATGCGGGGTGCGCCTCCCTGGTCGCCTAAAATCAGCATACTTAAAGCGAGCACATAGGAATAGAGCTCTCCCTTGAGGTAAAGGAATCCAGAGACCAGAACAGGAATGCCGTGCGCCAGGACACCTTTAGCAGCATAGAAACTTGTTAGTTCATCTTGCCAATAGGGTTCATAGGACAGGTTGTATGTAATCAAAGGGATCGACAGCAGGACGATTGGAATAAGCGCCCAGTGTGCGCGTAACCAGGTACCCAGATAGTCAAGTAGATGTGCAAGTCGAGTATTAGTTCCTGGGTTGAGCTGTTTGCCAGGTAACCGGTCGACGAGGTGGGCAAGCAGGCGCCTGGTGGGAGTGTTCTGTTGAGGCCTAGCTGTTACCTGCCGTTGTAGTGCCAGGGCATGCAGCCAGAGGAGGATATAGCCAGCGCCTATCAGTATGATGAGGATCAATCCCCAAAACGCTGTATAAGGGAAGGGACGTGCTATGTGCGGTTCACGAGAAAGCGCAACTAATAGAACTTCGCAGGCAAGAGCAGGCGCGAATGCCGTGCTCAAGGTTTCAAGTGCATGGTTAGCTGAACGGTAATAGGGCCGCAGAACGACAAGCGACATCAGTAGCCAGAGTCCGAGAACTGCTCCTATAGCGAATAGAATCACCTGCATCACAAGCGAAAAGGGAACCTGTAGACTTTGCGGCGTATTGCTGTTCGGTAAGTAGAATAACTTACTTGTACTCGGTCCAGTGGGACCCCTCGAGGTGGAATGCGGCGTATTACCGTTTGCTACTGGAAAGAGATTGGGCGTTCCAGGGCGGTCGTTTGAGACGGGACGCGGCCATGCAAGAGCGATACTGTTTCCCTGCGTCCAACCATTGTCGGCGTGAGGTGATATATGCCAGTCGATGTCCGACGATAACCAGGTATTCTGATTCCCGGAGTCGCTGATGAGCATATCTATTGACATTGCAGCCCTCAGGCTGTCTAAGCCGATAGCAGTGTCACTGATCCTGGGGGTTACTACATGTACTGCCAGCGTATTTCCTCCTGGATGGAGATAGGAGGAAATATCGTAAACACCCACCTCCAGGCCTGGCCGAGGCTGCACGATGGCCGTCGTTCCAGTTAAGTAATTGGGTACTAGTTCTTGGGAGTTATGTGGTTGAGGGTTCCAAAAGATCAACAGTTGACCATTAATAAAGACCATGGTAGAGCCAGTTGCCACGATACGCAGCCAGGCGCTAGTGGTGCCAGCAGGTAATGGGATCTGGCTTATGAAGTATGCATCATGACTGCCGCCAGCACTGATCCAGTGTGTAGCAACCGGCTGTTCGTAAAGCAGAGGATTGACTGCTAGCACCGGCGAGAAAGGCGGAGCAGCAGCTAAACTGACCGGCGGCCAGGAACTTGCATCAAGTTTATTGCTTGTCCAGTCCTTGGGGTTTTGAGCGTAGCGTGGGTAGACATATGCGCTCTGTGCCGTTGCTTGCCAGCCATCCCCTGTGGGAAAATAGTAGGTAGACCCGGCCTCGATGATACCGAAGTTCACACGTACAGAGGGGGGCTGATTATCCATGTTTATGACGCGCAGCGCGATTACATTTGATCCGAGCAGCAAAACAGAGGGTACGTCATACATATAGGCCCGGGTAACGTCGCCATGCAGAAAATCAACGTAATTCGAACCAATGAACACTCCATTTACATATAGGTAAAAGATCTGGTTGGCCGCGGCGGTTACAAAAGCGCCATCAGGCACTGTATTTAAATTAAAGCCATTCCGAAAATAGGCCACCGGAGTATTGCCATCTGCTGCTTGCACCCAGTGGGCGGTTCCCCAATGCGGAGCAAAATCCTTTGGTTGTGGCACGAGAAAGTATTGTAAGGAAAACCAGGCTGTTCCTATGCAGGCCAGCAAGAGGCACACCCATGTCATGAGGTGCAGGTGACCTCTTGCTGGCGAATGCGGTTTGTGCGTTTGTAAGACCAACGGTTGTGATACTTCGGCAGATACCGCCTTTGGTACATCTGAGGTAATCATGCTGACAATCTTTCTCAATGGGACACCTCTTGCCGGTGCCCGATCTTACATGGGCGGTCCTTGTGACCACCATCCCTACTTAATGCAGACCAGATAATTCTTGACGAGCAGTATTATTGTAATAATTTGGATCAAGCTGCTCAGCCTTGAACAGGAGTGTTCGTTCTTCCAAATAGTCGCCTTTTCCAGCATCACTCAATGCCATATAGGTATAGGCTGATGACTGTACGTCACGGTTAGAAGTCAATTCGATAACTCTGACCATTTGCTCTGTACATCCTGTATAATCATGCAGGTCATATTGGATGCGCCCGACCAGGTACTCGCCATACACATTAGAGGGGTCTACCTGCGTGAGTAGTTGCAGCCATGGTAAAGCTGTATCATCATGATCTGGTCTTGTAATCAGTGAACCGCTCAGCGATTTGGTAAATTCTGATGACCTTTCAAGTGAGTTGCTCATTTCATCAACCACCCAGGAGGGAGGATTTTGTGCTGGCGAGATGGCAAGCAGTTGCTGAAAGGCATTCTGGTCATCCCCCCGTTGCTGGTACACAAAAGCAAGGTATGCATAGGTATCTTGATTGGGCTGATCAGGATACAAGAAATACCATGCCTGTCCTCGCTCTATATGATAAGAGGCTAATTGATCAAGCTCAGGATTCAAGATATGCGCTGCTTCAAGCCAGCTCAAAGCTGATGTATAGTCTCCTACATCTAAGGACAGCCTGGCTTGATACTCGCACGCTATTGCGGCGGGAGCGCGGGCCAGCACGATTCCGAGAACGAGCACAAGGGTGGCAATGCCGGCGAACCAACGACCCTCAGGACGTTTCTTCGTGGCAACAGAGCCTGGAGAGGTCGTGGCAGACCGCTTGAGGCCAAGCAATAGCGAGGCACTCAAGAATGGAAGCGCCAGGCCGATCGATATCTGGTTTGCCAGGAGTGCAAGACGCCCTTGAAGCGTTGCAGCATCCAGAGCGAAGGGCAGTATCGTGATACGTTCTGGTGTAATACGATAACCGAAGTGCTGTCGTATCAACAGCATCTGGATTTTATGTTGAGCTAGCTGGTTAATGCTATGGATGTCAGCGCACAGGTATTGCAAGAGAAACAGAGCGATAGGGAGGAGACAGAGTAAGCCTGCCGGGACATTCCTCCGTACGAAGTAATTACTGCCCCTGAACGGTTTCCAGTGTGCATAGGCAACGCAAAAAGCATAGAGGGCGCAGCAGAGACAGAGCAAGCCATAGTTGACTACCCCTACATGAAACTGCCAGCCAATATCAATCGGCAACTCCCACGCGGAATAGCTCCCTTGTAGGGGGTCTGTGAGCCATGGAAGGACACTCGCACCGACCATAACGCAGCCAGCAACAGCCGGGATAATACTCTGCCGCGATGGTAGGGCAGTCGAACGTTGTAACATGATAGCTATCCTATCTATCAAGGTGCCTGATTTTCGATGCCGGTGACATTGACTTGCTGCCCATTTTGCAGCGCGTCCAACCCGACTAAAACCACCTCGTCACCAGCAGCGATTCCCGCGTCGATATAGATGGTGTCAACTGATCGCCCTATAATATGTACGCGCTGCAAAAAGGCGTGGTTATTCCGCACGACGAAGACGGCAGAGTCCTGGTCTGGATTGAGCACGGCGAGACGCGGTATAATGAAAGCCTGTGAAGTATCCTGGAGATTCACAAAGGCGCTCATTCCTGGTAAGAGGGAGCCATCCGTATTGACAACCTCTACCCAGACTTCAAACGTATCAGTTTGTGGATCTGCCACAGGAATAACGGCACTTACCGTACCGCGAGCGTGGAGAGTAGGCAGCGCTGACGGGCTGACTGTAGCTGACTGGCCAAGTTGTACCTGCTTGAGATCTGAGAGTGGCACCTTTGCATGGACAATCACCACTGACTCATCCATCACGGTGAGTAGAACAGCATTTGCTGCAAACACTTCACCGGGATTGATATTCACAGAAGTAACGATACCCTTGATAGGAGAAATCAGGTTACCGTTATGCAGAGTGAGCGATGAGGCTTGACCAATGAGTGTATTATATCTATTCTTCGCAAGACTCAATGCCTGCTGAGCCTGGGCAATTTGTAAAGAATTGCCGGCGGCGGAAACGGAGTTGAGGAACGATTGCGCGGCTGCCACGTTGTTAGCAGCCAGCTGAATCTGGGCATTGAGTTGCGAAGGATCAAGCCGGACGAGTGACTGATTGGGAGAAACTTGATCTCCTGGCTTGACGAGGACTGCGAGGACACGTTCTGCAGTTGGATACGAAATGTTTAGCTGCTGGCGCGGGAAGACGACTCCGCCACCACCGACGTATAAGGTTACCTGCCCGGTGCTCACTCGATAGAGTGTGACATCTGGTGGTCCAATGAACTTCCAGATAACAAAGAAGGCGCCACCTAGTATGACAATAATACCAAGAATTGAGGCAAGGATGACAAATCTGTTTGGCCTCCGATTCGACGACTTTGAGAAGTTTGGAGAGCCTGGAAATGGAGTGGTAGGTGGCGAAATCGTTGCTGGTTGCTCCTGCACCGTGCTGAGCGAATTTGATGCAGGCAGCGCAGCCTGCTCTTGCTTTGGGCCTGGTGAATTGGATGCAGGGTGTTCTTCCCACTCGGACTCGACAGGGGGCTCAGGTGTCGCAACTGGCGATGACACTTGAGGATGAACAGGCCGTACCTGCTCCGTTGTTTCTCCGTCGCGTTGTGGATTCATTGCATCGGGCTGATCATGAACTTGCATAATAAAACCTCGCAGTATCTAGAGGTCCTGACGAACTGGACCTACAAAAACTCCAAAGACAACGTTTCCTCATAACTCATCTGTGACTAGGCTATGTGTTGCTGCTTTGTCATATTCGCCTTAGTGCCCATGGTGAGATACATACATGCACCAATAACGCCAAACAACAGCACTTGTACATCCATCAAGAGGGCTAAGAGCAGTGATGTAGCAACAGGTACATGGATTGTCGAAAAGACAAGCACAAACGCGCTCTCGCGTACTCCAAAACCATTGATGGAGATAGGTAGGAAGGCAATAAGTGAAACCAATGGGATAGCAACGAAGTAGAAATACAAAGGTACATGCATACCCAGTGCTATCGCATAACTATAGTAGTTCAGACAAGCAATCATCCAAAACAGTATACCGAATAAAGTAGGTATCAACAAGGAGCGGGGTTGCCTGATGCGAATGCCCAGTGCCTTGCCAATAGTTATGATTAAGGCAAAAATATGATATTTAGCCCAGCTGCCCTTCAATATTTTAGACAACCAGGTGGCAGAGAAAACGGCTACGACTATCATCGTTCCTACTACCAGGCTAAGCAACAGGAACCAGATAACGACCAGGTGGCTAAAATGTTTCTGCCAGATCAACAGTGCAGGAAATGCGATCAATAACATGCCAAAATAGCCAGTAACGCGGCTCATGACGACAGAGCTAACTGAGCCACCACTATTGCCCGATTCGCGTCCGACATAGAAGGCTTTTACTGCGTCGCCTCCCATACCGGTGGGCAAAAAATGGCTGAAAGCGATACCTACCAGGTAGAGGTTTATGAGTTTCGCAAGGTCAACGTGAATGCGCTCGGAACGTAGCAGGCTACCCCACTGATAGCAACTTACGACGTTACCGTAGGCACCGACCGTTAATCCTACCAGAAGGGGTGCAATATCAACATGTGCAAGAGTCACAAATACAATAGACCAGGATACTGACCTGGCCAGAAAAATAAAAAGCGCCACTGTAAAACTAGCACGAATCCCAAAGTCAATCCAATTTGTCTTTTTTGTTTTCTGTACTGCCTTCGATCGCTGTTGGCGCTCTTCTAGAACTGGCTTAACAGCAGAACGTTTTTCTGTGTCATCAGTATCATTTTCAGCGATGGCAGCAACCTCTCGTTTTTCAACGTTCATTTTTCACTCTTTAGCGCTTACTACAAAAAGCATTGCTTTTAAACCACATTCGCTGACATGTACAAAGATGAGATATACTCAAACTCACGCATAAGTCCTTCACGTAGAGAAACAAGAGGGTGATACCCCATAACCGCCTCTGCATGCCGAGTGTCTGCAAAAGTATGGCGAACATCGCCATGTTGCTTTCTTTCAAATGTGACGCTGATGGAAGAGCCACTAATTTCCTGCAAGAGCTGTATCACATGATGCATATTTACACGTGACCCACCGGCGATGTTCATCACCTGACCGACTGCTGCATCTGCAGTCGCTGCGCGTATATTTGCCTCGACTACATCGGAAATGTAGGTGAAGTCGCGTGTCTGCTCACCATCATCATAGATAGGGATGGGCTGGTGGTCGATGATTGCCTTGCAGAAACGATGAAAGGCCATATCTGGTCGCTGGCGCGGTCCATACACCGTGAAATAGCGGAGTGACACTGCCGGCACCCCAAAGTTGCGATAATATAGTGTGCAAAGATGCTCTGCAGCTAACTTTGTCACCCCGTAGGGTGAAACTGGTTGAGGTGTCACAGCCTCGGTCACAGGAAGAACAGTAGTGTCCCCATAGACAGATGATGAAGAAGCGTACACAAAGCGTTGTATGCCCTTTGCATGTAGTGCTGCCTCTAATAATTGCTGCGTCGACAATACATTACAGTCCACATACCGTGAAAATTCCGATCCCCAACTGGTCCGTACTCCTGCCTGAGCAGCCTGGTGGAAAATCCAATCGACCCCATCGAGTAGTGGAAGCAGGTGAATATCCCGTAAATCACCTTCGATAAAAGTAAAGCCCTTCCATGACCTTAGTTCCTGGAGGTTTCTTTCTTTGATAGGTCGAGGGTAGTAATCAATAAAAGCATCAATACCACATACATCGTGTCCCTCAGCAAGCAGGCGCTCGGCAAGGTGCGATCCAACAAAGCCTGCAACACCTGTTACCAGACAACGCATAGGTTTTTCCTCTCCGTAGTATGTCTTCTATCAGGCAAGAATGCAATTCACCGTGTCTTCTTTCTTTAAAGCTCTGCTTACGAAGTAGAACTTGCAGGTTACATGAGTCTCAATCTTTGACGGCCAGAAAGCTTAGTTCGGCGCCTGGGCGTTTGATGAGCGCCGAAGTCAGACGAATCAGCGGGATAAAGATGGGTGCAAGCGCAGCAAATAGCCAGCGTCGTGCTTTATTTCCAGGGATGATGCGCGAACTGGCAAACCAACGATAGATCAAACCTAGTGGATCCACCGAGCGCCGGTTCACGGCACGCAATCCCGTGCTGGCCAGCAGCTCCGGCACTTCGTCAAAGATATAGCCAGGGCGCACGTGTCCATCGGCTGCCTCTACTTCGGGGATCGTCTTACGCAGAGCGCTTGGCACCTCAAGGACAAACAGGCCACCGGGACGGAGCATCTGTTGCATTTGTCGCAGCAAGGCAACATCATCTTGAATATGTTCGAGTAATGCCACGCAAAAAATTGCATCAAATTGTCCCAGACCCATCTCGTCCAGTTTCGTGACATCAGCGGCTAGGAAGCGTAACCCTTCGAAGTGCCAGCGCTTTGCAACCCTGTTCGCGCAGTCGACTTTTTGAGGGTCAAGCTCGAGGCCGATCACATCGGCACCACGATTAGCTAGTATGAACGAGAGGTCGCCAACGCCACAGCCCACATCAAGAACACGCTTTCCCTGGAGATTCTGACCATGCAGCAGGTGCTTGACCATATCAACACGTAAAGTCTTTCCCAGGGGAACATTGAATAGTGAAAGGTACAAACGCACTATCCATAGGGGTGCTTGCCCCTGTTCTTGTGCCGCCGTTGCAAATAAGTCAACAAGGTACTTTTCCATCATCACCTCCTAAGTGCACCAGGGATGTAAATTCTCTGTAGGCCTGGCGATTTTTTTCCAGAAAGGCAGGCCAACTGTAGCGGTCCTCGGCAACCTGCTTCCCATATGCTCCCAAAACGGTTGCCTGATCCTGGTCTTGCAAGAGTTCTATTGCTCCCTGTGCTAGCCCCTCTGGTGTGGGTGAAACCAATTTAGCCATCTCGGGTGTCAGTATCTGGGTATGTGAAAGAATAGCAGTGGCAAGAATAGGCTTACCACTGCGCAGATAGGTATACAACTTCAGCGGAGTGTTGGTGCCTTCACTCCGCGGACTCAAAAGGATATCGGCTATGGCCATGTATTGGGGCATCTCTTCAAGCGGACGCTGCCCGACAAAACAAATGGCCTCTGAAACACTTAGCTCCAGGGCAAGAAGCCGTTGCTTTTCCACCTGTTCAGGCTTCCCGCCGACGAGAACATAGCGAGCTTGTGGAAACGCTGAGTGTACTATCACAGCACTACGTAGCAGAAGTTCTATGCCTTGATAGCTTTCAAAGGTTCCTGTGTAGAGCAGGACGGGACTATCGTCAAGGTGCCATTGTTGACGTAATTTCGTCGTAGCTTCTGCGCTTGCTGGTGGTAATGTCTCGTCAACAGCAACATTCTCGATCATATAGACCGGCTTTTGGGGAACCAAACGTTTCACAGTGAGTTCAAGATCGGGACAGATCGCAATGACCGCGTCAGCCCTGCGCACGATGAGTTTTTGTACAGCCTCGACGCAGCGAATGAGCAGTTTGCTTTTGGTAAAGGCAAAGTTGGACATTTGTTGAGAGAGATCTGAGTGCATATCATAGAGATGCTTGCAGCCAAAGAGGAAGGCCAGCAGTACCCCCATCAACCCTGCCTCTTCATGTGTATGTAAGTACCGGTATCGTCTCAGGCAGAGCCGCCACACGGCGGTCAGAAATAAGAGAAGATCGAGTGGAAGCTTTGCAAGTGATGGCCCTATTTTCACTTCACGAATGAACGGGAGAGCTGGTGCTCGATAAATCTTCAGCCCTGGAAGCGTCACCTGTTTCCCCATGGGGTAGGTCACCAGGTCTACTTCATAACCCAAGGTCACAAGTGCTTTAGCCCGGTGATACACGCTAAAAGGTGTGCCTCGAGGTTCCAGAAAGGGTTCAGGAGCTAGCATTAAAATTCGCACAGGTCTCTCGCTTTTTAAGATTCGTATAGTTCAGTTTCATGCTCACCCGAGACAACAAATTGCTGGGTAGTAGTTCCATTGTTGTCTGCAGTAGAACGATGATTATGCATAATACTTCTCACTACATAGGTCGTTTTGCCCTGAGACTCATGATAAGTTCGTATCAGTAGCTCTGCCAATAACCCCATCATGAGGCACTGCAAACCAAAGCCTGAGAAATGAATGGAGAGAGGCAGAAGAGGATTGCGATGAACACGAACATGAGGAGGAAAAACCTTCCGGCCCAACACGTAAAGCAGCAAGACCGCTCCCAACGCCTGTGAGAGTAGACCAGGTATGCCAAAGGCATAAAGTGGCTTGGTTCCATAACTACCGAGAAACTTCACCGTGAGCAGGTCAAGGAAGACGCGAACCGTACGAGAAATGCCGTATTTTGATACGCCAAAACGCCTGGGATGGTGTGTAACCTCGATCTCTGCGATGGCTGCACCTGCCAGCGCGGCGTAAGCAGGAATGAAGCGATGCATTTCACCGTACAAGCGAATATGCTGAAATACTTCCCGCCGGTATGCCTTCAATGTGCAGCCGTAGTCATGGAGATAGACTCCGGTGACCTTTGAGATCAGGCTATTTGCCA
>WNFC01009742.1_pt1 | contig 17013 bp, 12 predicted proteins | sample 5400541 | NCBI WGS metagenome assembly WNFC01 (sample SAMN13153342, study PRJNA577476) | soil metagenome | isolation source: 120 cm saprolite under Douglas fir tree site 2 hole 2 replicate 1 | place: USA:California | collected 2015-04-18
CCGGTTCCCAGCACAGGCGACGTCAAGATCGTTACCCAATCGAAGGATGCCTCCGTTTATGTGGATGGCGGCTACGCGGGAGTGGCCGGAAAACTCAAGAAATTTCACCTTGAACCGGGAAACCACGATATCGAGCTGCGCGATCGGAAGGGGCACGTTTTCCATCAGGAACGCGTCCACGTGATCCCGGGCAAGACCGTGGAAATAAACACGGAGCTACGTGGTCGATAATTTCGTTGCATAAACTGAGAGTCGGGCTCCTTCCCCCAGCCTGGTCCGGCTCACATTCTGAAGTGATTTTTGAAACTGTCTTCCGGAGCGATGGCAAGGAACGGCAGGAGAATCCAGGCATCACCGTAAAGATGTCCTGCGTGGCGTGAATTTTTGCTAGTCAACGAAAGACTTACGTAGTCAAGATTCAGGCCGATTTCTAACTCTCCTGCATGGAATGACTTAATGCCTTTCCTTTCTGGCAGATCGCTTGCAAGTAAAGCTCATCCAGCCACCTTCGCCTCGTTCGGGTCCACGGGGGAGTACAAAACATGCGCACCTTGAAGTGTTTGGTTTTGATCGTGGCAGTTTCCGCAGCGCCTCTTGCTGCACAAGATCAACAGCCACCCAGCGGACTCAACGAAGTCGTGGCCAGAATTATTGCTCGCGAGAATCAGGCGATGGAAACCATCCGCGGATATTCCCCCCTGGTCGAGACGTACATTCAACGGGTCAACAATAACAAGGGCAAGGACGAAGGTTGGGAGCCGGCCGGTGACCGCTACTTCATAGGCCGCGCGGATTTCTCCAAGGGACTCAACCTCGAACCCATCGAGGCGCGCAACGACAACCCGCTGCGTCAGGCGTTCGTCGATCTGAATCGATTTTTCGATTTTGGCATCGAGTATCTGCCCAAGGGTTTTCTCCAGATGATCTACCCAGATACCAATGGGTTAAATATACAAACATATACATTCGCGTATGTGCGGCGCGAGTTCCTGGGTGAAGTGCGCACTTTGGTTTTCGACGTGACCCCCTCGAAGAAAGCCGGCAAGGGACGCTTCATGGGCCGGATCTGGGTCGACGACGAATCCTTCACAATTGTGCGATTCAACGGTTCGTACTCCGGCGGCAATGATTCGAGCCGGAAATTCGATTTCGATAGTTGGCGCGTGAACGCGGGACCCAATCTCTGGCTGCCGGCGTTCATTTATAGCGAGGAAAACGCGCCGAAGTATCTGCTGACGGGAGCGATTTCCTCCAAGGCGCAGACGCGCCTCTGGGGGTACAACATCGGCCGTACCCACGAAGAACAAGAGCTGAGCAGGGTGCTCATCGAATCCACGGAGCCTGTCATTGACAAGTCCCAGCAGAACACGGACCTTACTCCCTTGCAACAAAAACGCGCCTGGGACCTCCAGGCCGAGAACAACATTATCGATCGTCTTCAGCGGCAAGGACTGATCGCACCGAGAGGTGAAGTCGACAAAATCCTCGAAACGGTTGTGAACAACCTGGAGGTCACCAACAATCTCAATCTCGATCCCGATGTTCGTTGCCGCGTGTTGATGACTTCAACGATCGAATCTTTCGCCGTCGGTCGCACCATCGTTTTGAGCCGAGGCCTGGTCGACGTTTTGCCGGACGAGGCCAGCCTCGCCGCGATCATCGCCAAGGAATTGGGCCACGTCGTGCTTGACCGAAAAACAGACACACGGTACGCCTTCTACGATCGCCTGATTCGTTTCGATGAGAAGAAAACTTTTCAACACTTTGATTTTGCGCGCGGCAGGGAAGAGGACGCCGCTGCGGGCGCGAAAGCCGCCGAGTTATTGAAGAACTCGCCGTATAAAGACCAACTCCGGACCGCGGGAATGTTTATCGCGGAACTGCAAAAGCGTTCCAGGGAGATTCCAAACCTCATCAGCCCGCGTTTGGGCGCTTCGATACTAATCAGGCCTTCCGTGGCAGCGGACACCGAGGACAAGCCGGACGCCAATCAAATCGTTGCGCTGCCGCTGGGCGGCCGCGTCAAACTGGACCCTTGGGATGACACTCTCGACCTTCTCAAGAGCAAGCCAGTGGGGAGCATTACCGAGCGCGAAAAAATGCCGTTCGAGATAACACCTTTCGTCCTCTACCTCACCCGCGTGACAAGCGAACCTCCGAAGACCACTGAGTTCACCGGAAGTCCACATCCAGAATCAAGTGTACTTGGAACGCGCTCCGAATAATCTACGTGGAGGAGGATGAGTTTGCGTCAACGGTCAAATTTCCGGCGGGCTCCAAGCCGCCGACGCCCGCCTAAGGCGGGCTTTGGCGACGGCGCGCGGAGCCCGCACCGCGGGTGTGGCCGGCGGGCGAGTTATTCCTGCACCGTGAATCGCACAGGCTTGATGAATATCTTATCGCCTACCTGAATGGAAATATTGTAATTGCCCGATTTCACCTGAGGAACTTTCACGACGATCTTCTCCGCGCCTTGCTCCACGACGGTGGCCTTGAAATCGCTTTTGTCGTCGGACAGGAACACGGCGGAGACGGACTCTTTCCCTAAGTTTTGTCCCGACACAGTCACGCTGTCATTCACCTTCCCCGACGGCGGATCCACGCCTGTGACTTGCGGCGTGGTCTGCGCAAAGATCAGCGGGGCGAACGCAATCACGGCGGCCAGAAACACTAATCGTGTTCGCGTGAGTTGAAATCGTCTTTCTTTCTTCACGTTCGGAAGGCACAGGATGCTACTCGGACCGGAAACATTGGCTGAGACATTTGCCATTGGTCCACCTCTTATGCGCAAGTTGAAACCCACGACTACCACCCAGCCCTTGCGCAGGACCATACGCCAGCCATTCAACCGTGTCAATGCTCAGAACAGGGCCCTAACTGCCCCTATTCAATTCACCATGCGGCGAAGGTTTTCGAGGGCCCGGCGCGCCAAAGTGTAGCGCGGTTCGATCTCGAGTGCTTGCTGAAACTGCTGGCGGGCGCGATTGATCAAGCCTTTCGCGAGATAGGCGCGTCCCAGGTTGAAATAGGGAAAGTGCCGGGGGTCATATCGTTTTGCGGCGATCGCCCGCTCGAGCCAGGGGATGGCTTCGTCAAAGCGTTCGAGCCCGATGAGGTAGGCGCCGATATCGTTGTAGGGGTTGCCGAATTCCGGATCGACCTCGATGGCGCGTTTGCACTCGGCGATGGCCTCTTCAATCTTTCCCTGGAAGTGGAAGGTCCAGCCGAGAAAAGTGTGAGCCTCGGCGGTGGGGTGCAGGGCCAGTGATCGCTGGTAGAGTTCAACGGCGCGGTCATAGTCACCTTCCATCTGTGCCTGGTACGCCTCTTGCAATCGTTCCCAGGCCTGCACCTCTCGATCGGTAGGCATGGTGTATTTTTGGTAGCACAGCGCCGAGGGGGTGTCAAACTTTGTTGAGCACAACATTGTTGAGAACACCGCGTCCGGTGCGCTGCCCTCATCTTTGGAAAAATCGGCTTTGGAGTGTTGGTGGGCCCGCCAGGATTTGAACCTGGAACGGACGGTCAACTCCACGAAATCCATGTTGCTGAATCGTCTAGCCTCTCTCTGCGTCGCATGTCACGATTGAGCAGAGTATTTGGGCCGTTTTGTTCTCAAGTGGTTCTCACGTTTGAATCCTTGCCGAACCTCAAAGGTCGCGCGGGAAGCTCGCGCGGTAATTGTCAAGACCGGGAGGCAAAGTCAATGAAACCGAACCGCCGAGCAATTAAGCCCCGGCCGTTAGTGCTATAATCCATCACCCCAAACCTGGAAAGGAGTGAAGAACATGTTGCGTACAGCGTTCCAATCCGTGTCGGCGCTCGCGGTCATTGTTGCTGGAATGTGGGTCGCACCTCGTGTTTCAGGGCAAATTTTTGTAGGAACGTCCACGCCAGACCAGTTCTCCCGTCAAGGGCAGCCTTCGATCCAGAACGGCGAATGGCCGCACAACATGGGTGACATCAAGGGGACCAGGTACTCGCCGCTCGATCAGATCAACGCGTCCAACTTCAACAGTCTGGAAGTCGCCTGGCGCTTCAAGACCGACAATTTCGGGCCGTTTCCCGAATTCAAATTGGAGGGAACGCCTCTGATGGTGAAGGGCGTCCTCTATACGACCGCGGGCACTCGGCGGTCGGTCATTGCGCTCGACGCAAGAACGGGCGAGCTGATCTGGTCACACAGCCTGCGGGAAGGCAAGCGCGCCGCGGCCGCGCCGCGCCAATTATCTGGCCGTGGTGTGTCGTACTGGACCGACGGCAAAGGCGACGAACGCGTCATCTACATCACGACGGGCTATCGCCTCGTGGAGCTCAACGCCAAGACGGGCGCGCTGATCGACTCGTTTGGCTCGCACGGCATTCTTGACCTGAAAGTCGGGGTCGTGAAGGGAATCAACCAACAGATCGATTTGGAAACCGGCGAGATCGGCGTCCATTCGACGGCGGCTGTGGCTCGAGACATGGTGATCGTGGGTTCCTCGATGAGAGAAGGCGCAACCGTGGAAACCCATAACAACACGAAAGGTCTCGTTCGGGCGTTCGATGTGCGGACAGGAAAAAAGATTTGGCAGTTCAACACCATCCCCGGGCCTGGTGAGTTCGGCAACGAGACCTGGCAGGAGAAATCCTGGGCCGAAAACGGCAACACTGGCGTCTGGAACCAGATCACTGTGGACGAAGATCTGGGGTTGGTCTATCTGCCGGTCGAGACGCCCACTTCGGACTATTACGGTGGCCACCGGCCGGGCAACAATCTGTTTGGCGAGAGCCTGGTGTGTGTCGACCTGAAAACCGGACAGCGGAAATGGCACTACCAGTTTGTGCATCATCCTCTGTGGAACTTTGACATTTCTACGGCGCCGATCCTGGCTGACATTAATGTCAACGGGCGGGCCATCAAAGCGGTGGCGGTGCCGACCAAGCAGGCCTGGCTTTACGTCTTCGATCGCGTGACGGGCCAGCCGGTTTGGCCGCTCGAAGAGCGGCCGGTGCCGCAGTCCGACGTGCCGGGCGAAAAGACCTCAGCGACACAGCCGTACCCTCCCGACAGCCTGCGATATGCACGCAACTTCTTCAACCTGCCCGATGACCTGATTGACTTCACACCAGCTCTTCGAGCCGAGGCTGTCACGCGAGCCGAGCGGTACCGTTGGGCCGCTACTCCCTTTAATCCGCCGATGCTCGGCGACATCAAGGGCGTGCTGGGCGCGATTACAGTCGGCACCGCCACGAACTGGCCCGGCGGCGGCTTCGATCCGGAGACGCACATTCTCTATGCGCCAGCGGGCAATACGGCAGGCGTGCGATCGCTCATTGCACCACCGGCGGGATTCTCAGATCTTCGGTACATCACGGGAGTTGCAGGGCGGCCCACCGTCGAAGTCTGGGGACCGGGTGACTGTTGCGCCGCCGATTCAGAGCACAAAACCCGGGCAGACTTGCCCTTAGCGATTGGAGCGCAATCGCCGGCCGGCGACGCGGCCGCTCCTCCCCCTCCCGATGAGGGCGGTGGCGGTCTTAATATCCAGGGGATACCGATGGTCAAACCGCCGTATGGAATCCTCGCGGCCATCGATCTCGATCGCGGTCAACTCCTGTTTCAGGTGCCGCACGGCGACACACCCGATAACATCCGCAACCACCCGGCGTTGAAAGGTCTGAAAATTCCGAAGACCGGACAGGCCGGCACTTCGGGCGTTGGATTGGTGATCACAAAGACTCTGGTGGTGATGGGCGATCCGCAGATCACGACTACGCCAGAGCATCCGCGGGGCGCGATGCTGCGGGCTTACGACAAGAAGACAGGCCAGCAAGTTGGGGCGGTCTTGATGCCGGCCATTCAGAGCGGCACACCGATGACCTACATGTCGGGTGGCAAGCAGTATATTGTGGTCGCCGTCAGCGGCGGCGCGTACTCGGGTGAGTACATCGCGTACAGTCTGCCGAATTAGCAAACCGGAGCCCCTCCGGCTCGCGCGAGGCGCTGGAAGGAAGTTCGGCCGCGGCCGCGCCGTCGAGCACGCGCGTGATGGCCGGGCCCCTCGAGCACTGAAAAAGGCGCGAGATGAAAATAAAAATCTTGATTGTGGCCTTCATCCCTTTGGCGGCCGTAATCGCTTTTAGCTCGTCAGCGCGCGCCGATCAAACCGCTCCCTCGCAACAAGCTCCGGCGACATCCTCGACGGAGCCCGCACAGTCCGTGTGGGATGGCATCTATACGGAGGAGCAAGGCAACCGGGGTAGGGCGCTGTATGCGCAGAGATGCGCTCGCTGCCACGCACCCGACCTCACGGGCGGTGAAACCGCGCCAGCCCTGAATAACGCCGAGTTCAAGTCGAACTGGAGCGACCTCTCGGTCGACGATCTGTTCGAGCGGATCAAAGTCTCGATGCCGCAAGACAACCCAGGAAGCCTGAGCCGTCAGCAGACCGCCGATATCCTGGCGTTCGTCTTATCCAAGGGCGGTTTTCCAGGGGGCAAGACAGAACTCGCGCGTGAGGCTGAAGTCCTGAAGGCGATCCGCTTCGAGGCGAACAAACCAGAAACCGCTGGCGATGATGAGACACCAAGGCCGCTAGAGAGGGACAGAACAATGCCCACCGCAGCGGCAGCGAGCAGATATCATGTGATCACGCGGATCCCAATTCCCGGCGATACCGGATGGGATTACATTGCGGCTGATAGCGAAGCCCGCCGGCTGTATATTCCACATGGCACGGAAGTGGTGGTGCTCGACCTGGATTCCGGCGCTATCGTCGGAAAAATTGCGGGCCAGCAAGGCGTGCACGGCGTCGCTATCGCGCGGGAATTTGGACACGGCTTCATCAGCGCCACTGACCCTGGTTCGGTCACGATGTTCGACCTCGGAACTCTCGCCGTGATGGACAAAGTGAGGGTGGGAGACGACCCCAACGGGATTATCTATGACCCAAAGACCCACCGCGTTTTCACCGCGGATCGTGGTAGCAAGCGTGTCACTGCAATTGATGCCAGGACCGGCAAGATCGCGGGCACAATCGACAACCTTGGTGGCAGGACCGAGCATTTAGCCTCCGACGAGGCCGGCCACGTCTTTCTGAACATGCAGGATATCGGTATGCTCTACAAGCTCGATGCGCAAGCGCTGAAAGTGATGGAAACTTGGCAACTGGCGCCGCCCTGTGGCCAGCCCAGCAGCATGGATATGGATCGCATCCATAATCGCGTTTTCATCGGCTGCAGGAGCGGCCTCTTGGCGGTGGTGGACGGCGCTACTGGGAAGATTGTTGCCACGCAGCCGATTGGCATGGGCGTGGATGCGCTGGAATTCGATCCCATGACAGGATTGATCTATGTCTCCACTGGAGGGGGGGATGGCGCTCTCTCCATCTTCCACGAGGAAAGCGCGGATAAGTATCTGTTGGTGGAAAACGTAAAGACCTTGCCGGGAGCCAGGACCCTAGCGTTGGATCAAAAAACCGGCAGAGTACACCTGCCTGTCGCGGATCTTGGCCCCCTCCCCGTCGCTACGCCCGAAAATCCGCTGCCGAGACCGCCCAGGATTCCCGGCACCTTTTCGATCCTGGTCGTTGGGCAATAGCGATCTGCGCTCTGAATTTTAGCTGTACAGGATTTTCACTAACGGCGTTGTTAGCCAAAACCCTGTCCGGCTGTGATTTCAACACGATCTTCTGTTCCTCAAGTTCCCATTTGAAGGGGTTGTGACAACATAGGTTTACGAATCTGTCTGAAGGACTCTATGCCTGGGCTCTTGCCGCGCCGGGAACATGGGGACGCCGCGCCGCGATTTCGCAAACGAAGGCGATGCCTGCCAGAACGGCGGCAGCGTAAAAAGCAGCTTCATAATTCTTGTACTTATCGAAGAGGACTCCTCCGATCATCGGCCCAATAATTCCCGCCACTCCCCAGGCGGTGAAAAGCAGGCCGTAGTTGGCGCCGGCATTCCTGGTGCCCCAGAAGTCGGCAACCGTGGCAGGATTTACCGCGCCTTGCGCGCCGTAGCAGAAGTAAACGATAAATATCATCACGTAGACCGCGAACATATGCGCACCCGCCCAATACATTACGGGGGTTGCGACCATCGAAATCGCGAGCACCACGCGCAAGGTATTCAGGCGGCCGAGGAGGTCGGACAACCAGCCGGACAAGATCCGGCCAGATACATTTCCGATGGCTCCGATTGCGAGGGTCATTGTCGCCAGTGCGACGCTGGGAATTCCCTGGCTGCGGGCAAAGGGAACGAGCTGGCTGATGACTAATAGTCCCGCCGAAGATCCAAGCCCGAAACCAACCCACATCAAATAGAACGCGGGGGTGCGCAAAACCTCAAGCGGAGTGAACTCGTAATGAGATACCGTGAGTCTGGACGAAAGCCCCGGCATCGAACGAATTAGTCGATAACCTTCCGGCGGGTTCTTTAAAAGGAACGACCCCGACATTGTCATCATCAGGAAGATGCCGCCCAGGATCGTACAAGCCGCTCGCCAGCCAAAGTGTGGGAAGAGCACGAGATTGGCGACCGGGCCAAATACGGCTGAGCCGGCGCCATACCCGGCAAGCGCGAGTCCGATTGCCAAGCCTCGTTTATCGGGGAACCACTTGGCCATCACCGGAACAACTGTTGAGTAGCCAAAGCCGTTGCCGATCCCACCGAGGACACCGTAGCACAGGAAGAAATAGTGCAGGCTCGACGCATAGGCGCACAGGAAAAATCCTAAACTGACCAGCGCTCCGCCCGTGATGGCCATCCAGAAAGGGCCGAATCGATCCTGTAGGCGTCCAGCTATAAGTAACGATGCCGCGAACATCACCGCCGCAATCGTAAATACGTTGGATGTTTGAGCCCTCTTCCAACCGAATTCATTTTCGAGTGGCGCCACAAACACGCTCCATGCGTACAGAGTACCGAGGGCGAGAGTTATCAGGAGCGCACCTACTAAACGCCACCAGCGGCTAATCGTTGTGGGGATAATCGCAGCTTCGGTTGACACAGCCGGTCTCGAAATTTCATTAGGTTGAACAGAAGCCATCGTTAGACCTCGCGGTTCGGCGCGCTTACCGCGGACGCAGTCGCGCGACACTCGCCAGAATGATCTCTGCCCGAGCAAGCACGGGGCGATCCACCATCTTTCCATCCACGGAGGTCGCCCCACCGTGTGCCGCTGCGGACGCCTCCACCACGCGCCTCGCCCAGGCTTCTTCTTCCGCAGTGGGAGCAAAACATTCGTTGACTACAGGCACTTGCTTAGGATGAATACACATCTTTGCCCCAAAGCCCAGGCGTCTGGCACGCAGGGTATCCGTGCGCACCCGCTCCTCCGAATTTAAATCCGTGGTAACTCCGTCCACTGGAGACTGAATGCCGGCGAGACGCGAAACCAGTACGATCTGCGAACGGAAATATAAGAGCTCCTCTTCATGGGCGTCGGCGCCGAGATCGAGTTGGAAATCAATCGAGCCGAATAGCAGACGCTGCACGCCGCCGGCCCGGGCCATCGACAGTGCGTTCCAAAAGCCTTGCGCCGTTTCAATTTGCGGCAAGATTGGCGCCGCCGACCTAAAATGCTCGGCGACAAGGCGAATATCCTCGACGCGTTCTGCCTTAGGCAATAAAACGCCGGCAATGCCCGGCTTTCCGCCCAACTTCAGGTCGTCCTGAAACCATTCACTGTTCGCAATGTTAACGCGCACCAGCACGGGTTGCGCGGGCGTCAGCCAAGCCGCCACCGCCGCGCGGGCCGCCAATTTGTCCCCGGCGGCAACGGAATCTTCCAGATCGACAACCACGGCATCGGCCCCGGCCGCGCACGCCTTCGCAAAACGATCGGGCCGGTTACCTGGAACGAACAGATAGGAACGGGGGCTGAGCAAGGACATTTGAAGACTCCGGACTGAAGAAACCCTTTATTTTCGTGACGCGCGCCAATTTCCAGATTTCCGCGAAAATTGGGCTCATTTCTGCCGCCGTTGCCGCTCCACTGAATTCCGCTAACCGTAATGCTTTCTGCTCCAGTTCGCTCCGCGTTAGCGTGTTGCCCGGGTCGCCCTTGGGCTCGTCTACCCTTCCGCGCAATGTGCGGCCATCGGCGGTTTCAACCGTGACCTTGCCAATCCAGTTTTCCGGATAAGCTTGATCCACTTCAGGGTCAAGGGCCATAGCACACCTTTCACGGAACGCAGCAACGCGCGGATCGTTGAAGTGATCCGCAAATTCTGCCATACCAGCGCGCCCAAACAGGGCGATCATCCCCAGCACTGTGCCCATGGAAAACTTCGCTTGATGCACCGTCTTCGGATCTAGCACAGGCCCAAGCACATCAATCGCTGCCTGATGCACATGCGCGGTGACCTGCGCGATCGCCTCGGCCTTCAGTTCATGCTGAACCATTACGATTTGCAAAGCGTCCGCGGCTGGATGCGTGTGCCGGCAAGAGGCATGGTACTTGAACGAGGTTTCGACCAGCGCCCAGCGCTCTCCCAGCCGATCGGTTAATTTTGCCGGATCAGCATCGCTCGACATGCCGGCCGCCATTCCCTGCGGCCCCTCAAGAATATGCTTGGCGCCGGTAAAGCCTTCCTTCGCGAGATACGCCGAAAGCAGACCACCTGTCGCGGCTTTGGCGGTGTGCAGTTGTTTCGGGTTCCCGTAGTGTGAAAAACCTGGTAGTGTGAGCGGCCAAGAAATTCACCGACGCGGATACCCACTTCGTAGCCAGCCACCGCCGCAGTCAGTAGTTCAGGCCCAGAACTACCGATCGTTTGTGCGACCGCGAGAACCGGAGGAAAGACAACGGTGCCCGGATGAAACACCGCGCCATTATGGACGTCATCCTGTTCGGCAAAGTGAGAGGAGGCGGCATTTACCATCGCCGCAAAGAGTGGAGAGGTGCGGCTGCGCGAGATCAGGACTTCGGACTCTCCAACCGCCGGCCCCATGGTGACTGCAAAGCGCTCAATCGCCTCCACTGGCCGCGCGCCTTTGCCGGCAAGAGCGGAGCCAAACCAGTCGAGAAACAAATCCTCTGCTCGCCGCAGAACCGGCGCGGGAATATCCTCGAACCGCAGTGTCGCCGCGAAATTCGCAAGAACCTTGCTCGGGTGATCGCTCATTCAGTTTGTTGTCCTAAGATTTTGACTATATCGCAGCCTAAGGCCGGAAGGGATCATCGGTCTTTCAAAATGAGCGCGGCAACCCGAGCACGTGCTCGGCTACGTAAGAGAGAATTAAGTTGGTCGAAATTGGCGCCACCTGGTACAGGCGGGTTTCGCGGAACTTACGCTCGACGTCGTACTCGCAGGCGAACCCAAATCCACCGTGAAACTGCAAGCAGGCATTAGCCGCCTCCCAGGAAGCCTCAGCGGCCAGCAGAAGCGCGATGTTGGCCTCGGCGCCGCATGGTTGATGGGCGTCGAATAATGTACACGCTTTGAAGCGCATCAAGTTGGCCGCCTCGACTTTGATGTACGCCTTGGCGATCGGGAATTGAACTCCTTGATTCTGGCCGATCGGCCGCCCGAATACGTTGCGCTCATTTACGTATTTTGTCACCTTGTCGATGAACCAGTAGCCGTCACCAATGCACTCGGCAGCGATGAGTGCCCGCTCGGCGTTAAGCCCGTCCAGAATGTATCTGAACCCCTTCCCTTCTTCTCCGATTAGATTGTCCGCCGGAATTTTCAAATCGTTGAAGAATAGCTCGTTCGTCTCATGGTTCACCATGTTGGGAATTGGCCGAACCCGGAGCGACTCACCGATAGATTCTCGCAGATCAATCAGAAAAATCGACATCCCCTCGGATTTTTTCTGGACCTCGGCCAAAGGCGTTGTCCTGGCCAGCAGGATCATGAGGTCGGAATGTTGGACGCGTGAGGTCCACACCTTCTGCCCGGTCACGACATAATGGTCGCCTTTCCTGACGGCCGTTGTTTTGATCCTTGTCGTATCGGTACCCGCGATCGGTTCTGTTACCGCCATGGACTGCAGGCGCAATTCGCCACGCGCAATTCTAGGGAGGTACGCCCGCTTTTGCGGCTCTGACCCATGACGTAAAAGGGTGCCCATGTTGTACATCTGCCCGTGACACGCCCCGGCATTACCGCCCGCGCGGTTGATCTCTTCCATGATGACCGAAGCCTCGGTTAGACCGAGCCCCGAGCCGCCATACTCCTCCGGGATCAACGCGGCTAGCCACCCAGCCTTTGTGAGCGCATCCACGAATTCCTCCGGGTAAACACGCTGTTCGTCAATTCGCCGAAAGTATTCAGCGGGAAACTGTGCGCATAGTTCCCGCAAAGCGGATCGCAGGTCCTGAAATTGATCGGCCGGGTTCAATGTGGAAAGTCCTTTCTTGTTGCCTCAGGCGAGAAGAAATTCTTCACGCCAGCGTGGCAGTTGCGTCCATTGCCAACTCGCCTGCCGCGTCTGCCGCCCACAAGCGAATTGTTTTGTCATCGTTTTCAACTCGGCCGGAGACTGAAAATGGCGCGCTGTCGAACAGCGGTTTGACCGCCCGAAATGCGAAGCGCGCCACCGTGGCATGCGGCAAATTACGCCTTACCAGATCAAGCAACAATGTGGCAATCAACGGGCCATGCACGACTAAGCCTGGATAACCTTCCACCTCGGTGACGTATTGGCGGTCGTAGTGGATTCGGTGTCCATTAAACGTCAACGCGGAATAGCGAAAAAGCAATACGGCGTCCGGGTGTATCTCTCTTGTCCAGTTGGCAGGGGCAGGCGAGTTTTGGGCTTTCTCGATTGCGTTGCGTGCGCCCGGGTAGTCTCGATAGACGATATCGTGCTCCTCAATCACAGCGACGCCTTCGCTATTTTTTATCTCATGCCGCACTACGACGAATACCAGGGGCCCGGTGCGCCCTTCTTTATGGTTCACATCGACGATACTCGAGGTGCGAAAAATGCGATCTCCCACTCGTATGGGGCGATCAAACTGCAGACGGCCTCCTGCAAACATTCGGCGCGGCAGAGGCACCGGCGGAAGAAAACCGCCCCTCCGCGCGTGTCCATCGCTTCCAATTTCAGACTGCCGGTGCAACGGCAGAAAATAAAGCCAGGTCCACAACGGTGGTAGAAGGTCGCCGACGTTGGGAGCCGGATCATTTCGGTCGAGAGTCGCGGATAGAGCGGCGACCGGCATGGACGTGATCGTATCGGAGGCCGTCTCGGTTCTGCCCACCCATTCCCGCAAGTAATTTATGTTCAGGTCCACGGTGTCATTCACCTAGGAAACGAGGCAGCAAGTTTGCAACCCGAGCCGAAGGGCGAACGGTTAGATCGAGGACAATGAGGGGGGATTCTCCCGGCGTCGCCATCGCCGCGGATTCTGTCACAATCTCTGACGATGAGTCAAAGATTGGGAACGACGGAAGAGTTTCCGTGTGAACTCAGCATCAGAGGCCAGATCGAGCGGGAGAAAAAACACGGCAAAATAAAACTCGAGTGAATGAAAAAATTGTCCGCGAAGTCAGACCACTTTCTGTAAGGGCGATCCCCCCTGACTGGACAATCGCGGCTGTGACGGGCATGCAGTATGCTGCGTGGCGCCGCCGAAAAGGCACCGCACTCAAAAAGCTGACTGGAGGATTGCATCTCGGGGCGGTCAGACGTACATTATCGGTCAGCCAAGAAGTCAAACGGAATCCCTGCCAATTTTGGAAATACTGCGCTGCTGGAGGCTGAAATGACCAAGAGGACGAGCAATCGTATCTTAGGAATTCTTGCGCTGGGCCTGGGGTTTTTTCTTACGTGGCTCATAGCGACGGAGGGCCGCGGCGGTGCGGTAGCGGATACTGCCAATTACATTGAGGGCGTTGTTGCAAGCTCGAAAGGTCCCGAAGCCGGGGTGTGGGTAATCGCCGAAACTACAGAACTGCCGACGAAGTATGCCAAGATCGTTGTAACGGATGATCAGGGACGCTACGCGCTGCCCGAGCTACCAACGGCAAACTATCAAGTGTTCGTAAGAGGCTACGGGCTGGTGGATTCGGCCCGAGTCCCGGCAAAGCCGGGCCAACACCTCGATCTCAAAGCTGTGGTGGCCCCCGACGGGCGGGCGGCCGCGCAGATCTATCCGGCCAATTACTGGTTGAGCCTCGTGAAAATACCGAGTGGCAAGCTATCGCCAGATGAAGTAATCGGAAGAGTCAAGCTCTGTATGAACTGCCATCAGATTGGGGACAAGGCAACACGCGAGATTCCCGCCGCCACCAAGGACTTTGGTCCGTTCAAAAGCAGTCTGGAAGCCTGGGATCGCCGGACGAAATCGGGCCCGGTTGGCGCGAACATGGGCGGCGCTTTCCTTTCGCTTGGGGAGCAGCGTTCGCTGTTCGCTGATTGGACCGATCGCATCGCCGCGGGCGAGTACCCGAAAGAAGCGCCGCCGCGTCCGAGCGGCGTCGAGCGCAACATTGTGCTCACGTTGTGGGACTGGGGCACGCCGACTAATTACATGCACGACGAAGCAGCCAGTGACCTACGGAATCCGATGGTCAACCCGAATGGGCCTGTGTACGGCGTCATGACCAGCGGAAATTCGCTGGTGTGGTTAGACCCGGTTAAGAACACGGCCAACGAGATAAAGATCCCTTCAAAGGCAGAGCAGCTCGGATCGATGGAGATGCCCTCACCGTATTGGGGCGAGGAGAACATTTGGCTGGCAGCCGCGCAGCCGCGCAGTGCGGCGGTTGACCAGATGGGACGTGTTTGGTTCGCCAGCAGAAATCGGGGCGGGAGCAGCTCATCGGACGGAGGCAAACAGCCAGACTTTTGCAAGACAGGATCCAGCAACAAGTTTGCCCAATACTATCCACTGGCGCGCGGCAATAAACAAGTTGCAGTCTACGATCCAGAGAAGAGGGAAATTTCTGAGATCGACACGTGTTTTACGACAGACCACAACGAATTCGGCGCTGATGGCAGCCTATTCTTCGGCCAGGAGGGTTCTGTTGGCTGGGTCAACACCGCGGCGTGGGACAGAACCCATAATGATGAAGCCTCCCAGGGCTGGATTCCAGCGGTGCTGGACACCAATGGAGATGGCAAGATCACCAAGCCATGGACCGAACCGAACGACCCAATCGATCCAACGAAAGATCACCGGATCACCTTCCGTTGCTATTCGATTTCTGTCAGCCCAGTAGATGGCAGTATGTGGTGTTCAGGGATCGGCCTGAAAGAAAACACACTGGTGCGCCTGGATCGAGGTTCCAATCCTCCCGAAACGAGTAAAGCCGAGGTCTACGAGCCACCGAAAAAAGAGCCACCGTTATTCAGCGCGGGCGGGGTTTCCGTGGATAGCAATGGTGTGGCTTGGCAGAATTGGCGCGCGACAGACTATATAACCGCCTTTGATCGTCGCAAGTGCAAGGTACTGAACGGGCCGACTGCAACCGGCCAGCATTGTCCGGAGGGCTGGACGATCTACCACAAGCCGGGTCCAACCTTTCAGGGTGGGATGCCGATCAATTCCGATCTGAACTACCTGATCTTCGTTGACCGAAACGGTGTTTTGGGTCTTGGAAAAGATGTTCCAATGACGGGAGCCGTCAATTCCGACGCTATGTTGGCGCTGGTTCCGCAAACAGGCCAATTCGTGACGGTCCGCATTCCATATCCCATGGGGTACTATACGCGCTCGATGCAGGGGCGGATCGACGACCCGAAGGCTGGCTGGAAAGGCCGCGGCTTCTGGACAAGTTACAATCCGAATACGCCTTGGCACATGGAAGGGGGCAAGGGGACCAAGGACAAAGTTGTAAAAGTCCAGATGCGTCCCGATCCCCTCGCAAGGTAGTCGCGTCGTAACCCATTGGCAGGTGGACTGACCGCAGACGCCCCCTGAGGAGGAGACGTGAGATTTCGGTTGCGGGTCGGCTATCTGTGCTTCTCGTTTTTAATCTTCTCCTCACCGGCAGTGTACGCCCAGGACGGCGCGGTCCTTTTCAAGAGCTATTGTGCTTCCTGCCATGAAGCCGCCGCTAACTCATCGGCGCCGGCCTTGGACCTTCTGCGCCAGATGAGCCCCGAGCAGATTTTCCAGGCGCTCGAGAAGGGACCGATGATAGCTCAGGCCGCCGAGCGGAGCCGCGCGCAGCGGCGCGCACTTGCAGAATACCTTTCCGGCAAACAATTCGGGAGTGAACCCCTGAATCCGATTCCCAAGTCGGCATTTTGCGAGAGCACCGTCGGGTTGATCCGCGATTCGCTAACCGGGCCAGCCTGGAATGGCTGGGGAGCCACGATCACGAACACGCGCTTCCAGCCGGCGAACGACGCAGGAATCACCGCGGATGACGTCTCGCGCCTGAAACTGAAATGGGCGTTCGGGTTCCCGGGAGCGAGTTCAGGGGGGACGCAACCCGTGGTCGTCGGTGGGCGCGTCTACGTAGGAGACGCCGAAGGAGACCTGTTCGCGCTCAATGCGCAAACCGGCTGCATTTATTGGACGATCGAGGTGGAGGCAGGCATCAGAAGCGCCATCACGATCGGGATGCGGGGCGCCGGAGGGTTGGCGGCGTATTTCGAAGCGGCAGATCCGGCATATCCATGTTGCAGATTCCGGGGGAGCGTGGCGGCCCTCGACGCCGCGACCGGTAAACGAATCTGGAAAACCTATATGATTCCAGAAGAGGCGATCCTCACGCTGAAAAATCGGGCCGGGACGCAGCTTTGGGGGCCTTCTGGAGCGGGGGTCTGGAACGCCCCCGCCATCGACGTCCAGCGAAACTTGCTGTATATCGGAACGGGCAACAATTACTCTCCCCCCGCGATTGGTGCTTCGGATTCGATCGTTGCCCTCGACATGAAGTCCGGAAAGATCAAATGGGTCCGTCAGGAGACAGAGAATGACATTTGGAACGGGAGCTGCCGGCGGCCCGATCGTGAGCCAGCGGTCTGTCCTGAGGCGGACGCCCCCGACTTCGACTTCGGATCCTCTCCGGCCCTCGTCAAATTGAAGAGCGGACGGCAGATGCTGATTGCGGGAAACAAGT